>Ga0214923_10007790_pt1 | contig 11579 bp, 8 predicted proteins | sample LL1510_MetaG_FD_177993 | JGI IMG/M metagenome (GOLD analysis project Ga0214923, IMG submission 177993) | Freshwater microbial communities from Lake Lanier, Atlanta, Georgia, United States - LL-1510 | ecosystem: Environmental > Aquatic > Freshwater > Lake | place: USA: Georgia | collected 2015-10-15 | reverse complement strand
ATCACCACCGACTGCAAGGAGTACGCCGAACGCGGGCACCGGTTCAGTGTGGCGCAAATCGAAGAGGTGGGGTTCGAGCAGTTCAATAAGCGCAAGACCGAGGTGGCGGCGGCATTGGAGCAGTACCGGGCCAACCACGATTACTTGTTCTCGGCCCTGCTGGTGACCGATGTGGTGGTGCAGAATTCGTTGCTGCTGGTGGCCGGCGCCCCGGCCTTTCTCAAGACCATCGGCTATCCAGAACGCGAACCCGGGGTCTTCGAACTCAATGGCGTGGTCTCACGCAAGAAGCAGTTGCTGCCCTTCCTGACCGATTGTGTGGCTTTGATGAGCTGAGGCGGAGCGATGGAGGCTTCCCGGGGCGGGCTTAGAGCCTGTCTGAAAATGGGGAGGGGTTCTGCGGCTGGGGAATTCTGGGTTGGGCAAGGCGGTGAGCGGCGGGCAGACCTCCTGCGGTCTGTTCCGCCCGGACCAACGCAGTCCAAGCCGGAAAAGACCCGCCGCCCGGAGAGTTTGGGAGGGAAGGGCCCGCTAGCGGCGTTGCTTGTCGGTCACAGACCGCTGCGGGTCTGCTTCCTCCGCGCGCCTTGCCAGTCGAACCCTTCTCTACCAAACAGAACCCCTCCCCATTTTCAGACAGGCTCTTACTCCGGTTCGAGCATCGGTTTGAGTCGCTGCAGGAGTTGCGATCCGGACAGGCCCACCACATGCACCTGCTTGTGGCGGCTGGTGGCTCCGCGAAGTAGCTGCACCGCACCGCGAGGCACATCGAGCACGTGCGCCAGAAACCGCACGACTTCGGCGTTGGCGGCCGAATCGACCGGAGGTGCGGTGATCTTGAGCTTCAAGGCGTCGGCCTGCACTCCCGCCACCGCATTGACCGACGACCTCGGGATGACTTTCAGTGTCAGAACGACTCCGCCGGCCGTTTCGCGCAGGAACGCAGCGCCAGGCACGGAGGCACTCACAGGGGCAGTCTGAGAAAAAGCCGAGGAACTCCGCCTTGGAGAAAATACCCCAGGCTCCAATACACTCCGGCTGCAGCCAGTGGTGTGAAATCCACGCGGCTCCACTTCAGGGGCAACCAGCCCAACCATGCACTGAGACGCCTGCCGGTGCCGTGGGCGTAATCCCAGAACGGCATGGATCCGAGGTACACGTGGTCGAGGAGAAAGCGCAAGAGACACAGGCCGACCAAGGGCCATTTCAATACCGTGAGCCCGCCCAAAGCCACCACCAGGGCTTGTTGCGCAGAATGAAATCCCGGAATCCGCGCCGGAGTCAGCCCGGCTGAGACCAACGCGGGTGAGACGGCCAACCACAAGAGCGCCATCGCCACCAAGAACGGAATCAAGGCCAGCCCCCAGGGCCAGCGGGCCACCATCCCCAGTTCGGCCCGGACCGAGCGGGTGATGGAATCGGGGTCGGTATCCGAGCGATGCAAGGTGGCCAGCAGAGCCAGGCACAGGTAGGCCTGCAACACAAAGTGCGTCCAACTGAGGAAGGAATGGGCGAGGATGCGGCTCCACAGGTCGCTGCGAAACATCACGGTGACCGCCCCGATCGACCACGGCACGGCTTCGGCGAACTGCGAAGAAAAGGTGTGATGCAGGAGGGCCCGCGCCACGAGCAGCACGACCAGGGCCGGCAGGAACATGGGACTCCTGCGGGTGGTGCGGTTGGCGGGGCGGAGGTTGGACAGCAGGGTCAGCGCGGGCCGCGGCGAAACCGGCAGTGAGCCGAATCCGCGCCAGGAAAGCCAGAGCAGCAACCCGACAAGGTCGGTCATCCAGTCGAGCCAGTGCATCCGGGCAGAAAAAGGGCCGGCCTCCGCAGTTGCCCGCGGAGGCCGGCCTGAAGTCATTACATCATCTTCAGCAAGGTGTCGGCCATCTCGCTGGGAGTGGCCGCCACACCGATGCCGGCCGCGCGGAAGGCGTCGAACTTGGCCTGGGCCGTGCCCTTGCCGCCGCTGACGATGGCGCCGGCGTGACCCATGCGGCGTCCCGGAGGTGCCGTTGCGCCGGCAATGAAACCCGCGACGGGCTTGGTGCCGTGGGCCTTGATCCATTCGGCCGCCTCTTCTTCGGCGGAGCCACCGATCTCACCAATCATGATGATGCCGTGGGTGTCCGGATCGGCCATGAACATCTGGACGACGTCGAGGTGGGAGGTGCCGTTGACGGGATCGCCTCCGATGCCGACGCAGGTGGACTGGCCCACGCCGCGGCTGGTGAGCTGGAACACGGCCTCGTAGGTCAGAGTGCCGGAGCGGCTGACCACGCCGATATTGCCGCGCTTGTGGATGTAACCGGGGGCGATGCCGATGCGGCAGCCGCCGTGGGAATCTTTGCCCTCACCCGGGGTCACGATGCCCGGGCAGTTGGGCCCGATGAGGCGGGTGGTCGAGCCCTGCATGGCCCGCTTCACCCGGATCATGTCGATGACGGGGATTCCTTCGGTGATGGCGACCACGAGGTCGAGCCGTGCATCCACGCCCTCGAGGATGGCGTCGGCCGCGAACGGGGGCGGCACGAACACGGCGCTGGCAGTGGCCTTGGTCTCACGGACCGCCTCGGCGACGGTGTCGAAGATGGGCACTTTGACGCCGCGGTGTTCGAAGATCTGACCGCCCTTGCCAGGGGTGACACCGGCGACGACCTGCGTGCCGTAGTCGATGGAAAGCTGCGCGTGGCGGGCACCGAAGGCGCCCGTGATGCCCTGGACCAGAAGCCGGGTCTGCGGAGTGACGAGAATGGACATGCTATTGAGAAAGTAAGGGGTTCGTGTCGTTGCGGGTGGTCGTGGCTGGCATTAGGCGGCCACTGCGGCGACCACTTTCTTGGCGGCATCGGCCATGGTGTCCCCGCTGATGATGGTCAGGCCCGACGCGTCCAAAGTGGCCTTGCCGGCTGCCACGTTGTTGCCCTCCAGCCTCACCACCAGGGGTAGCTTCAGGCCGGTTTCACGCACGGCTTCGACAATGCCGGTGGCGATCACGTTGCAGTCCATGATGCCGCCGAAAATGTTGACGAAGATGGCCTTCACGTTCGGATCACTCAGGATGATCTTGAAGGCCGCCGAGACTTGATCCTTCGAAGCCCCACCTCCCACATCCAGGAAGTTTGCCGGCATGCCGCCGAAGTGCTGGATAATGTCCATGGTGGACATGGCCAGACCGGCGCCGTTGACCAGACAGGCGATGCTGCCGTCGAGCTTGATGTAGTTGAGGGCGTACTTGCTGGCTTCGATCTCCAGGGGCGATTCCTCGGCGAGGTCCCGCATGGCCTGAATGTCGGCGTGCCGATAGAGCGCGTTGTCATCGAGACCGATCTTGGCATCGACGCACATGATTGCTTCTTTGCCGGACGGGGTCTCGACCACGGCCAGGGGGTTGATCTCGACCATGGAGGCGTCGCTTTCCCACCAGGTCTTGTACACGCCCATGATGAGCTTCACGGCGCCGTTGAACGCGTCGCCCTTGAGGCCGAGGCCACTGGCGATCTTGCGGGCCTGGTAGGGCTGGATGCCCACGGCGGGATCGACCCACTCCTTGATGATCTTTTCCGGGGAGTGCGCCGCGACTTCTTCGATGTCCACGCCACCCTCGGTGCTGGCCATGATGAGCGGACGGCTGTTGGCGCGATCCAGCAGCACGGCCAGGTAGAACTCCTTGAGGATCTTCTCGGCGGCGGCCACGAGGATGGTCTGCACGACGCGACCTTCGGGTCCGGTCTGAACCGTGACGAGGGTCTTGCCGAGCATGTTCTCGGCGAAGTTGACGGTTTCATCGACCGACTTGGCCAATTTGACGCCGCCCTTGAAGCCGTGTGTGAAAGTGCCCTTGCCCCGCCCGCCGGCGTGGATTTGGGACTTAATCACCGCCAGGGTGTGTCCGGCAGCGAAGATCTTCTCGGCCGCTGCTTTGGCCTCGGCGACGGTCTTGCAGGGCTCCCCGGAGGGGACGGCGACGCCGTGCTGCTTGAGCAACTGTTTGGCTTGGTACTCGTGGATGTTCATTCAGTTCAGGCTGGATCTTCCGATGGATTGACTTCGAAAAGGAGGGGAATTTGGGTCTGGGACAATCCCCCTCTCCCGAAGGTGAGGGGGCGACGTGGTTGGTGGGCTGATACGAGTCAGGCCCAAATTCAGGGCCGCTGGTCGATCGGGGAGACCGTGAGGCCAACGGGGCCGGTGTACACCGACTGCGGACGGATCAGGCGGTTGTCGGCCAACTGCTCCAGCACGTGGGCCGTCCAGCCGCTGGTGCGGGCGATGGCGAAGATGGGGGTGAACAAGTCGGTAGGAATCCCGAGGCTGTAGTACACCGTGGCGCTGTAGAAATCGACGTTCGCGTGGAGGTTCTTCTCCGTGAGCATGATCTCGGCAATGCGCTCCGACATCTGGATCCACTTCGGCTCACCCAGCTTGGAGGACAAGATCTGCGCCATGCGCTTGAGGTGCGGGGCGCGCGGGTCGAGCACTTTGTACACGCGGTGACCGATGCCCATGATCTTGCGCTTCTGGGCCAAGCAATCGGCCACATAGGCATCGACCTGATCGAGCGAACCAATCTCCTTGAGCATCTTGATGACGCCCTCGTTGGCGCCACCGTGCAGGGGGCCCTTGAGGGTACCGATGGCCGTGGTGACCGCCGAGTACATGTCGCTGAGCGTGGCGATGGTGACGCGGGCGCTGAAGGTGGAGGCGTTCATGCCATGGTCGGCATGCAGCACGTAGCACATGTCCATGGTGCTCTCCTTTTCAACGGAGGGCTTTTCGCCGTCGATCATCCACAGGAAGTTGGCAGCCTCGCCCAGCTTGGCATCGGGCGCGATGAGCGGCAGGCCCTGACGGGAGCGGTGGAAGTAAGCCGTAATGACCGGAATCTGGGCAATGAGGCGCAGGGCCTTGCGGCGCTGGGCATCCATGTTGTCGTCGTCGGCGGTGGTGTCGTAGCAGCCCAGTGCACTGACGCCCGTGCGGATGGCATGCATCGGAGGGCAGTCCTTCGGCAGGCTGGTGAGCAGGTCGATCACTCCCTGCGGCAGCTCGCGGTAGCCCGACAGCACGACCTTGAGGTCGGCCAGTTCTTTCGGGTTGGGCAGGTGGTTGTGGTAGAGCAAGTGCACCACCTCTTCGTAGCTCACCTTCCCCGCCAACTCGTTGATGTCGTAGCCGCAGTAGATCAGCTGCCCGATGTCTCCGCGCACGTCACTGAGCCGGGTGTGGGCGGCAATAATGCCTTCAAGGCCCTTGGAAACGGACGGAGAAGCGGGAGGGGTGCTCATGTTGTTTGGAGGAAAAAGGAGCGCGTTTTGATCTATCCGCAAGTCTGTTGGGCAGATGAAACAGGCGTCAACGAATTACCCGCCCCGTTTTGAGGTTCTCCGTCGCGGGCCCGTGACGATCACGGCAACTCCTCCGACGATCGCGAAATCAACCCTGGCCCGAACGAGGCCTGCCAACAATTTTTCGAACTGGGAAAACGTCTCCCTCGACAATGATTGGTTTTCCGTGAGCGTGTTTTTCGAAAAATTTACGCATTTCCTCGAGTTGCCACAGCACCTGACGGGGAGTCGAGGGCCGCCCGACCTGGCGCCGGATCGAAAATGAGGGGGAGTCGGCCGGCTGATCCATGAACATGATTTTATCGCTGGCACCTGCCCCGGTCAAACTTCCCTGCCCCCTCTGCTTCGGTCCGGATCGGCGGGTCGGCCGAGACCGGCATCGCGGGTTTTTCAAGGCCGGCAGGCTTGCCTCGCGGCCGTCCCCGCCGACAATCGCCGCACATGCATTCACTGCCGCACGACACGGAGATCGCCTGCCTGCCCCAGATTCCATCCGGGGTGCGGGTTCACCGTTTGGACAACGGGCTGGAACTGATTATCCGCGAAGATGCCTCAGCCCCGGTCGTGAGCGTGCAAGCGTGGGCCCGCGCCGGCAGCATCGATGAGGGACAGTGGCTGGGGGCCGGCTTGTCCCACGTGCTCGAACACATGCTCTTCAAGGGAACCACCACCCGGGGCTCCGGTCGCATCGACCAGGAGGTCCAGTCTGCGGGCGGCTACATGAATGCGTACACGAGCTTCGACCGCACCGTGTATTGGATCAATGTGCCCGACTCGGGGGCCACCACGGCCATCGATATTCTCTGCGACATCTTCCAGAACGCGACGCTGCCGGCCGATGAACTCGAGAAGGAACTCGATGTCATCCGGCGCGAGATGGACATGGGCGAAGACGATCCGGGCCGCCGCTCCAGCAAGGGGCTTTTTTCGGCCGCCTACACCAAGAGTCCCTACCGCTATCCGGTCATCGGACTGCTGGACCTCTTCAATCGCATCACCCGAGACGACCTGCTGGCGTATTACCGATCCCACTACGCCCCGAACAATTGCTTCCTGGTGGTGGTGGGCAATGTGCAGGCCGACGCAGTCATCGAGCAGGTGCGCAAGGCCTATGCCGGGACTCCAGCTCGAACCCTTCCGGTGAACTATCGGGTCTCGGAACCCCGGCAAATGTCGCCTCGCGAAGAGCTGGAGCTGGCTCCGGTCGAGCATGCGCACTTCCACCTGAGCTGGCACATCCCCGACCTGACGCACCCCGACGTGCCCGTGCTGGACGTGCTCTCGACGCTATTGGGCGGCGGGCGCAGTTCGCGCCTGTATCAGGCGGTTCGCGAACGCTCTTCCCTCACGCACTCGGTCAGCGCGTGGATTTACACTCCGGGCTTGAGCGGGCTGTTTGGCGTGAGCGGCGTGTGCGATGGCGGCAAGTTTTCTGAAGCGCAAACGGCCATCCTCCGCGAGGTGGTGCGCATGGGCAAAGAACCCGTGTCGGCCGCAGAATTGGCCAAGGCGGTGAAGCAATTCACCGTGGGCACTTTGTCCTCCCGGAAGACGATGGAAGGACAAGCTCAAGACCTGGGAGGCAATTGGATGGCCGCCCAAGACCTGCACTTTTCAGAACGCTACTTGGCGGCCGTGCGCGCCGTCACCCCCGACGACCTCATCCGCGTTGTCCGCACCTATCTGCGCGACGACAACCGCACCGTGTTCGGGCTTTTGCCCAAGGAATCGGGGGTGCCCCGGGAGTTCCAGGCACCGACGGTGGTCGCCCATCCCATCGTCAAGCTGACGCTCTCCAACGGGCTGCGGGTGCTGGTGAAGGAAGACCACCGACTACCCTTCGTGGAAATACGGGTGGTCTTCGAGGGGGGCCTGCGCGTGGAAACCCCGGCCAACTCCGGCATCACCTCGATGCTCTCGCGGCTCTTCATCAAGGGCACTCCCACCCGCTCGGCCGAAGACATCGCCCAGGAAATCGAAAGCCTCGGCGGCAGCATCGAGGCCTATGGCGGCAACAACACCTTCGGCCTCAGCGGCGAGGTGATGCGCGAAGACCTGAAGCAGGGGCTGGCTCTCTTCACCGAAATCCTCCTGCAACCGAGCTTCCCCGAGGCCGCACTGGAACGCGAACGCGAGGCCCAGTTGGCGTCGATCCGTGGCCAGCGCGATCAACTGCTGCAATGCGCCTTCAAGGCGATGCGGCGGGGGCTGTTCGGCGACCAGGGCTATGGATTGGATTCGCTGGGGAACGAGTCGGTCATCCGCGGCCTCGGTTCCACCGACTTGCGCGAGTTCCACGCCCGCTGGACGGTGCCGGGCAATGGCGTGCTGGCTGTCTTTGGAGACGTGGATCCGGAGGAACTCCGACAATTGCTCGAAACCCATCTCGCCGGCTGGAAAGACCAACCGCGGCCGGAGCTGCCAGTACCGGTGCCGGTTCCAACGATTCCCCGTTCGGAAGAATCGCGCGAAAAGGAGCAGGCGGTGCTGGCCCTGGGTTTCCATGGAACCAGTCTGAGTTCTCCCGATCGCTTCGCCTTGGAACTCATCCAGGAAGCCTGCAGCGACATGGGGTCTCGATTGTTCATGCGCATCCGCGATGAATTGGGCCTGGCCTACTATGTCGGGGCCAGCGTCCTCACGGGCCAGACCCCGGGGTACTTCGCCTTCTATTGCGGAACTGCTCCCGAGAAAATCGAACTCGTGGAAACGGAGCTGCGGGCTCAGGCGGAAATTTTGCGGACCGAGGGCTTGAGCGACGAGGAGTTGGCGCGGGCCAAGGCCAAGATCATCGGCCAGCGGAAGATCGCGCGACAAGAGCTCGGCGGTTTCGCCATGAGCACGGCCTTGGATGAGCTGTACGGACTGGGCTACTCCCACTTCGAGTCGGAGACCCAGCGCTTCGAGTCGGTGACGGCCGCCGATATCCGCGCCGCGGCCCAGCGCTATCTGGACCCGGCCCACTCGGTGGTGGCCATCGTGCGCGGGCAGTCCTGAAGGTGCCAGGGCCCCGAATTGATTGAAGGAAACTAAACAGGAAGGCCCGGATTCCTCACGGAATCCGGGCCTTGTCTTAGGCCTTGGCGATCAAGTCCTGACGAAATAGGGCCCCTGCGATTATTTCGCGCGTTCCTTGAGCACCTCGAATTGCGGGGTGCCGTCCCGGATGAAGCTCACGAGGATACGACCCTTGGCCTTGGACACCTCGGTCTGGAATTCTTTCGGGGTGCGGACCGGTTCGTGATTGATGTCGGTGATGATGTCGCCGGGCTTGATCTCGTAGCGATCGGCCAGGGATCCGGGCTGGACCTCGGTGACGATGACGCCGCCGGTGACTTCGACTTCGAATTGTTTGCCCAACTCCTTGGTCAACGGTTTGACGGTCATGCCCAACTCCATCACGCCGGCGGGCTCTTTGGAGGATTTGGGCTTGCGGCCGGAGGCCAGCATGTCGCGGGTCGGCTTCTCATCGGGCTTCACCTTGATGCGGACTTTTTCGTCGCGACGGAAGACATCCAACACGACCTCGGAGCCGGCCTTCTTGCGGGAGATGAGGCTGCGCAATTGCTGAGTGGTGGCCACGGGCTTTCCGTCCACCGAAATGATGACGTCGGCCGGCTTGAGCTCAGACCCGTAGGCCGGCCCGCTGGGTTCGATGGAACGCACCACCACGCCATCTTTGGCCTTGGTGTCGATGTCGCGGAACCGGCGATACTCCCGAAGATCGGCGATCCCGATTCCCAACCAGGACCGGAGGAACTTGCCGTCTTCGATGAGGCGATCGCCGATTTCACGGGCCAGATTGGAGGGGATGGCAAAGCCGATGCCGACCCCGACGCCCATGGACGTGCGGATCATGGCATTCACGCCCATGACCTCGCCGTTGATGTTGACCAGAGGGCCGCCGGAATTGCCCACGTTGATATTGGCATCGGTCTGGATGAAATCCTGGTCGGACAGAGACCGCATGTCTTCAACCTGACGGCCCTTGGCACTGACGTGGCCGAAGGTGACGCTGTACTCGAGGTCGAAAGGAGCGCCAATGGCGATGGCGAACTCACCCACCCGGACCTTGTCGGAGTCGGCGAACTTCACCGGAATCAGGCCCGGGACCTTTTCGCTCAATTGAATCACCGCCAAATCGGACTCGGAATCCCGGCCGCGGACCTCGGCCTTCACCTCGCGCCCATCCTTGAAGACCACCAGAATGGCCTCGGCGTCTTCGACAACATGGTTGTTGGTGAGGATGTAACCGTCTTCGCGCATGACCATCCCGGACCCGCGTCCATTGTAAAACGGATTGCCCTCAGCATCGGTCGGATCGGGCTGCGAGCGCTGACGACGGGGTTGTTGACCGCGGAACCGTTCGAAGAACCGCTCGAATTGCTGGCGTTGCTCCTCGGGCAATTGCTCCAGGAAGGGGTTTCCTCCCAGTTCCCCGCCCTCGCGCTCTTCACGGGTCTTGACCTTGATGACCACCACCGACTTGGACACCGAGTCGGCCACTTCGATGAATGCCTGATTGAGTTGCCGCGCCAAGTCCAAGACGGAGCTGGACGCTCCGGAGGAGGATTCCTTGGCCACCACGGAAACGGAAAGGAGCGCCGCCAGCAGCGCTCCCCGACAGCTAGAATACAAAGAATTCGAACACACCATGACTTGAAGATAACGCTTACTTCGCTGCGCGCCAGTGGGTCTGTTGCATCGACATGAACAGCCCCATCCGGCGGTTCAGGGGCGCGTACCCTGCTTTGGAAGGTTTCAGCCCGGCAGTTCCGGTCGAGTGCATAGTCCGGGGCCTTGCCCCGAAGGGAGTCCACCGATAGTGTTTCGGCTCATGCTCCCGATCATCGAGAAACTGCTGGTCCTTCAGGATCGCGATCGCCGTCTCCTCCGCGTTCGGGCCGAGGTGGCTACCGTTCCGAATCAACGACAGGTGATCCAAACCCTGGCCGCCGCAGGTGCAGCCGAGTACGAGGGGCTCAAGAAGCAGACCCAGCATCTGGAGAGTGATCGCAAGAAATTGGAATTGGATGCCGACGCCCTCAAGGACCGCATCGGCAAGGTGCGCGCCCAGCAAAATGAGACGCGGAGCAATGACCAGTACAAGGCCTACGAGCACCAGATCGAAACCAGCCAACGCGAGATTTCCCGACTCGAAGATCAACAGTTGGAGCTGATGGAGCAGAGCGAAAGCGCCGCCAAACAATTTGCCATCGCCACCTCGGCGTATGCTGCCCTCAAGGCCGAAAGCGATCGACAATTGGCCGACTTGGCCGCCCGCGAAAAGAACTTGGCCAGCGAACTGGCCGTGGCCACGGAGGCACGTGCCACCGCCGCCACCGGCGTTGACGACCCTGCTGTGCTCAACCGCTACGACCGCCTGCTCAAAACCAAGGGCGACAACGTGATCGTGGGGGTCGCCGGAGGCGTTTGCGGTGGCTGCCACATGAAGCTGCCCACCCAATCAGTGGTCTCCGCCAAGGGCCAGTCCGAGCTGGTCGCCTGCCCCAGTTGCAGCCGGATCCTATATTTCACGGCTGACATGGGCTAAATCGCCTCGCGATCCGAGGGCCCAAGATCGGATGTCTCCGACAAAGCCCTGGGTTCAGGGCTTGGATTTCAATCGGCTGAGGTAGGTCAGCAAATCGGCCGCCTCTTGGGCCGTCACTGCGTCCAAAAGTCCTTCCGGCATGACCGACAACGGCGAGACCGTGTCGGTGGTTACTGTGTCGAGCGGCAAAGTCGTCACACCACTCCCCTGGCCTTGGAGGCGCAAATTCTGGGAATCCCGGGAGACCACGAATCCAGCGTGCTGAAGACCGTCGCGGGTTTCGATTTGATGCAAGGCGAACTCCGGAGCCACGGTTCGGGACGGCCAGCGAATTTGATCGAGCAAACCCGATCGATCGTACTTGGAAGCGATACCATCCAAGTTCGGGCCGAAGGATTCGCCCTTCCCTTCGGCCTTGTGACAACGGCCACATTGCGGACCTGAATCGGCGTGGAACAGCGCCCGACCGCGTTGGGCGTCACCGATCAGCCCGTTGAGAACGGCCGGATCCCATCCCTCGCCCAAGACACGACGCCGTTGGGAGGCCGGAAGGAAACGCCCGAACAAATCCCGGGTGGGCCCGTTGGTGGACTGCAACGCCCGCTGGACCACGGCCGATTCGGGATGGGCCACCCGGCCCAAATAGGCCAAAGCGGCGGAGGTCTCGTCCAGAG
>Ga0214923_10007789_pt1 | contig 11579 bp, 13 predicted proteins | sample LL1510_MetaG_FD_177993 | JGI IMG/M metagenome (GOLD analysis project Ga0214923, IMG submission 177993) | Freshwater microbial communities from Lake Lanier, Atlanta, Georgia, United States - LL-1510 | ecosystem: Environmental > Aquatic > Freshwater > Lake | place: USA: Georgia | collected... | reverse complement strand
CCGCCAGCACCACCACCCACAACCCCAGCGCCTGCTGCAATTCCCAAAGTCGAGTTACCCTCTTCGAAAGCCGATTACCTGCACAATCCACCACCCGATTACCCGCGCATGAGCAAGCGTTTGGGCGAGCAAGGCAAGGTGGTGTTGCGGGTCTTGATTGGCCCCGATGGCGCGCCGCAAAAGGTGGAGTTGCAAACCAGCAGCGGCTTTGAGCGCTTGGACAAATCTGCGATGGAGGCCGCCATGCGCTGGCGCTATGTGCCCGGCAAACGCGCTGGAGTGCCTGAAGCCATGTGGTATCAGGTACCGATTCAATTCACTTTGGAATAAAAAGCAGCCATGAACAATGAATTAGGACTTATCCATTTATGGACCGAGGGCGATGGCGTCACCCGCTTTGTGGCCTTGGTGCTGCTGGCCATGTCGTTGGCGTCGTGGGCAGTGATTGTTCTCAAGACACTCAACCTGTTGACCGCGCAAAAGCAAGCTGGGCGTGTCGAAGCCTTTTGGCACAGTCCGACTGTCACGCAGGGGGTGCAAGCCTTGGGCGATGAAGCCGACAACCCATTTCGTGCGCTGGCCTTGCGTGGCCAAGATGCCCTGGCGCATTTGAAAACAGGCTCTTCGCAACCCGAGTTGTTGAAAGAACTCGACACCAGCGACTGGGTGACACGCGGATTGCAAAACGCGATTGACGACGCCACCTCGCAACTGCAGTCGGGCTTGGCGGTGCTGGCCTCGGTGGGTTCCACGGCACCCTTCGTGGGATTGTTTGGCACGGTCTGGGGCATTTACCACGCGCTCATGCAAATTGGCATGGCGGGTCAGGCCACCATCGACAAAGTGGCCGGGCCGATTGGCGAGGCATTGATCATGACCGCGCTGGGCTTGGCAGTCGCCATTCCCGCGGTGCTGGGCTACAACGCCTTGGTGCGCGGCAACAAAGCCATCATCACCCGCTTGAACCGCTTTGCCCATGACTTGCATGCCTTGCTCATGACCGGCTCTCGCGTGAAGGCCAAGGGGTAAGCCATGGCCTTTGGCACCCAAGACGACACCGACGAGGTGATGAACGAGATCAACATGACGCCATTGGTAGACGTCATGCTGGTGTTGCTCATCATCTTCATCATCACCATCCCGGTCATGAAGCATTCGGTCAACATCGAGTTGCCGCGTGCCAGCAACCAACCGCAAGACGCCAAACCGCAAACCATTCGCCTCACGGTGGATGCGCAGGGCCAGTATTTCTGGAACGATGTGTTGGTGGACGACACCGAACTCAACACCTTGCTGCAAACCGAGGCCCAGAAAAAACCGCAGTCCCCACTTCACATCCGTGGCGACAGGTCGGTGCGTTATGAGCGGGTGGCGCAAGCCATGGCCGCTGCGCAGCGCGCTGGCATGACGCAAATTGGCTTCATCACCGAACGAACCTCACCTTGAAGGAGAAAACCGTGTTAAAAAAATTGACCACCGCTGTCTTGCTCTGTGCCGCCGTTTCGGCCAACGCCCAAGTTGAAGTGACCGACGCCTGGGCCCGCGCCACCGTCAAAGGCCAAAAGGCCACAGGCGTGTTCATGAAACTGACCTCCCCCAAAACCACGCGCTTGGTGGGCGTGAAAACCCAACTCACCAACGTGTCGGAAGTCCACGAAATGAAAATGGACAAAGAGGTCATGAAAATGCAAGCAGTCAAATCATTGGAGTTACCTGCTGGCCAAACCGTGGTATTGAAGCCAGGCAGTTTTCACGTGATGCTGATGGACTTGAAAGCCCCGGTTGAAGAAGGCGAGCATGTGGTTTTAACCTTGTTGTTCGAGGACGCTGCTGGTGTGAAGACCCAGCAAGAGGTGCATGCAGTTGCCAAAAAAGCTGCCATGGCTGGCGCTGACAAGCAAAAGCAAGGCGAGCACCATAATCACTGACATCGTCAAGGATGCCCAATGGCCAACCAACCCCCTTTCAATGTTGACAACTTCTTGCCTGGATTTGATTTCCTCAAGCAGTTTGCGCAAGCCAACCCGGCCGCGGCCATGCCTGCGGCCTCGCAATGGGTCACCCCCACGCTGGACCCCGAAGAACTCGACAAGCGCATCCAAGAGTTGAAGTCGGTTCAGTTTTGGTTGGACCAAAACGCCAAGGCCCTGAACGCCACCATCCAGGCCATGGAAGTGCAGCGCATGACCTTGTCCACCTTGCAAAGCATGAATGTCGGCATGGCCGATGTGGCCGCGGCCATGACTGGCAAAGCCGCACCTCAGTCTGCGAAAACCAAAGCAACGACTGCCAAAGTGGCTGCACCTGCAGTGGACCCGATGCAATGGTGGGGGGCGATCAGCCAGCAGTTCCAAACCATCGCAGCACAAGCCGTGCAGGACATGCAAAAACACGCGGCCCACATGCCCAAGCCTGCCAGCCCTCAAAAGGCGGCCAGCAAAGCCAGCGGCACCCACACAGCGACCAAAGCCGCCGCGAAAAAAGCCCCGCGCAAATCCCCCGCCCGCCAATCCGCGCGTTGATGAAACTGTTCCCCTACGGCCATGCCACCCATCCGCATTGGCAGATGGCGGCTGACATGGTGCTGGCGCAATTGCGCGCACGCATGCAAGACCCCGGGTACGCTGCACAGCCTGCCCTGGGGCTTATTTACATCACTGATCACTTTGCCAGGCATGCTCCTGACATCATGGACCATGTGGCAGAGGCCTTGCCAGCAGTGGCGCATTGGTCGGGCACGGTGGGCGTGGGCATCTCGTCCAACAACGTCGAGTATTTTGATCAACCAGCACTGGCCATCATGCTGTGCGACATTCCTGTGAGCCAATTCAGGGTGTTCAGTGGCATGGCGCCATTGGGTCAGGCTCTGGCGCAAGGTTTTCAGGCGCAAACCGCACTCGTTCATGCCGATGGCCACACGCCAGAGTTGAGCGAGTTGATCGCCGACCTGGCCAACAACACCCGCAGTGGGTTGGTGTTTGGTGGGTTGGCCTCCAGCCGTTTGCAGTCGGTGCAGTTTGCGCGTGGCCGCGAGCGTGCGTCGCCAACAGGCAGATCAGGCCATGGGGTGTTCAGTGGCGGCATGAGCGGGGTGGCGTTTGGCCCAAAGGTGCAGTTGCTCACCCGCGTCACGCAAGGCTGCAAGCCCCTGGGCGAGGTGCGTGAAATCACCGAAGCCGACGACCACGTGGTTTACAAGCTCAACGGCAAACCCGCTTTGTATGCCTTGATGCAAGACCTGGATGTGCCGATAGACAATCCGCGCTCGGCGGTTGACAAGGTGCGCGACACCTTGGTTGGCCTGTCTGTGTCCAATGCGCCCACCCTGCGTTTGACCGGTGGTTTGGATGACACGGTGATGGTGCGTCACATCATTGGCCTGGATCCGGTGCGCCATGGCGTGGCAGTGGCGCACATGTTACGGTCTGGCATGCACATGGCGTTTTGCGTTCGGGACGCCAAGTCAGCCAAGGCCGATTTGCTGCGAATCGCTACCGAAATCCGAGAGAGTTTGGAGCCTGAGGAGTTGAGCTTGGCGCCTGCTGGCCTGACAGACTTGCCAAACAACAGCAGCCCTGCGGGCCAGCGCATCGCGGGGGCCATTTATGTCAGTTGCACGGGACGAGGCGGCCCACACTTTGGTGCGCCCAATGCCGAGTTGCATATCATCCAACGCGCCTTGGGTGATGTGCCGCTGGTGGGTTTTTTTGCCGCAGGTGAAATCGCCAATCAGCAGGTATATGGCTATACCGGGGTGTTGACTGTGTTCACGATGGATTAAGCGGCCCTGTCTGCCTTGAACCGCAACAAAAAACCCGCAAAATCCCCCGCGTCCAGCGCATCGCGCACCTCTTGCATCAGGTTCAGGTAGTAGTGCAGGTTATGGATGGTGGCCAGCATCGGACCGAGCATTTCGCCGCAGCGGTCCAGGTGGTGTAGGTAGGCGCGGCTGAAACCACCTCTGCCGCCTTGTTCCCATGACACGCCTTCCACACCGGCACACGCATGGCAGGTGCAGCTGGGGTCGATGGGTTGCGGGTCGGCCTTGTGGCGGGCGTTGCGCAGTTTCAAGTCGCCATAGCGGGTGAACAGCGTGCCGTTGCGGGCATTGCGGGTCGGCATGACGCAATCGAACATGTCCACACCGCAGCGCACGCCTTCCACCAAATCTTCGGGTGTGCCCACGCCCATCAGGTAGCGCGGTTTGTTGGCTGGCAAGCGGTGCGGGGTGTGCGCCATGATGTGCAGCATGTCTTCTTTGGGCTCGCCCACGCTCACACCACCCACGGCGTAGCCGGGGAAATCCATGGCCACCAGTTGTTCCAGCGAGGCAACGCGCAGGTTCTCGAACATGCCGCCTTGCACAATGCCAAACAAGGCGTTGGGGTTGTTCAGTCTTGCAAATTCGTCTTGTGACCGCTTGGCCCAGCGCAGGCTCATCTCCATGCTTTTGGCGGCTTCGGCTTCGGTGGTGAGTTGGCCGTTGGTCTCGTAGGGTGTGCATTCATCGAGTTGCATCACGATGTCGCTGTTCAAGGTGGTTTGGATTTGCATGCTCACCTCGGGCGACATGAACAGCTTGTCACCGTTCACCGGTGAGGAGAAATGCACACCCTCTTCGGTGATTTTGCGCATCGCACCCAAGCTCCACACCTGAAACCCGCCGCTGTCTGTGAGGATGGGTTTGTCCCATTGTTCAAACTGATGCAAGCCGCCAAAGCTTTGCATGATGTCCAGCCCCGGGCGCATCCACAAATGAAAGGTGTTGCCCAAGATGATTTGCGCGCCCATCTCGTGCAGGCTGCGCGGCATCACGCCCTTGACCGTGCCGTAGGTGCCCACGGGCATGAAGATGGGTGTTTGCACCACGCCGTGGTTGAGCGTGAGGGTGCCACGGCGGGCCATGCCTTCGGTTTTAAGCAGCTCGAAACTCAGCATCTGGGCAGTGTACCGAGGTGGTGTTTTCAAGCAATGTGAACAATGTCAAATGGCCGCCCTGTTGAGCAACATCGCATCGCCATAACTGAAGAATCGGTAACGCCGGGCAATCGCGTGTTTGTAAAGCGCATGCATCTGGTCAAACCCACTGAAGGCCGCGACCAGCATCAGCAGGGTGGATTTGGGCAAATGGAAATTGGTGATCAACACATCCACCACGTGAAAGCCAAAGCCTGGCCTGATGAAGATGTCGGTGTCGCCCTCGGTCAAGCCACTGCGCGCCCAGCTCTCGAGCGTGCGCACCGTGGTCGTGCCCACCGCCACCACGCGTCCACCGCGTGCTTGGCAATCGGCGATGGCTTGCAAAGTGGCGGCCGGGATGCTGTACCACTCGCTGTGCATGCGGTGCTCGGACAGCTTGTCTGTTTTCACGGGCGAGAAGGTGCCCGCGCCCACATGCAGCGTGACGCTGGCACGTAGCACGCCGATGGCGCTCAACTGCGCGAGCAAGTCGTCATCAAAGTGCAAAGCCGCCGTGGGCGCAGCGGCTGCCCCCGGGTGCTTGGCAAACACGGTCTGGTATCGCGCCAGGTCTTGCGCGTTCATGCTGTGTTTCTCGCGCTCGATGTAGGGCGGCAACGGCACATGCCCATGGGCTTGCATCAAGGCCAGCGGTTCGCTGCTGAGCGCCAAACGAAACAGGGGCCCATCGTCTTGCGGCCAACGCCCCAGCAGCGTGGCGGTGTAGGCCTGCGCAGTGCCGCTTTGGTTGAACATGCGCAGCAGCGTGCCAACTGGCGGCTTTTTGCTCACCCGCATGTGCGCCACCACCTGGTGCGGCGGCTCACCGTCAAGGTTTGGCAACACGCGCTCGACCAACAACTCAAGTTGCCCGCCGCTGGGCTTTTCGCCAAACAAGCGCGCAGGCACCACCTGCGTGTCGTTGAACACCAGCAGGTCGCCAGGCAACAGCAGGGCAGGCAGGTCTTTGAAGATGCGGTCCACCGCACCACCTGTGCGGCCATCGAGCAAGCGCGACGCGCTGCGCTCAGCCGCAGGGGTTTGGGCGATCAGGTCAGGGGGGAGGTGAAAGTCGAAATCGCTCAGCATGTGAACGCGAGGGGAAGCAGAAGAGGGCATGTGCTTGAGGGCTGGACAGGCCCGTTCCAAGTGAAAACAGCCATGATTTTGGCATGGCTGTTTTCACTTACTGAGCGCTGCCTTGTTTAAATGCCCCTGAAAACCACTTTTTATCTTCAGATATGCCCAAAAGCATCAGGTAAGTGGAACCATTTTTTGTGTAGAGGAATGCATTGCCATTAATCAACTTTCCTGGATTGGTGGAGTTGCTGCAATTACCCAAATCTACTATTTCTAGCGCAAGTTGGAAAGAATTTCCTATGTTGTCTGCCGAATTCAATGTTCCTTTGTAATGACAATCCGTGTCCGTAAAATAAAATGATTTTTCTTTCAACACAAAACTTTTATTATTGTCCTTGATGTTCGTGTATCTACTACCAAAAAGATTATTGATATTTGGCTCGTATTTATATGATTTTTCATAGTCAAGAACAGCTGAACCTTTTGGAGTCCCATTTAATTTGAATGAAACATTTATCGACCTCTCGGATGTAACCGTGCCTGACGCAGTTCCTTGAATCAATCCCGACTGGCTATTTGGGTCGAATGTGTCTCCTGAGGTGAATGTGGTGCATTTTGTGGAACCTGAACCGGAAATCAAGCTTGAAAATGATTCGCCAGTTGCAAATAAATATTTGCCTGAGGGTAGTACTACGCCTACCGTTTCCTTTTTATTGGTTGGCTCAAGAGCGGTATAGACAGTTCCTGACCAAAAGCCCACAGCAGATTGATCTGTGCTGCAGGTGCTTGTTCCAGAGCCTCCGCTTCCTTCTGTCCCTGAGATAGAAGTGCTCAAATCCTCCCCACTCCCCCCGCACCCCGCCAGCGCAGTTGCCACGAAAAAAGCCAAAAAGTACTTATTAATCATATATTTTCCAATCTAAGTTAACAAATCACAGTAACTTGATTGTATATATGAGTACCTATTAACTATCTCAATGAATCGCTTTTTATTCAAAAGTGAGCTTTATTGCAAATCATTGAAATCCCAAACAGAGGCGGCCCCGCAGGACAAGCAAAAGTCCCCAAAAAATCCAGCAGGCACAATCTCCAAGCCATGCCCACCGACAAACCCCTCTCCAGCACAGCGCCCAAACCGCTGTCAGCGCCGCAAAAAGCCTTGCGCAAAATGGGCCTGGTGCGGCCGGTGGACCTGGCGCTGCACTTGCCGATGCGCTACGAGGACGAAACCCAGTTGGTCAAGCTCGCCGACAGCCGCTATGGCGACACGGTGCAAATCGAAGCGGTGGTGAAAAGCTGCCAAGTGGTGTTCAAGCCGCGCCGCCAATTGCAAGCGGTGGTGGACGACGGGACGGACACCTGCACGCTGCGGTTTTTCAATTTCTACCCCAACATGCAAAAAGCTTTGGAGGTCGGGCGTCAGGTGCGCTTGCGTGGCGAGGTGCGCGGCGGTTTCATGGGCCGCACCATGCTGCACCCCACGGTGCAAGCCGCAGGCGGCAGCCTGGCCACCGCGCTCACCCCCGTTTACCCCAGCACGGCCGAGTTGCCCCAGGCCTACATCCGCAAAGCCGTGTTGGGCGGTTTGGCGCAAGCCCTGCGCAGTCAGGCCTTTGAAGAAACCATTCCCCCGCAACACCTGCCCCCGCAGAGTTGGGGCTTGGCGCAGTCGCTGCAGTTTTTGCATCACCCCACGCCCCAAGTCTCGATGGCGCAGCTCGAAGACCACAGCCACCCGGCTTGGCAGCGCTTGAAAGCCGAAGAGCTGCTGGCGCAGCAACTCTCGCAACTGCAGTCCAAACGCGAACGGCTGTTGCTCAACGCGCCCGCCTTGGCGCATCGCCACGAGCCCCATGGGGTGCTCGCGCAGTTGCATGCGCTGCTGCCGTTTCAACTCACCCAAGCGCAGCAACGCGTGGTGTCAGAAATCGCGCAAGACGTGGCGCGGGCCGTGCCCATGCACCGCTTGCTGCAAGGCGATGTGGGCTCAGGCAAAACCGTCGTGGCCGCGCTTGCAGCCGCACAGTGCATCGACGCGGGTTGGCAATGCGCCTTGATGGCCCCCACGGAAATCCTGGCCGAGCAGCACTTCACCAAGCTGGTGGGTTGGCTGGCGCCGGTGTTGGCGCCCTTGGGCTTGCAGGTGGCGTGGCTCACCGGCAGCCAAAAAAAGAAAGAGCGCGACGCCATGCTGGCCTTGGTGGCCAGTGGCGAGGCGGCTTTGGTGGTGGGCACGCACGCGGTGATCCAAGACAAGGTGCAGTTCAAGCACCTGGGCTTGGCGATCATCGATGAACAACACCGCTTTGGTGTGGCGCAACGCTTGGCCTTGCGGCTAAAACTCTCGGACGAACAAACCAACCCTGACGCGACAAGCACCGCCAGCAAAGCAGGTCATCCACGCGAGCCGCACTTGCTGATGATGAGCGCCACGCCCATTCCCCGCACCTTGGCCATGAGCTACTACGCCGACCTGGATGTGTCCACCATCGACGAGTTGCCGCCTGGGCGCACCCCGATCGTCACCAAGTTGGTGGCGGACACGCGGCGCGATGAAATCATCGAGCGCATCCGCGTGCAGTTGCAAGAAGGACGGCAAATCTACTGGGTGTGTCCGCTGATCGAAGAAAGCGAGGCGCTGGATTTGCGCAACGCCACCGACACCCACCAAACGCTGTGCGAGGCCTTGCCGGGCGTGATGATCGGCTTGCTGCATTCACGCATGCCGCAGGCCGAGAAAAAAGCGGTCATGTCCTTGTTCGTGCAAGGGCAGATGGGCGTATTGGTCAGCACCACGGTGATCGAGGTGGGGGTGGATGTGCCCAACGCGTCCTTGATGGTGATCGAGCATGCCGAGCGGTTTGGCCTGAGCCAGTTGCACCAGTTGCGTGGGCGGGTGGGGCGTGGCGCGGCGGCGTCCGCTTGTGTGCTGTTGTATTCGCTGGGGGAGCACGGGCGCTTGAGCGACTCGGCGCGTGCACGCTTGACAGCCATGAGCGACACCAACGACGGTTTTGAAATCGCCAGGCGCGACTTGGAGATCCGTGGGCCCGGTGAGTTTTTGGGGGCACGGCAGTCGGGCGCAGCCATGCTGCGTTTTGCCGACCTGAGCGTGGACACCGAGTTACTGGCCTGGGCGCAGCGCTTGGCCCCCACCATGCTCGACCAATTCCCCGCCTTGGCCGAGCGCCATGTGCAACGCTGGTTGGGTGCAAAATCCGACTTCCTCAAAGCCTGATCTGGTATGACCTTGACCGAGTTGAAATACATTGTCGCGGTGGCGCGCGAAAAGCACTTTGGCCGCGCTGCCGAGGCTTGCTTTGTGTCTCAGCCTACCTTGTCGGTGGGCATCAAAAACCTGGAGGAGGAACTACAGGTCAGGCTGTTCGAGCGCAGCGCCAATGAGGTCACGGTCACCCCCTTGGGCGAAGAAATCGTGCGGCAAGCGCAAAGCGTGTTGGACCAAGCCGCCAGCATCAAAGAATTGGCCAAGCGCGGCAAAGACCCGCTGTCTGGTCCCTTGCGCTTGGGCGTCATCTACACCATCGCGCCGTATTTGTTGCCCGAGTTGGTGCGCCACAGCATCGACAAGTCGCCGCAGATGCCCCTCATGCTGCAAGAAAACTTCACGGTGAAATTGCTCGAGATGTTGCGCACGGGCGAGATCGATTGCGCCATCATGGCCGAGCCTTTCCCGGATGGGGGGTTGGCGGTCGCGCCGCTGTACGACGAACCGTTCATGGCAGCGGTGCCCAGTAACCACCCGCTGGCCAAGCGCGACAGCATCAGCGCCACCGAGTTGAAAGCCGAAACCATGCTGCTGCTGGGCAACGGTCACTGCTTTCGAGACCATGTGCTTGAGGTGTGTCCCGAGTTCGCACGGTTCTCCAGTGACGCCGAGGGCATTCGCAAAAGCTTCGAGGGTTCATCGCTGGAGACCATCAAACACATGGTGGCCGCGGGCATGGGCGTGACCTTGGTGCCAAGACTGAGCGTGCCCAAGGATGCATTGCTGGCCAGTGGCAAAAAAAATAAAAAATCGTTGGACACCTATGTGCGCTATTTGCCGGTGGTGGACGGCCATGACGCGCCACCGACTCGCCGGGTGGTGCTGGTTTGGCGGCGCAGTTTCACACGCTATGAGGCCATTGCCGCTTTGCGTAACGCCATCGTGGCCAGTGCGTTGCCAGGCGTGCAACGCTTGACTTGATCTGTTGCTTGCCATGTCCGACCCCAGCTTGGCCGACACGCCAGACCCCATTTGCGACGTCAAATCCCGCAGTCTGCTGTCGCTGTACCTCGACCTGATCCGCTGGAACCGGCCTGCCGGATGGTTGCTGTTGCTGTGGCCCACTTTGGGAGCGCTGTGGTTGGCCAGTGGTGGCTTTCCGGGATGGCATTTGTTCACCGTGTTTGTGCTGGGCACGGTGCTCATGCGCAGCGCGGGTTGCTGTGTAAATGACGTAGCGGACCGGGAATTTGACAAGCATGTCCAGCGCACCGCCCAACGCCCGGTGACCGCGGGCGCCTTGTCGGTCAAGCAGGCGCTGAGTGCCGGTGCAGTGCTGGCCTTGTGCGCGTTTGGCTTGGTGTTGACCACCAATGCGGTCACCATCGCCTGGTCCTTTGTTGCGCTGGTGATTACCTTGGCCTATCCGTATGCCAAGCGGTTTATGGCGATGCCGCAAGCGGTGTTAGGCATTGCCTTCAGTTTTGGCATGCCGATGGCGTTCGCTGCGGTCCATGGCGGCCCCATGACGCTTGAAGGGATGTGGCAAGCAGTGCCGCCGCTGGCTTGGGGCTTGATGTTCTTCAATGCGTTTTGGGTGTTGGCTTACGACACCGAATACGCCATGGTTGACCGAGAAGACGACTTGCGCATTGGCATGAAAACCTCAGCCATCACCTTAGGCCGCCACGATGTGCTGGCGGTGATGGTGTTTTACGCGGTGCATTTGTTGGGCACGCTGTGGTTGTTGCACGACCAAGGCTTGGGATGGCCGCAGTGGTTCTCGATGGAAATCGCAGGCATCCAAGCGCTGTGGCATTTCGGCATGATTTACCGGCGCGAGCGCGCAGGCTGTTTCAAGGCGTTTCGCATGAACCACTGGCTGGGCGCGACCGTGTTTGCCGGCATCGCGCTGGGTTTGCACATGCGAGCCTGATGGCCAGTTCAGGCTGCGCGGCAGCATGGGATCATGCAAAAAGCCACTCAAGCCTGGCCAGTGTGGCTGCCAGAAATTCAAGCTTTTTTGTGTTTTTTGTGGCCTTTTTTGCCTTTTTTCTTGGTTTCAATCAATTTATCAAGGCCGAAAGAAGCATAGGCAGTCACGCTGCTGAGGTGAGTGGCGGCCATCGGCGCTGATTGGGCAGGCATGGACAGGACGGCCAAAGTGGTGAACAAAGTGAACAACAAAGATTTCATGGATATGCCTCCTAAAGTGATTACATATTTATTGTGACACCAACCGCAGTCTGATTTCGCTTGCCTGTCAATTATTCTGCAGCGAGCTCATCACCCAAGGTCTGGGCCCGTTTTG
>Ga0214923_10007788_pt1 | contig 11580 bp, 7 predicted proteins | sample LL1510_MetaG_FD_177993 | JGI IMG/M metagenome (GOLD analysis project Ga0214923, IMG submission 177993) | Freshwater microbial communities from Lake Lanier, Atlanta, Georgia, United States - LL-1510 | ecosystem: Environmental > Aquatic > Freshwater > Lake | place: USA: Georgia | collected 2015-10-15 | reverse complement strand
ATTAAAACCAGAAGAGATTTAACCAAAGATCGTATTGAGCAATCACAAATAAAAATTGCGCAAGGTCAGGCAGATTGGAGTGATTTGGTTCTGGATAATCTCGATCAAGAAAGCGCTAAATCGCAAAATTTATTTCCAGGAATTGCTTTATCTGATGATGAAGAAACTAAGTCAAAATTACTAAAAATTTTACAACAAAGTGGCAAAGAAATTGTTGTCGCTAACATAGTTGAAGACGGACAACATCGTTGTTTAATCGCAAAAGATGGTGTTGTTACTAAATGCGATTTTGATTCAGGAGAATTTGATGAATTAACCGAAGGCGTGACGCAAGCGGTGATGATTTACGCTGGTGCTAGATTAGAATTTGTAGTTGGTGGCGACTACAAACATTTGAGTATTTTAAGAGCCGGAGATCAGCAAAATGTCTTTTTGCCAAAAGAAGAAATTGAAGAGGGAGTTAATCCGCATTACGATATTGACCGCTTTAAGCAATATTTTGGTCGTGATCGTGGCGATGGTATCAACATTAAAAGACAAGTTATTGTTCAAGAAGGAATAGACTCTAGAGCACTAGCGGCAGTTTCTTATCGCAATAGCCAGGAAAATGATTTGGAAGGTAAGCTTGAGAGTTTGGAAAGTAAGATCGGAAAATATTTTACGAGTGAGGAAGAATATGATTCTGTAATCGGTCAAGTTCTTAATTTAGCTGCATATGATCCAGCAAATAAGGCTGAGAGCATGAAGCATTTAGAGAAATTAGCTTTGTTGGTTTTTGATCGTGAAGAATTGGAAAAGGATTTTTTTAGAGATGAGGTTGCGGATGCAAACCGAGAAAAATATTATCGCGATATCAAAGCCTTTGCGTTTTACTCCTTAATCGATGCTGTAAATGAAAATGATTTAGATATTACGGAAATATTCCAATCTTTCCAATCATTAGCCAAAAAGAAAGACTTGGACTTGGATAAATTAGAAATTCCTCAGTCTTTAAATCGTTACTTAAAACCAGCCACACAAGAATTTGAAATAGCGCCAGCAAAAGTTGATGTTCTAAATGAAATTGAAGAGTTATCGCAACTCTTGCATTTGAAAGAAAAGCTTGAGCCACAAGTTGATTTGTCATCTTTGAACGATCTTAAAAGGGCTTCACAAGATGTTCTGTCAAAAGTTGACCCAGAAAATCAGCGCAGGCCTAAAAAAGAAATTGAGATCACTCCAGAAATGAAGCTGGCAAGAAATGTGATGAGATTGCTCAAAGCTATTTCTGCAAATGATACTGCTCTAGAGGCTTTAAAAGAGAAACTGACTTTAAATTCAGATGAAGACGGATTGATTCAGTCTTTTTCTTTATCCAGAACCAAAGGCAAATCTTCAGAATATGGTTTTGAACTTGATGCCGAAGGCAATGTAGAAGCGATATTTGTTAATAATTTAGGCCCAACAGGACAGATTCGTAAAGATCATTTGGATAAGACAAATTTACAAAATTTGGTTAAAGATATTCGAGTTCTAGTTGCTCCATTGTTGAAAAAAACAACCTTAACCAGACAAAAAGGTGGTGAATTTCAGCCATTATATGATTCAGATTCAGAAGATCTGGAATTTGAAACAACTCAAGAAAGTGCTTTAGAAGATTCATCCGAGCGCGATAAGATCGCAGCGCAAAAAGCGCTCAGAGATTTTGAAGCAAGTGACGAAGGTAAAGAATTCTTTGATCGCATTAATGACAAAAAATCGAACTTAGATTCATTTTCCAGCTCCTTTAGAAAAGATGAAGATGGTAAAATAATCGGTTTTAGCGATGAGATTACTGATATAAATCAGGCTAGGGAATTAATGGCGAAGATTGATGAAAAGATCAAAATCCAAGAAGATCTTGATGCGAAAGCTTTTGATCTACAGCGCCAAACTATCGAAGAAGATATGAATTCTCTTTCAAGACAATCTTCTGAGTCGGAATTTCAAGAACAGCGTCAGCAAACTATCGAAGAAGATATGAATTCTCTTTCAAGACAATCTTCTGAGTCGGAATTTCAAGAACAGCGTCAGCAAACCAAAGAAATGTTAGAAGATTTTCTGAAGAGAAGAATTTCTGAGATTAACAGCAACGATGGCATCAATTATAAAGGTCAACTTAACCCTGAGAAAAAACTGCTCAATACTAATAAAGTTGTGCGGGTTTTAACTAAGATCAACCAAGCTTTGATGTTTTTTCCAAAAGATGAATCAGATCAAAATTGGTCTCAAAATAAAGTCAAAGAAATGATCGGCGCCAAAGATAATGATAGCGGGCCAAATAAAAGTTTGCCCAAGGGTTTGATTTTAAGTGTTGGCGATAAATCAGTTTTAGCTATGATGTGTTTAAGAGATGAAGATCGTAAAGAAGTCTTTGGAAATCTTAATAATCCAAGATTTAATCCACACAAACTTAGTGAAGATTTTGTTAATAAAATTGCTGAGGCTTCAGTAAAATTATCTCAGGCCTTAAAGGGAAATAATTTAAAAGATTTTGAATTTTCGAAAAGCAAAGATTTGTTGCCTTCGAGGCTTTCATCAGGTTCAAAAAATCTTACTCTTGATTTGCCTTCTTTTTCAGTGGAAAGTCCTAAAGCTTTCAAATTATCTCTGATTCTTCACAAATCGAGAAGCGCTGGTAGCTGAGATATGAAAGATTTATTTGGTGCGTAAGAAGATTGGTTGGGGAACTTCCTATTTTTAAAAAAGAAGGTTATTACCTCCCTAGCTCGCAATGACGATGGATTAGGCACTGTTAGCTAATTCCTTCAACCTCATATTTCGTCCTATTTTTGCTTATTTTTTGACAAAGTTACTCCAAATATATCCAGATATTCGTCGTAATTTTGTCAAAAAAGCGCTAAAAATATGCCAAAATCTGAGGCCGAATGAATTAGCTAACAGTGCCTAAATAAACGAATATTACAAATCACTTTGAAAAATGAGGTGTCCTGCCGCAGAGCGTGACGGAGGATTTACTAGAGTCGCGGGTAATTTCCGCGGAATCCTCGAGGATCAAGGCGGGACGCGATTTGCAATCCCGTTCTCACGTTCAGTTCCATTTACGCAAACAATATGAACGTGTGGAGTGGTTTACAAACTCAGTCCAGAAGAAGTTTTTAAGAATTTCAGAAAAAGCTTAAGTGTTTAGACCAATCTATCTGTTCTGATTGAGTCTTATGAAGCATATCACTTATTTCGTCTTGGTTATTTCCCAGAACTTTGCCTATTGCTGAAATAAGCTCTTTAAGATGTGCAGGATTAGGATTTCTAATAGCTGGATCTATAATCTGTCCACCTAACTTTCTCTAAACACTTACTAACTGTTTTACTGCCAAAATATTTGGAAAAGAGTTTTTTTGTTTCCGATTTAAGTCGAAGAAAATTATCCTTTGAACTCGGTTGATCTAAGAACCCAATCCAATTTCTTAGACAGGCTTCTTTTTTATCTTTTAGAGACGGGTTGCTTTTTATGAATTTCGCAAGGTTTAGTAAGAAGTTTAGATGTGACATGGTTTATATTTTTTGTGGTGAAATTTATCAGGCTAAGCTGACTGCTTAGTTAGAGGCTTGTTTAGGAGGTTAATTGGCTTAATCAAATCCTAATATGCTAAAGTAGTATTTTATAACTTTAGCTAGCAGATAAATTACTCCTTCTTCAAATAAACTTCTCCGCCCATTTCTCTAAATTTTTCACTCATTTCTTCCATTCCCTTTTTAGCTTCTTCGGCCTTTGCATAGTCTCTTACATCCTGCGTGATTTTCATCGAGCAGAATTTGGGGCCGCACATGGAGCAGAAGTGGGCGACTTTGGCGCCGTCGGCTGGAAGGGTTTCGTCGTGGAAGCTCTTGGCTTTTTCGGGGTCTAGGCTGAGGTTGAATTGATCTTCCCAGCGGAATTCGAATCTGGCTTTTGAAAGTTCGTCGTCGTGAAGTCTGGCGATTTTTTTGCCTTTGGCCAAGTCTGCAGCGTGAGCGGCGAGTTTGTAGGTGATTACGCCTTCGCGGACGTCTTCTTTATTTGGTAAACCTAAGTGCTCTTTTGGTGTTACGTAGCAAAGCATTGCGGTGCCAAACCAGCCGATCATGGCAGCGCCAATTGCAGATGTAATGTGGTCGTATCCGGGAGCGATGTCGGTGGTTAAGGGCCCCAAAGTGTAGAAAGGCGCCTCGTGGCACCAGTCAAGTTGCTTATCCATATTTTCTTTGATCAAGTGCATTGGCACGTGACCTGGGCCTTCGATCATCACTTGGCAATCGTGCTGCCACGCAATTTGCGTCAATTCGCCTAAAGTTTTTAATTCGCCAAGTTGCGCTTCGTCGTTGGCATCGGCAATTGAACCGGGACGCAGACCATCGCCCAATGAAAAAGCTACGTCGTATTTTTTCATGATCTCGCAAATTTCTTCAAAATGGGTGTAGAGGAAATTTTCTTTGTGATGCGATAAGCACCATTTAGCCATGATTGAACCGCCGCGCGACACAATGCCGGTGATTCGATTGGCGGTGAGTGGAACATATTGCAGGCGAACTCCTGCGTGAATTGTGAAATAATCAACACCTTGTTCAGCTTGTTCAATCAAAGTGTCGCGGAAAATTTCCCAAGTTAAATTTTCAGCAACGCCGCCAACTTTTTCGAGCGCTTGATAAATTGGCACCGTGCCAACTGGAACTGGACAGTTGCGGATGATCCATTCGCGAATGTTGTGAATGTTTTTGCCGGTTGATAAATCCATCAAAGTGTCGGCGCCAAAACGTGTGGCCCAGATCATTTTTTCAACTTCCTCTTCAACGCCAGAAAAGATTGCCGAATTGCCAATGTTGGCGTTGATTTTCACCAAAAAATTTCTGCCAATAATCATCGGTTCAGATTCGGGGTGATTGATGTTGTTGGGAATAATCGCGCGGCCGCAAGCAATTTCATCGCGCACAAATTCTGCGGTGATGATGTCGGGGCAAATTGCGCCGAATTTTTCACCTGAATATTTTGAATCTTTAATCAATTTTTCGCGGCGGATATTTTCTCGAACCGCAACATATTCCATTTCTTTAGTGATGATGCCAGCGCGCGCGTAAGCCATTTGTGTTGGCTTTTGGCCTGCTTTGCCACGAAGTGGTTTGAATTGTGATAAATCAAATTCTGGAGCAGAAGGTTTGGCATCGCCAAATAAAATGCCGTTATCTTCGGGTTTAACTTTGCGGCCTTCAATTTCCTCAACATCTCCACGCTCTTTGATCCAAGATTCACGCAATTTTGGCAGGCCTTTATTCAAATCAATTTTATCTAAAAAATCTTGATCAGAATAGACGCCAGAAGGGTCGTAAACTACAAAAGATTTATTTTCAGATTTTTCCGAGAGTTTGATTTCGCGCATTGCAACTTTCACATCCGCAAATCTTTCGCTTGGCACGTAGATTTTTTTAGAAGCGGGAAGTGGTCCAAGTGTTAATTTTTTTGTGATTTTTTGATTAGTCATATTCTTGAAAATTTGTGTAAATTCGTGCGATCAAAGCTGCGAGAAGGAAGCATACCAACATCGAAATCAAAGTATCACCAAAAAAATGTACGCCTTTGGCCATTTGATACCAACCTAAGATCCAGCCTAGAGTTATAGCGCTCAAAAGGCTAAAAATTTGCTGCGATTTTTTGCGTAAAGCGAAGAATAAAATCATAAAAGCAAATCCAGTTACGCAATGACCAGCGGGAAAACATAGCCCTTTTTTATTGGAGTGGAAATCTGATGGATAAGAGTCAAAAATTTTGGCGTAAGGTTTGTCGCCGTCATAAATTTCAAGCTGTGCTGGGCAATAGACGTTGGTGAATTTTTTTATATTACCAACGCTTAAGGGAATAAGAATTAGGCTAATAAAAATTAGCGTAAAGCGGTGACGGTTTTTGTAAAATTTTTCGTTGCCTTTTTTTCGAAATCCTAAAACCGCGCAGACCAAACAATAAGCTGCAGCAAGCCCGAAGAGAACTTTGGGAAAATTATAAAAAATAAATTTTTTGATCGGATCAGTACGATCAATCAACCAATGTTTGCCCTCAGAAATGAATAAATGTTTCTGAATATCGAGATCGATATTGGTTGCTTGCAAAAGCCATAGACTTAGGCAAATCAAAACCAAATCGATGATGATCAGAAGATCAATTTGATTTTTGGGCAGAGAAATTTTTAAGCTTTTCATTTTTAAATAGATGGCTTGCAACTTGGTAATAAGCGATGGCTTCGCTCATTTCTTTTTCGTCATAATTTTTGGTGACGGTTTCTTTTGAAGCTTCCCAGCCATAGCCTTTAATGGCAACATCGAAAACTTTTTTCTCTTTTTTGGGTTTCAATAAATAAAGCTTATCGCCTTTGAAATAGCCAACATCCGAGTAAGTGCTGACGAAAGAATGTTGGTCGATAGTTTCGTCATTATTTAAGACATCGGTGCCGAAAAATTTCGATTTGTAAGACAGATTTAAAACGCCCATCAAAGTTGGAGCCAGATCAATTTGGCTGACATTTTTGGCGAAGACTTGCGGTTTGATAATTTTGGGAGCATAGAAAATTGCTGGAATTTGATAACGCCACACAGGCACGTCAGTATTGCCCGCAGAGCCAGCGCAATGATCAGCAACGAAAACGAAAATTGTATTATCAAACCACGGTTTTTTCTTGGCTTCTTCAACCAATTTTCCAATCGCGTAATCGGTATATTTTACCGCGCCATTACGACCAGTTTTAGAATCGATGTCAATTTTTCCATTCGGATAAGTAAAAGGACGATGATTGGAAGTGGTCATAATGAAGTTTAAGAAAGGCTTACCAGCGGCAAAAGATTTATCGGCTTCACTGATTGCTTTGTTAAATAAATCTTCATCAGCCACGCCCCAAGCGTTGGAAAACGTGATTTCATCTTTGGCAAAAGTTGGGCGATCAACAATTTCAAAACCGTTATTGCCGAAAAAATAATTCATATTGTCGAAATATCCGTCGCCGCCGTAAAGGAATTTTGCTTGGTAGCCACGATCTAAAAGTGGGCTGGAAATGTTGAAAAGATTTTCATTATTTGGACGACGCACAATTGAATTTCCTGGAGTTGGAGGAACCCCTAGTGATAAGGCTTCAAGACCACGCACAGTACGGGTTCCTGTCGCTTTAAGATGAGTGAAAAGCAAGCCTTGTTTTGCTAAAGCATCAAGATTTGGCGTGATATTTTCGTTGCTGCCAAAGGTGTTCATGAAATCGGCGCTCATGCTCTCGATCGACACAAAAATCACGTTATATTTTTTCTCAGGACCAGCTTTGGCTTGAGGAATTTCGCGGGATATATCGTCTTCATTCAAAAATTTTGAACGCGGTTCTTGGCGCAAAATTAAGCTGCGCAAATTGTCAGTCGCAACTTTTAAATCTTGGCCAGCGTAAAGTGAATCGTAATCAATTTGATTATTGCGATAGGCTGAAAACAGTTGGTAAATGCCGTTTGAGGCGATTTCGTTGACGTAATTATTTGGTGAAATGCGGGTGACTTTTGAACTATCAATTGCAAAAAATCCGATGGTTAAAGCTACAGCGTAAACGGCGAATTTTTTTAAGCGGCTAAGAAAATTCTCTTCTTTAACGACAACAATTTTTTTGTAAGAGAAGAAGAAAATCGCGCCGGAAACTAAGGCGATTAAACTTATCAACAAACCCATCGGATAAGATTCCATGATGTTGGCGATGACTTCGGTGGTGTAGATTAAGTAATCAACTGCGATGAAATTAAAGCGAGTTTGGAATTCGTCCCAGAAAGTAATTTCGGAAAAAACTGAAAAAATAATTACGAAGAGAAAGACAAAATAGAAAATTTTATTGGCGATTTGATGTTTTGCGGAGTTGAAAAATTTGCTCGAAATGAAAGTGTAATAAGCGATGGGAAGAGCGGCTATGTAAGCTAAAGCCAGTATGTCGAAAAAGAATCCGATAGCGTAAGCTTCAACTAAAGTTAAAATTGAAAAATCAATTTCGGCTTTTTGGCGGATGAAAAAAAATGTGCGCAGCAGAAAAGAAAGAGTAGCAAAAATCATTAAGATTTTGCCCCAAGAGCAACGGCATTCGCCGCAAAGTTTTTTCATTTTGGTTTTTAGCGAAAAATTATTTTTTGAACATCTGCAACATGCGCCAAGTCACGAAAAATCCGCCGAAAATATTGATCGAGGCGATAACGATGGCGATGAAACTGAAAACAGAAACTAGCGAGAAGCTTGATGTTGAGCCAAGCGCTATGATGGCGCCAACTACGATAACGCCAGAAATAGCGTTAGTCACCGCCATTAAAGGTGTGTGTAAAGCGGGAGTGACTTTCCAAACCACGAAATAACCAACGAAGCAAGTAAGAACAAAAACTGTCAGACCAAAAATAAATGGATCAATGCCGCCGCCGTGAGAGGCGATAGAGCTGAGTTCAGCCATTTTTAAAACTAATTGATCGGAGCTTTTGGTGATTTGTTCTGATAATTGGATGATTTCTTCTAACTGTGTCATGGCTTGATTTGCTTATGTTGAGGAGAATTTTTGAGAATTGGACTGTAGGAAAAATTTATTTCGCGTGACCAAAGCTGTCAATTGAAAATCCTCGATGTCATGCTCAGCTTGTCGAAGCATGGTTTGTGGTAAACATGCTTCGACAAGCTCAGCATGACATCCGTGTAAAATTATTTGACTTACGCAAAAAACGCTTTTAGAAATCCGCCCTCTTTTTTAATCCTCCCCCCTAGATTTACATCATCTCTTTTATTATTGGGACGTAGCCAAGTGGTAAGGCAACGGGTTTTGATCCCGTCATGCGTAGGTTCGAATCCTTCCGTCCCAACCAATATTCATTGAAGATCCTTATTTAAACTTCCCCTTCAACTTAATCTTCCCAATCCCTTTAAAAGTCGTTGAGGCAATAATTGCCGCACCCATCAAAAACGGAATATTCTCCATATCTTGTCCCGTCGCTTCATAAATCACAATCGCTGCCGTCACCGGTTCACCAAGCACCGCTGCTAAAAATGAAGTCATGCCAATCAATAAAAACACTCCAAGATCAATATTGGGCGCAAAATTGCTGGCGATAGAGCCAATTCCAGTTCCAATCGCCATTGCTGGCGCAATCAATCCGCCAGCGCATCCTGAGGCGAAAGTAATGATCGTATTTAAAATTCTGCCAAAAACTTCTTTGTAAGAAAGTAACGCGTGGGCGCTAGATAAAGCTTCTTGCGAGGTATTAATTCCGCCGCTGAAAGAATAAATCCCGCAGTAAAAATTTAGATAAGAAACGATAATCCCAGCAATGATCGGCACTAAATGCCACCAGTTAGAGCGGATTTTGGAAAATTTAAAATAGAAATAATTATTGGCGGCTTGAAAGAAAAAGGCGAGAAGTCCGCAGGTCAAAGCAACAAAAATTAGTGGAAAAGATTCAGTGCTGATGCGGAAAATTAAACTGTGGAAATTGAAGAGAGGATCTGGTCGGTAAAAAATTATCGTGACGATAGAAATAATAACCAAAGTCCAAGCAATGTTGCCTTTAGCATTTTTGAAATGTGCTTTGGATAATTTTTCTATAACAAAAATAATACCAGCAATCGGCGCGTTAAAAGCAATTGCCAAACCAGCGGCAGTTCCAGCTGAAACCCAGCTTGATAGGCTGATATTAGGTAAAAATCTTTTATATTTATCAGCTAAAGTGGCAAAAATTCCCGCCGACATGTGAACTGATGGGCCTTCTTTTCCTAAGGCTCCGCCGCTAAAACTTGATATCAAAGAGCTGATGGCTTTGACCATTACTAAACGCATATTTAGGAATGTTGCAACCTTGTCAAAATCGTTGGGATCTTTTTTTAATTCGTTTAAAGCGTGAGGAAGATGGTTGCCGGAAGCTTTGGGAGAGTAAAGTCGGCACATATAAGCCGAAATCCAGAAAAAAACTGGAGTGATGATGAAAGTGATAAGTGGATTATCGAGCAATCTTTGTTTGGCCATCATACCAAAATCGTCAAAGAGATTGCAGTATCTAAGAACGAAAATCGCAGTAATACTGGCCACAAATACTGTCAGTAAAAATGTCGAAACATCAATTACGTGAGAGTGATTTTTTGTTTTAGATGTCATTTAAAAAATTATTTAAGCAGCTGCCGAACATTGTCTGCCAGTTTGTGACCCAACTTTAAAGGCTTTGCCTGCTTTAAGATCTGCAAGAATTTGCAGGAAATTGTCTGAAGTTAAATCTTCAGCAAAATCGTCGTTAATTTGCACTACTGGAGCGTTGACGCAAGCTCCCAAACATTCAACTTCTTTTAAGGTGAATGTACCATCAAGAGTGGTTTCATCCATCTCGATTCCCAATTTTTCTTCGCAATCTTTGATGATTTTGTCGATGCCGCGAAGCATGCAAGGCGTGGTTTTGCAGAATTGAAGTAAATATTTTCCGACCGGTTTTAGATTGTACATCGTGTAAAAACTGGCGACTTCATAAACTTTAATTTCCGGCATTTTTAAAATGTCGGCGATAGTTGCGATCACATCTTTTGAAATCCAATTTTGGTTTTGTCTTTGCGCTAAATCTAGCAAAGGCATCACTGCCGATTTTTGGCGATCGGCAGGATATTTCGCGAGAATTTCGCTAACTTTTTTTTGGTTTTCTTCGCTAAATTGGAAAGTCATTTTGAAATTATTTTAAGGTTTTCCAAACCGCTTTTTTGGCGGCGATCAAAATTACAAATAAGATGGCTAAGAACATCATAGTACGAATGCCCATTTTTTTGCGGCTTTCAGTTTCTGGTTCGGCAGCGAATTGTAAGAAATTTACAACGTCGATCACCATTTGTTCTTTGGTAGCAACAACGCCATTAGCGTAAGTAACTTGGCCATCATCACTGATTGGAGGCGGCATAGAAATTTGACGTCCTTCAAAGTAAGGATTGTAATATTTGCCATCATTTAAATGGAAACCTTCCGGCGCTTCAGTGAAGCCTGTAATCAGAGAATAAACATAGTTCGCACCTTCGTGACGAGCTTTGATGATCAAAGATAAATCAGGTGGAAGAGCGCCACCATTTGCAGCGCGGGCTGCTTGGTCGTTGGTGTAAGGGCCAACAAATTTATCAGAAGGAAGAGCGGGGCGTTCAAACATTTCGCCATCATCATTAGGGCCATCTGTGACCGAATATTCGCTGGCGATTTGTTTAACTTCTTCTTCAGAAAATCCGATTTCGGTTAAATTGCGGTAAGCAACTAATTTCAAACTGTGGCAAGCGGAACAAATTTCTTTGTAAACTTGATAACCACGTTGAGCAGAAGCTTTGTCGAAGCGCCCGAAAAATCCATCAAATTCCCATTTCATTTCTTTAGGATGAATTGCGGAAGTGGCAAGAGGATCACTGTCATGGCCTTCGTTAGCGAAAGCCAGAGTTGGAATTAGAGCGAGAATTAAAAACAGTTTTTTCATTTTTTAATGTCCGTGTTTGCTTTGGAAATGCTCGTCGATTGATTCTGGAAGCGGTAAGGCTTTTTCGAATTTCGGCAAGTTTGGCAAAATTACTAAAAA
>Ga0214923_10007787_pt1 | contig 11582 bp, 6 predicted proteins | sample LL1510_MetaG_FD_177993 | JGI IMG/M metagenome (GOLD analysis project Ga0214923, IMG submission 177993) | Freshwater microbial communities from Lake Lanier, Atlanta, Georgia, United States - LL-1510 | ecosystem: Environmental > Aquatic > Freshwater > Lake | place: USA: Georgia | collected 2015-10-15 | reverse complement strand
GCGGATTGCAAATCCGCCATCGTGGGTTCGACTCCCACCGGCGCCTCTTTGTTTTTTTCGCGACGCTGTGAGCCGAAAGGGGCAAAACCCCGGAGTTTCCCTGGTTCGGTTGCCTCGAAGGCATGCTGATCGTCGCGGGGCGTGAACCGGCAGAGTCATCCCAGCCTGCCACTTCATGCCGTGCAGTGCCACCCGATGCCGCGGCGCTACCCCGACGAGCACCCCGACTCGAGGCGGCCCCGGCGGCAGGGTCTGGATCGGCCGTGGCGTCGTCCGTGCCGGTCGCCGCGAGGCGGGCTACGGCGGATTCACGGCGGTTGTCACGGGGCTGGTGTCGGCCGGCGCCGATCATCTCCCCGCTGGCGTCCGCGGCTTGCTGAACGCCGTGGCGAGGGAGGGAGGCATCGACGTGCAGTACACCATCGCCCTGCTGCGGGATGCCCTCGGGGCGATCGCGGGGGCGGTACCGTCGGGCGGCAACCGACACCGCGCTCCCCCGGCACAGTCGACCGGAGCGGGCAGTCGACCTGCCCTGGACAGGGCTGTCCTGCTGTCAGGCTGCCCTGGACAGCGGGATCTCGAGCTCGGCCGGTGACCGGGGCGTGCCCATCGCCTCGGCCCGCAGCCGGTCGCGGACGTGACGGGGCGGGACGACGCGGGTGACGATGCCGAGCTGCGCGAGAAGCTGAATGATGCGGTAGTTGAGGTCGAACTCCCACCAGCGGACCTGCATCGACGCGCTCGCCGGATCGGCGTGGTGGTTGTTGTGCCAGCCCTCGCCCGAGGTCAGGATCGTGACCAGCCAGTTGTTGCGGCTGCCGTCGGGCGTGTCGAAGTTGCGGTAGCCGAACAGATGCGTGAGCGAGTTGACCGACCAGGTGATGTGCCACACGGCCACCGTCCGCAGGGCCACGCCCCAGACCAGAAGCGACGCCGTGAGCCGCAGGGCCTCGGCCGAGGGACCGTACGCGGCGAGCGACAGTCCCCCGCCCACGAGCGCGAACACTGCGGCATGGGCCACGAAAAAGACGCACGACGCCAGCGGAATCTTCTCGATCCAGAGGTAGTACGGATCGCGGAGGATGTCGCGGGCGTAGCGGTCGTAGAGCGAGAAGGTCTGCAGGTTGTCCCGCTTCTCGTAGACGAGCCAGTTCACGTGGGCCCAGAGGAGGCTCACGAGCGGCGTGTGGGGATCCTCGCGATGGTCCGAGTGCAGGTGGTGGACGCGATGCCACGCCACCCACCGCGCCGGCGTCTCCTGGCCCGCGCACATGGCGAGCGTGGCGAGCGTCCGCTCCAGCCACTTCGGGGCGTGGAAGCTGCGGTGCGAGAGCAGCCGATGGTAGCCGATCGTGATCGCGAACTGGCCGAAGACCACGATGCCCGCGACGAGCACCGCCACGCCCGCCCAGCTGAAGAACCACGGCAGGCAGGCGAGGGCCGCGATCCCGTGGAGGAGCACGAAACTGCCGAGATAGCCGGCATGGATCTTCGTCACGTCCACGCCCGGGGGCGGGGAGAGCCGCGTGCCCGGATCCGTGGCCGCCGTGTCGACCGGATCGAGGTCGTCGACCTCGTCGTCGATCTGGGTGATGCGGATGACCATCGCGAGCCTCCCTGCCGACGCGGGTGTTCACGGTCGCGGCAGGCAGCCGGATGGTGATGTCGCCGGTGGATCATGGCGGACCCGGTTTCCCGGGGCGGCCACACTCCGACCCCTCGCGGGCCGCACCCTCCGCCTCGCGGAGCCGGGACGCCCTCGACGACGTCTGGAGCATCGGCGTTTTCCGCGCGCGGCGATGGAAAAAGGCGCGGGGACGGCCGGGTCACCGTCGTCGCACCATCTTGCGGCCGTTAGGGCGCATCCCGATTTGGTGTAGCGACGGCTTCGGGGCGGCAACGGGATCTCTTCCGCCGCTCCAACGGCGGATTGGCTCGTCGCGTGGGCCGAGGCGGCCCAAAGCTCCTCGAGCGTTCGCCGACCCCTCGCCTCCGTCTCCAGGTTTGCCACGTCGTCGCTCCAGCTAAACCAGATGCGCTCTGGCCCACGAGAAAACGTCATGGACTGACTTGGCCGGTGGCATTCGTCGGATTGAGGAGTCGAATCGGACAGTGATCCTGAGGTTCATCGCCACCGTTCCGAGGACTTTTCGGACAGGCCACCGGGAATCGCTCGCCCCGGCAACCAGACCAACGGCGGGTTGGATGCCGGCCGTGCGGGTTCGTATCCTCTGGGGATGGATTCACGCTATCCCTCGATTGAATTCCTCGCCTCGCGGGCGCAGCAGCGGATGCCCCGCTTCGCCTACGAATACCTGTCAGGCGGGTGCATGGCGGAGGTCAACCTCGCCCGGAACACCGCCGATATCCGGGCGGTCGAGCTGCGGCCGGTCTACCTGCGCGACTACGGCGGGGCTTCCCAGAAGTCCACGCTCTTCGGCCGTGAGTACGCGTCGCCGTTCGGCATCGCCCCGGTTGGTCTGCAGGGACTGATGTGGCCGAGGTCGTGCGAGATCCTCGCCGGGGCGGCGGCCCGCCACGGCATTCCGTTCGTGCTCAGCACGGTCACCACGGCGAGCATCGAGACGGTCGCGGAGATCACCGGCGGCGAATTCTGGTTCCAGCTCTATCACCCGGCGGAAGACGCGCTCCGCGACGACCTCTTGAAAAGGTTGACGGAGGCGGGCTGCAAGACGCTGGTGCTCCTCGCCGACACGCCGAGCTTCGGCTACCGCCCCAAGGAAATCCGGAACGGGCTCTCCGTGCCGCCCAAGATGACGCTCGGCAACATCCTCCAGATGTGCGGCAGCCCGACCTGGGCTTTGGGGCAGCTGGCCGCCGGCGCCCCTGCCTTCAGGACGCTCGAGCGGTACATCCCCAAGGGGCTCAACATGAAGCACCTCGGGCTGTTCATGAACAAGACCTTCTCCGGCCGGCTGAGCGAGGCCCGGATCCGGGCGATCCGCGACCGCTGGCGCGACCGGCTGGTGATCAAGGGGATCGTGAACCGCGAGGACGCCGAGCGGGCCATCGCCCTGGGAGTGGACGGCATCATCGTCTCCAACCACGGCGGTCGGCAGCTCGACCAGGGGCAGTCGACGATCCGGTCGCTCCGGGAACTGGCGCCGGTGGTGAAGGGCCGGATCGCGCTCATGATGGACGGCGGCGTGCGGTCCGGATCGGACGTGGCCGTGGCATTGGCCTGTGGGGCGGAGTTCGTGTTCCTGGGCCGGGCGGCGATGTACGGCGTGTGTGCGTTGGGGGATCGGGGGGGAGATCAGGTCGTGGAGATCATCCAGACGCAGCTGCGGCAGGTGCTCGAACAGCTCGGCTGCGAGACGATCGCCGAATTGCCCCAGCGGCTCGCATGAGCCGCGGGCCCGCGTCGAAGGGCCTGCCAGTCGCTCCTCCGACTCACGCATGCGCGCGGACGTGGTTCGCCCTTCGCAGTCGAGGCGCTCCCTTCGGTGCTGCAGAGTGGGCGGCCATCGTCCCTCGGGTGATGCAGGCGGGGCACCGCACCGCGACGCGGCTCAGGCCTTCAGCGTCTCGTCATGCCGGCCGGACGCCGGAGGAAGGTCGGCCGCGCGGACGGCATGGAGGGCGGCCACGGCCCCGGCCTTCTTCTCGGCGTCGTTGTCCTCCCACTCGATGTTGATCGCCCCGGAGTAGCCGGCGCGATTGAGTTCGACGATGAGCTCCTCCACGTTGACCGCATCCCGGCGACTGCCGGCGGTGACGAAGTTCCAGCCGAGGAACCGGCTTCCCATCGGCCGGTGGCCGCCGAGCCTCCCGGCCCGCGTCGTGCCCTCGATCACCTGCACGCCCTTGATGTGCGCGGAGTGGATCCAGTCGGTGTATTCGCGCACGAACTGGATGGGGCAGACGCCCTGCCAGACCATGTGACTGGGATCGAGATTGAAGCCGACGACGTCGCTGCCGTAGCCCCGTGCCTCGAGAAACCGCACGTAGTCGCCCGCGCTCTCGATGTCTCCCATCGCCCGCTCACCGGGGTGGCACTCGAGGTCGAACGTCACGCCGTATTTCCGGCACGCGTCGAAGACCGGTCCGAATCGCTCGACGAGCAGCTCGAGGCTCACGTCGAGCACCTCCGGGATCGGGCACCCGCCGATGCCTTTCGGCCGCGGAGGAAACTCGAACCAGTGGCTCCAGCAGTGGGCCGGGGATCCGACGAAGCCCGGCACGGCGACGTGGCGGGACTGGTGCTTGCCGAGATAGTGCGCGAGGCGGACGGCACGGATGAGATCCTGCTGCGCCTTGGTGTGGATCAGCTTGCCCACGTCATCCGGCACGAAGTAGGGATTCGTGCGCGGCGGCTCGTTGCCCTGCTTCCGCCATGCCACGTACGCCTCGACCGCCGGCCCGCCGATGAACTGCAGCGTCTTCGCCGACGGCTCGTCGCCGAGGGCCTGCCCCTGAAGGTGGGTCGCGACGGTGAAGATCTCGAGTCCGCGTGACGAGGCCTTCGCCACCCGGCTCTTCGCGTAGGCGTCGGCGCCGCTGTCGGTGTCGCACTGGGCGAGGTCGAGCTCCCACGAGGCCTCCTCCCAGCCGTCGAATCCCGCCTGCGCGATGAAGTCGAGCCAGGTGTCCTCCGGGATGTCGCCGAACTGGCCCCGGACGAGGCCGATCTGATGGTGCGACCCCGTGCCGCTCCGGTGCGTCTTCGTCTGATGAAAGCCCATCGTCGTCCCCCGATGATGCCGCCTGTCGCCCGAGTCACCGCCGCCGGCGACAGTCTGCCCCGCTGCACCTCAAAAATCCAGCGTCGCAGGACGTCTCACGGCGCGGAGCCAGATGCCGTCGGTATCGGCGGCATCCGTCCCCTTCCGGGTCGAACTGAAGGAACGGGGCTTCAGGCTCGAGGCCTGCGCGAGGGCGAAGTCTGACCAGTCAGGTGCCGGTCGCCATGTTCGGAAACTGAGTCGTACCGCCTGCGGCATGACCTCAGGTGGAGGACCGTGTGAGCCGCGCCGCCGCGGCACGGTCGAGATGCAGGGTGCAGGCGTCGTGCGTCTGCAGGATCGACGCGGGGATCACGGGGATCACCGCGCCCTCGACGGCAGCCTGCACGGCGACCGCCTTGCGGGCATCCGGCACCGAGCAGATGATCCGCGTGGACGCGAGCATGCGGCGGATCGTCATCGAGATGGCCTGCGTCGGCACGTCCTCGAGGCCGGCGAACCAGCCCTCGCCCACCTGCTGCCGCCGGCACGCCTCGTCGAGTTCGACGACGTGATAGGGCGCGGCGGCCTCGAAATCGGCGGGCGGATCGTTGAAGGCGAGGTGCGCGTTCTCGCCGATGCCGCAGAGCATGATGTCGAAGTTCCCGGCCGGCACGACACCGGCGAGGCGCCGGCATTCCGCGTGCGGATCGGCCGCCGAGCCGTCGACCCAGTGAAACGCCGCGGGCGGCGCGGGCAGTGCCTCGACGAACCGTTCGCGCAGGTAGCGGCGAAAACTCGCCGGATGGGTGTCGGACAGGCCCGCGTATTCGTCGAGGTGGAAGATCTCGATCGCGCTCCACGGCAGTGCGGGGGTCGCCGCCAGTGCCGCGAGGACCTCGAGCTGGGACGTGCCTGTGGCCACGACGAGGGTGACCCGCCCGCGGTCCCGGACGACCTGACCGATCACGTCCGCCGCCTCCCGAGCCGCCGCCACGCCCATCGATCGTCGATCGTCGTGGATCTCGATTCTCATGCGACGGAGTCTCCCGCGTCGGCGGTCTGCAGGGCGTGTGTCCGGTCGTCGACCACGGCGACCGGCGGCACATCGTCCGTCGCCCCGTGGGGACGGCCGGGCCTTGCCGGGCCCGACCCCGCGGTGACCCGTTCGCCTCCCAACGCCGCCCCGTCGTCGCGCCGCTGGCCGCGGAAGCCGAGGCCGAGCAGCGCCGGCACCAGGACGAGGACGATGATCGTCGAGAAGAGCATGCCGCCGAGCAGCACGGCGCCGAGACCGCGGTAGAGCTCGCTGCCCGCCCCCGGAAAGAGCACGAGCGGCAGCAGCCCGAAGACCGTGGTCAGCGTCGTCATGAAGATCGGACGCACGCGGCTGCGCACCGCCTCGAGGATCGCCTCGGTCGGATCGACGCCCCCGTCACGCACGAGCTGGAGGGCCCGTTCGACGATGAGGATCGGATTGTTGACGACCGTGCCGATGAGGATCACGAAGCCGAGCATCGTGAGCACGTCGAGCGGCTGGTAGATCCCGAACGGCGCCCCCAGGCGGTTGAGCAGCCAGAGGCCGACGAGGCCCCCGACGCTGCCGAGCGGCACCGTGGCGATCACGACCGCCGGATAGACCCACGACTCGAAGAGCGCCGCCATGAGGAGGTAGGTGATCACCGCGGCGATCACGAGGTTGAACCAGAGCGATTTCCACGTGGCCACGAGCTTGTCCGTGGTGCCTCCGAGCGTGATGCGATACCCGCCGTCGAGCGCGCCCGACTCCTCGAGCGGCCGCACGACGATCCGCTCGATCCGCTCCTGCGCCTCCTCGAGCGGCATGGTCGGCGGCGGGGACACCTGCACGGTGATCGCCCGTTCCCGCTCGCGGTGGAGAATCTGCTCGGGGCCGCTGGAAAACTCACGCACCTCCGCCACGGCGTCGAGCGGCACGAGCTGGCCACCCGGCGTGACGACGGGCAGCGTGCGCAGGTCCTGCGTCCGCTGCACGAAGCGGTCGTCTCCCTTGATGACGAGGTCGATGCGGTCGTTGTCGAGAAAGTAGTCGGTGGCGTATCCGCCATCGACGAGGCAGTCGACGATGTACCCCAGCTGCCGGGCATCCAGCCGCATGTCGGCCGCCTGCTCGGCGCGGGGCAGGAGCTGCACTTCCGGGCTCGAGAGGTCGAGCGACGGCTTGGGGAGGTTCTGGCTGCCCGGCGTGGCCTCGGGAAGCCGGCCCATCACCTGCATGCCGAGCTGCACGAGCGTCGTCAGTTCCGGGCCGCTGATCTCGATGTCGACGGTGCGGCCGGAGCCGATGCCGTTCTCGAACAGGCTCGACTGCTTCGCGACGGCGAACGTCCCGGGCAGGTCCGCGGCGACCCGGCGGACGAGGGGCACGAGGCGCGCGGCCTGGAGCGGCTCGAGCGCCCGCAGACCGATGAACACGCTGCGGCCGCGGGCCACGAAGAAGCAATCGGCCAGGATCGGCGCGTCGAGCGACGCGGCCTCGGGGGTGCCGGGGTCGACGTCCCAGTAGTGGATGAGCCGCTCCTCGACGAGGTCGCCCATGCGCAGCAGTTCGTCGAGGTTGTAGCCCGGTGGCGGCAGCAGGATTCCGAAGACGAGGTTGCGATTCCCTTCCGGGAGATACTCCACCTTCGGCATCAGCATCCACGTCGCGAGCGCCGCGAGGCCGACCATCAGCGTGGAGGCGGCGACCTGCCGCCAGACGCCGGCGAGCAGGAACCGATCGATCCCGATCACCACCCGCATGAACGCCGCACCGAAGCGCGTGAGGATGTCGCCCCGGGGAATCGTGTCGCCGGGACCGCTCTCTCCCGTCACCACGGTCGCCGCCGCGCGGGCGTGGCGGCTCTGCAGAAGCAGGGCGGCGGCCGTCGGCACGACGAGCCCCGAGACCAGGATCGACAGGCCGACCGCGGCGGCGATCGCCAGCGCGATGTCGCCGAAGAGCTGCCCCACCTCGCCCCGGACGAAGAGCACCGGGAGGAACACGGCGACGTTCGTCAGCGTGCTGGCCAGGATCGCGCCCCACACCTCCCGGGTGCCCGTGACGGCCGCCTCCCTGGGGGACCTGCCCGCGGTCCAGTGGACGAAGATGTTCTCCAGCACCACGACCGAATTGTCGATGAGCATGCCGACGGCGAAGGCGATCCCCGCGAGGCTGATCACGTTGAGCGTGCGATCGCAGGCCGCGAGCGCCAGGAAGGTGCCCATCACGCTCACCGGGATCGACAGCGCCACGATGAGCGTCGAGCGGATGTTGCGGAGGAAGATGAGGAGCGTGCCGAGCGTGAGCAGGCCTCCCACGAGAATGTTGTCGTTGACGAGCCCGATGGCGGAGTCGATGTAGGTCGTCTCGTCGTAGACGAGCGAGAGCGCGAGCCCACGGGGCGCGAGCTGCCGGTCGATCCGCGCCGCCACCTCGCGGAGCCGGCGCATCACGTCGAGCACGTTGGCGCCCGACTCGCGGGTCACCCGGATGGCGATGTTGTTGGCACCGAAGCGGCGCACGATGCCGTCGGGCTTCTTGCTGCCGAGATGGACGCGGGCGACGTCCCGCACGTAGACGGGGTTGCCCTCGCGACGAGCGATGATGACGCCTTCCACCTGCTCGGGGGAACGGAACTGGCCCAGCGTGCGGACGACGTACCGTCGCTTGCCCTCCCAGAGGTCGCCGCCGGAGGTGTCCTGGTTCTGGCCGGCGAGCGCGAGCCGGAGGTCCTCGATGGTGAGGTTGCGCGCCGCCAGCAGCTGTGGGTCGATGATCACCTGCAGCTCGTCCTCGCGGCCGCCGACGAGGTCGGCGCTCGAGACGCCGTCCACCCGCTCGAGGCGGCTCTCGATCTCGTCCTCGGCCATGCGACGCACCCCCTCGACGTCGATCGCGGGGGGGGCGAGCGAGGCGATCTCGGGATGCTCGGCGACGAGCGCTCGCAGACGGAACAGGGCGAGATCGGGTGTCCGTGCCGATTCGACGCGACCGAGCGCACCCGCGAGCGCCGGATGCTCGCCCTTCGCCCGCGCCACGGCCGCCATGTCGGGCGGAGCCTGACCGAGGATCAGCCACGCGATGGGACGATCGTTGGCGCTCGAGGTCTTGATGACGGGGCGATCGGCGTCGATCGGCCAGTCGCGCACCTGCTGCACGCGGGTGTTCACCTTGACGAGCGCCTGGGACATGTCGGTGCCGACGGCAAACTCGAGCTCGACCGTGCCCGTGGAGCTCCCGGAGTCGCTCGAGAGCTTCACGAGCCCCTCGGTGCTCCGCAGCTGCTCCTCGAGCGGCTGGATCAACTCCCTCTCGATCTCCTGGGGGCTCGCACCGCGCCAGCGGCACTCCACGGTGATCGTCGGGATCTGCACCTCGGGCGTGAGCTGCACCGGCATCGCGAGGATCGAGAGCACGCCGAAGAGCGTGACGAGGATCACCCCGACGGCCACCTTCACGGGGCTGGTCACGCACGCTTCGATGAGGCTCATGGCGCGGCCTGTGGCGGTGTTCTCGCCGCAGCAGCTTTCGGTGCCGAGGCCAGCTCGTAGGCGACCGCGGTGCCAGGCCGCAGCCGTTCATTGCCGCGGATGACCACGAGCGTTCCGGGCTGGAGGGCGCCCCGTACCTCGACGCCTCCGCCGACCGCGGCACCGACGGCGACCTCGACCGGCCGGACCGAGCCTGCGCCCGCAGCCGCGTCACCAGACGCGGCGCCGCCCTCGCTCGGATCGATCACGAAGACGATCGGGCGCGGGCCGCCGAGCACGAGCGCGTCCTTCGGCACGACCGTCGCCGATCCCGTCGCGCCGACGGGGAGCCAGGCGCGGGCGAGCATGCCGCCCTTGAGCTGTGGCGTTCCGTCGATCACGCGGTTTTCGACGGCAATCCGCACCGGGAAGCTGCGGCTGAGCAGGTCGGCCTGGGGCACGACCCGGATGATCGTGCCGATCCACGACTGCTGCGGCACGGCATCGAATTCCAGGCGGACGTCCCCGCCGGGCCGCAGGCCGCGCACCGACAGTTCCGGCACGCGTGCCTCCACCTCGACGCGGTCGAGTTCGGCGACCCGGGCGACGAGCCCGCCCCGGTTCAGCCATTGCCCCTTTTCCGCAAATCGCTCGACGATCCAGCCGGCGAACGGCGCTCGGATGGTGTGCTTCCCGAGCTGGTCGTTGATCCGCTCGACCGCAGCTTCCTGCACGGCGACGGCGGCGGCAGCCTGGGCGATCTGCTCCTTCCGCGGTCCGGCCACGGCGAGCGCCAGGGCGGCGCGGCCGCCCTGGAGCTGGGCCTCGGTCGATCGTAATTCCGTCTGCGCGTCCTGGAGCTCATCCGCCGTGCTGGTGCCCCGCTCCGCGAGCCGCTTCAGCCGGTCGAGCCGGCCGCGGGCGTAGTCGAGGCGGGCCTCGAACCCGGCCACGAGTGCTCGCGCCTGATCGAGTTCCTCGGGACGCGATCCCGCCTCGAGCTCGCCGAGCACCTGCCGGAGGCGGTCGAGCTCAGCCAGGGCTCCGGCCCGCTCGATTTCGAGCAGACCGCGGAGCAGCTCGGCGATGGGTTCCCCCTCTTCGACCCGCTGTCCCTCCTCGACAGGCATCGCGACGAGCCGGCCGTCCACGGCGCTCCCGACGTCGCTCGTCCGGGCCGGCATGACGGTGCCGACGAAGGGCTGCCCAGCCTGCAGTTCCTGGGTCGAAACCACCGCCGCGACCACGGGTACGGCCTGCTGACACAGTGCCTGAGGCCCACGAGACGCCACGGCGACGGCCACGGACGCGAGCGCCCAGGCGTTCCAGCGACCGCAGAGGATCAGCCGAGGGACCATGTGTTCTCCAACTGTCGTTATACCCAGGGGCCCTCGCGGATGGGGCAAAAAGCCGGTTTTTTCCAGCCGCTTGACCGTCCCGAAGCACTCCGCTACAGTCTCGGATGCTTCGCGGCCGACATTGGCTTTCTGCCGACGTCGGTTCCCGCACGCGAGTCGGGCCTGCTCCCCGTGGTCCCGGCTCGTTTTTGTTCCCTGACAATTTGGTCGTGGTAATTGGCATCTTAAGAAGAATGCCGATGGGACGCGTTTCGACGCGTCCCGGAAGCGTTCTCCCAAGGCGCGGAGGTCGTCGTTCGCGACGTCCTCCGTTGTTTGAGCGAGAAAAATATCGTGCCTTCGAATGGGGTCGGCGCGCTTGCCGGCGATGATTCGAAGGAGAGTGAGACGACCCGCATCCGCGGTCGTGGGATTTCCTGCGAGCACTGGATTCGGGTGGTCAAGCTAGAAAGGGCGCATGGGGGATGTCTAGGCGTCAGGAGGCTGTGAAGGGCGCGGAAGACTGCGATAAGCCCGGGGTAACCGTCAAACAGGTGATGATCCCGGGATTCCCGAACTGACCGTGACTGAATCCATAGGTCACGGTGGCAAACGCGGTGAACTGAAACATCTCAGTAACCGCAGGAGTAGAAAGAAAAATCGATTTCCTCAGTAGCGGCGAGCGAAAGGGAAACAGCCCAAACCGAGGTGGTTTCCACTTCGGGGTTGTAGGGCCCCCGAGGAGTTACAAACAACAGGCTAGCGGAACGATCTGGAAAGGTCGTCCACAGAGGGTGACAGGCCCGTACGCGAAAGCCGAGTTGCTCCGTTGAGGGGGTACCCTGAGTAGGTCGAGTCACGTGGAACCTCGACTGAATCTACGGGGACCATCCCGTAAGGCTAAATACTCCCTGACGACCGATAGTGAACAAGTAGCGCGAGCGAAAGATGAGAAGAACCCCTGTTAGGGGAGGAATGTGAACCTGAAACCATGTGCCTACAAGCGGTCGGAGCGCTATGGCGTAAGCAATGCGTGACGGCGTGCCTTTTGCATAATGATCCGGCGAGT
>Ga0214923_10007786_pt1 | contig 11583 bp, 12 predicted proteins | sample LL1510_MetaG_FD_177993 | JGI IMG/M metagenome (GOLD analysis project Ga0214923, IMG submission 177993) | Freshwater microbial communities from Lake Lanier, Atlanta, Georgia, United States - LL-1510 | ecosystem: Environmental > Aquatic > Freshwater > Lake | place: USA: Georgia | collected... | reverse complement strand
CATTGCTTCTGCTCATCTGTTAACTGATAATCACCACTGCCTTTTTTGAGCAATAAAGGGTTAATAGTATCCATCCCGCAACTCTTTTAAGGTTCTTCTTAATTTTCTTTCAGCAAAAATTTGTTTAAAACGTTCCAAGGGATCGTCATTTACTACATCATTATTATTATATTCTACTTTTTGGGCATTTTTATTTCTACTCGGAGTGGTATAAGTTAAGTTATTAGCAATAATGTATTGATCAATCGATTTATAGGGTATTTCAAGCTTCTTAGCCAAACCCTTTTTTGAATCACCGCTATTTAACATTTTCTGTATATCCTCGGGGGTATAATTTTTAAGTGTCAATACGGATTTTGAATTATATTTAGTTCCTTTTTGATTTGTCATCATTCTTTTTCAGCTTTTCTTTACACTTTAAAATTCTTTATATTCTTGTAATAATTTGTATTTTCAATAAGAAACTTAGCTTGTTTACAACAAAAAGTATTCTTTTTTTCTATGATTTTCAATTTTTATTGTTAGAAACTAAAAATCATCTTAAATTATAAGCTCCATAATTAGTTGGACAACTTTTAAGATAAGGCAATTATTCCATGGTTGCCTTATTTGATATTTCCTTAATTGCATCCCTATAAATTAATTTCTATCCATTGTAAACTTACCATTTTTAATTAAATTATTAACCATTTGTATATATATTCTGGCTACTCCTCTAGGTTTAAACAACTTAGGGGAGACTAATAAAACTTAAAATTCAATTTCGATTTCTTCCTCATAATTATACCTTTCCTATTTGCTTATTCCTTTAAACTTCATTCCAAGTTCGTTAATAATTTTTTTTATGTTATCCCCGTATCGTCTTGTTACCTCTTGTTGAACAAAAGAATTTGGAACTATCAGCTCAATAGTTTTAGCATCCTCGTTAATAACGGGAGTGAGCTTGCTAAACCAGTTATTGTATATATGAATGCCATACGTTTTTATCAACTGGCGGCAAAAATCTCCCCATACGCTTTGGTGCAGTGGCGATAGGTCTACTGCTTTTTTGGTCTGCATATTAGCATGTTTATTGGTAAAATTATGGACATTTTCTACCACGTATTCTACACTTTCGATGTCCAACTCCGAATTGGAATAGATTGACTTAACCTGACTTAAAACGACCTCTTTCTCATGATATCCTAATTCAGCTGGATTCTTGAGGTAAATTCTCATGGTATTACCGACAACCTTGAAATCCTTGATGTTTGAGAGTAATTGGTAGCCTCTTTGGGGCTCAAGGGTATTAGCGAGCCTTGCCTTTAACTGGTTCTCGGGGCAAACGTTGGTAATTGCTTTCTGTTCTACTTCGGCTAGGTACCGCTCTACCTGTTTCATCTGATCTATTTCCGCCTGCTTTTGTTGCATATGATTTGCCTTAATATGGAAATTAACGTTGTTTATTTTTACCGCATCACGCATCTCAAATCGCAGGCATTTGGCAAAATACACCATAAATTGAGCTTTTGAATAAAACGTGTTATCTTGTCGCCTTGACATGTCTAGGAGTATCTCATTCATTGCTTGCAAAGGGAAAGCTCGACCTGATAGGCTTTGTAATTTAGCACCATCCTCTTGGTTTAAAGGGTAGTGGTAGTTTAAGTTCTGCGGCTCTTCGTACTGGTTAAAACGATAAACTCTTACTTTTTTTTCTGCATTAGTAGGTTTTTTCCGTTTGTTAGGTAGTCGTTTTTTTAACTTAGCAGGTTTAATATGGGTGAGAGGAAATATAGATACTCGAGGTTCTGTGTTTTTTTGTGTTCCTAATTCTTTAGGATTTTCTAAAAAATTAGATTCGTGTGCATGTACGTTAGATCTAATATCTTTGGATATTTGGTTATTTAGTTCTTTAGTATCCAACTGTGGTTGGATACCCCCCCCTGTACTAATCCCTTTATTTTGCGGGGCTAGAGAACCAAAACTAATTCCATATCTTCTTTCTATATATTCATGGTTCGTTTGTGCCGTTAGCTTAGGAACTTGGTTACTATCTACTCCCATGGGATTGTAAAAATGAGGCGTATCTTTCCATACATAAGCTATCAAACCGTTGTATGATTTAGTAGTAGAAGTTTCTTTATGCTGGAAGCTTCTATGAACAAGCCCTAACTGTTCTAGTTTAACTATTTTTTTCCTAATAGTTTCTTTGCTACATCCGTGTATTTCAGCAAGTCTTGTATAGTTTAAAAATATTCCTGGGGTTTTTAGTTTGTTAATATGATATACATTTCCATCTTTGTTATATCCAATCTTCGGGTTATACCAAGACCTGAGGTTATCAAAGTAAATATTTATAGCTAAATAATCTGGTAATCCGTCCTTGTTAGTGATAATCGTATTTAGCTGCTCCTTGTTAATAAGAGTCAGTAATACACGATTGTTCGTAGATAAATACTTTTGTTTGTTTGAAGCTTCTGGCTCCTGTTTTTGTTGCCTTTTTACAATTGTCATCTGTTCCCTTAATTATAATTAAAAATTTTTAAGAGAGATGTTGACTTTTAAGCAAAACAAGACTATATCTGAAGTTGTGTATTTCTTCAGTTTTTGCGTGGTTTCTGTGTTATTTGCTTAACAAATCAAAAAATCTCGCTTCCACTCTTCAACAATTCGTTTTTTTTGACTGTTACATAAAAATATCTACATAAAATCCTCTTATTTACTTTATGTTTGTTGCCTAAGGTAAGTGTTTTTGAATTATTAGTCAATAAACTTTAGCAAAAGTTAGCTTGAATATATTCAAAAAATACTTAAAATTAAATTTTTATATAAGAACTAGTTATGGAAATAAACCAATATCTAATTAAAGAAGCGATCAACAGTCATAGCCAATTTTCTCCTAATCAGAGAGAAGTACTAAATATATTAATAGACCTTGCTATAAATGGAGAAGTTGTAGCTGATATTCATGATATTCAAAAATTAGTAAGTTCGACACGAGCGACTATATCTACTGCTATAGCTTTTTTAAACAAGTATGGTGTGATTGAGAACACTAATGTAAAAGGTAAGAAATTTACAGGATGCCGTATTAATTCAAAAAAACTAGAAGAAATTGTAGCATATTATCTTAAAAAGAAAAATATATCAAAAAGTTAATTATCTTTTTAAAAAAAGTTATTTGACAATATAATTTTTATACATTATACTAACCTATAAGTAAGGCATAAAAAAACGCCATAAGCTGGTAACTTAAGACGTTTTTATATATTACTTGTTGAGAATATCTAACCCTTCTAAAGTAAAAATATTCTCAAGCTTTTTAAATCAACCCTACATATAGAGGATCATATGCATAATAGCAACAATTCCGCCTTAAGTAAAGATATAATCTTTGGGGTAAAAAATCACACCAATATCAATCCCACATTTAACATCCCATCAAGCTTAGAAGAACTAAGTGTTTCCAAGGCAAAAGAAGTTTTAACAAAGAACCTACTTGCGCCAAGAGAAGCAATGCAGGTCCTTTCTAATTTAGAAGCTGCCAAAGAAGCTACTGAAATATTCAACCAGCGCAACAACGTAAAATTACCAGCTAACATAACAGAAACTCCTAAGTTTCATGAAGTTAAAGGTGAGAGCGTAGAGCTATCTGATTCTGCTAAGGAAACTTTTGCTAGAATCGGTGAAAGGGCAAAAAGGGAATCACTTACCGAAGAAATAGAAGCTTTAAAAAAACAGTTTAAACAAACATTTGTAAAGCAACAAACAAGAAGAGCTAGAAAATATAACATTCCTTTTGATGCAAGCAGCGTTGATTACCATCAGTTAAGTAGTAAGATTGACCAATACGATTTTTTGCTTGATGAAGCAAAAAGATGGGACATTTTTTGGGACACCAAAATTTATGATCCTGTGGCGTTAGAGCAAGAACTAGAGGATGCTAGATCAAGATACTGGGAAGAATCTAGGCTTACCGCTAAGGGTTGAAGACTTTGATGAAAATATTAATTAAGGAACAGGTTATTAGGATGTATAACAAAATAGAAATAGAATACAATTTTGAACAACTAGTTAAAAATCTGATGAGAGACACAACTTTAAGCCAACAGGATATAACAAATTGGTTAATTAATGAGGGATATTGAAGTTATTTTTTTTGTAATTCGTATAAGGATTTAATCGATGATCTGTTTCAAGAATTTAAAAGGTAGCAGCACTATGACTTATTTTATTGATAATTTTAAGGAAATCGAAGCTGTGCAATGTTGTCAAGGGATAGTTACCAACATAGTGCTGGAACCCCAACATAATGAATATAAAGGATAAAAATTATGAAAATACAATATTCAAAATTAATAGAACATATATATAACGTATCTATAGTTATATGTACACTCAGCATACTCATTGGTCTGATTAATTTATTTACAAAATTTCTTAGCCCTTTGTTTTATAACTTAATTGTTAGTGCGTTTACTTTATCGGTAACTGGTTTTGCTGTTTCTGATTTATATTCAATAGTATCTCAAAAAAATATAAAATCAGCTAAAACAGAATCTACCTCTATATTCAAAATAGTCTTTGCTTCGATTATTTTTTACTTTTGTTCCCTTTGTTTTGCCCTGTTTTTATTTTTTGGATTTTTCGGTTACGAAAAGCAAGCTATTTTTTTGAGTGTTCTATTTTCTAGCGGAGTATCATACTTTGGATATTACAGAGAGCAAAACATAATAAAAAATAATAAAACTAAAAAATCAAAAATAGAAAAAATAACTCCAATAGATCTATCATTTTTAATGGAGCCAACACTTATATATAGTGCTCTTTATTTTTCAATTGCTTTTTTAACCATAACTTTAGTTCACACTTATATTTTGCCATTATCGTCAAAAGCTTCTGTTGTTTGCTTTTTAACATCATGTCTTTACATGATATTTTTTGCAACTGACTTAAGATCAAAAACGATATTTTGTGCAATTGGAGGGATTGTAACCGTCATATTTTTAAGCTTAAGCAATATAATTTAAAAAATCAAAAAATTAACAAGAGGTAAAAATGATAACTAGTGCAGAAATAGAATTAATAGGCTATGTCGGAAAAGATCCAATATTTCCAAAACCTAATGAGTATCCGAACTTTGTAACTTTTCCGGTAGGAATATCCAGAACATGGAAAGACAAAGAAGGGAAAGAGCAAAAAGTAACAACGTGGTTTGATTGCCACGCCAATTCGGAAAGCTTAGCTAGGGTGATTAAAACGCACGTAACGCAAGGGGTGGGAGTGCTTATTAAAGGTTATCCAAAGGTAAAAGCTTACATTGATAAAGCGGGTGAGGCCAAAGGTTCTATTGAAATAAATATTAACCACATGAATTTGTTAACGGGTGGGAAAGAGAAACCGAGTAACGGCGAAGCCTCAAGAGAAAATCATATAACCGAAACAAAGGAATTATCGGTTATTAGTGATAACATTCTGTTTTGATAAATTAGTTTGTGCTACTCAAATAGTTGGCAAGGTTTGTCTCCTCCAAGATAACCTAGCCCTTGAAGGAGTGATGTTTTAATATCTTAAAAAGGTTAAAAATTCAAGAGTTGAATGAAATGAAGTTATTTTTAATTAAAATTAATCTCTTAAGAAGGTCTAGCGTAGGTGTCTATATACTTTTAGGTCACAAGCAATATATTAAGCAAGCTAATAAATAGTGATTTAGAGTATGCCGCAAAAACTGGTTCTGTTAAAAAAAGTAATAAAACCCTTTGCATTATATATGCTAATTTTATTACCCATAACCTTTGCAATAAATATATTAGCCAGACATTATGTTAACAATAATATCGAGCTTCAAAAAGAAGAAGTAGAGTTAGTTTATAATGATATATTAAAAACATTAATAGAAGAAGAGTTCAATCCCACAATTCTTCCCAATTACAAAGACTTATCACCGCAATCACAGGTAACTTTTTTAAGAAATTATTTTAGTAATAATATTTTTTTTTCTAAACAATCAATTAATGGCAAAGTTTTTTTTACAACTTTCAACTTACAGGATTTTTTAAAAAAACTGGCAAAAAATAATATTAGATTCTCTATATACTTAGAAAACACTGGTCTTGTTAACCATAATGATGATCTTCCAAATATAAATTCTCAATATATTAAATTAAGCAATGGTTTGAAGTTCAAATCTCAACTTAATGTTAATTCTTATTTGTTTACAAGCTGTGAAAGTCGGCTACAAAAGCAAATTTTTTGGTTAAATATTTTGACTATATTAATATTTATTTCTATAACAATAGTACTTATTATTAGGAAATATAATGCAATAGATTTCAAGGATAGGATATTTAACTTAGAACAGAAATTGTTTAATGAAATCAAGGCAAAAGAAGCAATATTAAGTTTTAACAAGGTTAATATGTTATATACGATTAACTGCTATGATAAATCTAAAGAAACTCTCGGTGAATATAAATTAACGAAGGGTGCAAATGGACTAATTAATCAATCTGAATATTTACCGCTGCCACTAGACACAAATATTAGAGATTATTGCAATAACCATTACATTATAGAGCTAGAGCCTCTTATCAAAATTTTAATCAATTATTTTGAAGGTTATAAAATTTTATCTAATACCATGATAGAATTGACTATTAAAAAATCAGTATCAAAATTTTGTAGTCCTTATAACAAAGAGTTATTTTACCAAATAATAATAAGTTTTTTTTGTAATATTTTGTATTTCCACAAAGATACTAAAAATAAAAGGAATATCAAAATGGTATTTAATGAATGCCTAGTTTCATGTTCAAGTAACGGAGTTTTTCTTGAAAATGATCTAGCTATAAAGTATTCCCAAAAAATATTTTATGAAACCGGTAATCTATTTATTTTAAGTTTGGGACAAATATTCATTTTATTAAACAAATGTGGTTTAGAGTATAAAGTATTAAATGAGGCTCAAGGAACTAAAATTGAATTAACATTCAAGGTAAAAAATACTAAAAGAAAATTACATACTAAGGCAAAGGATAATAATATAATAAATTTTATGCACGTAAAACAAAAAGAAAGGAACTGATGAAAAACATTTTATATATTTTAATAATATTTTTTAAAATAAATCCGATTTATGCATTGGTAGTAAACGAAGAAGTGCCAGTATATTATTTTGTTAATCAAGAAAAGGTAATAAATAACCTCAAAGAGAAACTAGATAAAACTAATATAGTAGCCGTTACGGGCGTCACTGGTGTAGGTAAAAGTGAATTAGTAAGAATGTTTGTAAAAAAGTATTATCAAGATTATGAAATAATATGTTTTATAGATACAAATACCAATTTTATTCCTCAATTTATTGATGTTGCGCGGGAAATTAATAGTAAGTTATGTCAAGAAAAATCATGTATTTCTGAGAATCCTGCATATGTAAAAAATAGTTTAATGCACTATTTAAAATCACGGAAAAATTGGTTAATAATTTTTGATGGATTAAAAATAAACGAAAATAGCAAAGTACAAGAATTTATAGATTGGAAGCACAGCGGTCATATAATAATTTGTTCACAAGACATAGAAAATATGACGCATAGAATATCTACTCCTAATATTTATGGTAAAAGTATTAAATTAGTTATAGACGAAATAATGGAAGGAAGCGATGAAAAGTTTAAGAATAAACTAGCATCTTTGCTTCAAGGATACCCGACTTACCTAGTGGCGCGTAGTGCTATTTTTTTACATAATAACAATCACATGACCATAGATGAATATATGAAGCATATAAGCAAAAATGACAATAAAATAGGCGCTCATTTAGAGATAATATTAAGACACATTCCTAAAAATCAGCAAGATATATTATTTAAACTATCATTAATTAATAATCAAAAAATACCTAAGCAACTAATTCATTTACTAGTATCAAATCAAGAAGAATATATAGAATTTGTTCATAATACAGTTAGATTTGGGGTGTTAGAACAAGTCAATGAAGACAGGGAAAATCAAATATTTAGGATGCATGACTCTTTAAAAGATGAGTTAGTAAGAATTAGGGGGAGAGATAAGATCAGAAACGATTTAAATTCCACACTAGATGTAATAGATAAGTTACTGCCAGCATCTGTCACTGATAGACTGGCTGTTCTGAAAAATAATAGTTTGTTAGAAGGTAATATAGAGGTGTTGTTAAAAAATGGAAGAATATATAATGCTTCTCACGAAAAAATGATACAAGTAGGAGAAAAATTATTATGGTATTATTTACTTGGGTCTCGCCAAGTAAGTAATGCAAAAAATCTAGTAGAATGGTTTAAAACACATGATAAAGATAAATTATCCCTCAACTCTGATAAAGAAAAAATAGCTTATGCAAATTTCTTAGTTTATGTTGCTGGATTTGAATATTCGATAGCTAATGTTGCTCCTGAAATAGCAATGAATTACCTTGATAGAGCAGAAGATTTACTAAAAAATATATCTAATGAAGAAGAACTTGTTGCGTATATTTACGCAACAAAAGCACATATTCAAATTGCTATCGGAGAGTTTGATAAAGCTGCAAATAATGTCGAAAAAGCAGAACAAGTAAAACCAAAAGTATTAAGAACTTACCTAGGTGCTAATGTTACAAAACATTTAAAATCTCAGATATATTTATCCCAAGGTAGAGATGAAGAAGCATTAGATTTAGTGTCTAAAACAATAGACGCACCTGATGCCGTTAATACAAAGCATCACAACATAAAAAACATAGAAGATAGAAGTATACTTTTAGCTCCGGAATATATTACTAAAGCAAAAATACTTAATAATCTAAAAAGATATGACGAAGCCTTTAAAGTTCTTAGTGATAATGTATACAAATATATCAAGGACGGTAAATCAGAAAATTTCCATATCCTTTTGGCTAGAACTTTAGTTGAGATTGCTAGAGCAGAGAATGGTCTGAAGAGATATGATAGTGCTTTGTCTTATATTCAGGATTCCATAGCAATATTAACAAGAGATAATGACAATTTGGCTTCATCTAAAAATATACATTTAGCTAACGCTCTGTTTATAAGAGGAGAAATACTTTTTAATAAAAATTACTGTGATGAGGCAATAAAAGACTACAAAACGTCAAAAGATATATATATTAATATATATGGTAATAATGCTAAGAATATTAATACATTAGCGGATTTACTATCTCAAGGTGCTATAGCTTCGCTAAGGCTAGAAGATAAAGAAAAATCACAAATATGGGCTAATTATTTTTATAAATTATTGATTAATATATTTGGTTTAGAACATCCCAAAAGTCAATCAATAGCTAAGGTATACTATCCATAATATTGAGAAATCATCCATTTTATGAAATTTATATCTGCTTGTTCTATATTTAATTTTTTAGAATACTCATAAGATTCTTTTATTAAGGATAATAGGTTATTATGACTAATATTTAATTCTTTAGGCAATTCATTAATTTCATTAAGAACTTTAATGCAAGTATCGGAAAAAAGGGGAATATTTACTGATGGAAAGCTGGTGGGTTCAACAATTAATTCCTGAATTTCAACATTAAATGCTTTAGCGATTGAATATAAAACATCAATTGTAGGGTTTTTAGATCTTCCTCTTAATATATTAGTGACGGCCCTAGTAGAACCAAGTTTTTTCTCTAACTGGGCAACTCTCCAGTCTCTTTCCTTGAGTAATCTATTAATATTATTTTTTATTGCAGAATGAGACATTAAAAATATGTTACTATAAATAGGTTGACATACACATATATTGTGTTTTAATATACAAAAAATGATATCAAACACTAAGCTTAAAGTTCATATTGTATAACAATAAATTTGGCAACAATACTAAAGAATATTATACGTTAAATTACAATATAATAAATATGAAATAAAAAAGACCACATCGGTAAGTATCGTTCTCTCAGGAAATTGAATAAATACTTACCGATTATACAAAAAAAAGAAAACCAGTTTTTTTGGTTAACTTTATATGCACACAAATGTTTAATAACATAGGTAATATGAACATAACACAAACCACTTTGACTTGCAAGTCTGCAAGTATTAAATCCTTTAAATGTCCTGATATTGGCGTTGGCAATATCGTGCCTAATTGGTGGTATACCAAGATATTAACTACGGGTGGTAAATCCGATACCATGGCTATTGCCTTGTTATCTGATCTATGGTTTTTGTATCGTTCTACCGGAGAAGAGGAGCATCAAAAGGACTACGATTATTTCTGTAAAAAATTCAATTTAAGTAGATATCAGGTTAGAGAAGCATTTATCCGGTTGGAAGCCCTTGGTCTTATGAAAAGATCAATCGGTACTATAATAATTCAGGGAAGAAAAATCGCTAATATTTTATTTGTAACCTTGAATGTTAAAAAATTACTTGAAATGACTCCGAGTTATTTACGACCGGAATCCGATGATGAAGGCAATAACAAGGATCAAAATCAAGGATCTATTTTTTTTAGGAGTAGGGTAGGGGATTCCAAAAATAATGATTCAAAGGTTTTAGGCGCAAAGATGGTTAAAAATAACCTAGAAGCGAATAGATTTACCAAATCTCGTTTTAGTAAAAATTCCTTTGAAGAAGAAAAATCTCCCCAAACAACAGTTGTCCCAGCTGTAAGAGGTTTTAACCTTGCTTCCTTTTATCCTTTAAGTCAACCAGAAACCGCAAAACTAAAGCAACTATGTGGTCGCGAGTTTTCGGGTAATGCCATTAAGGAAATCCTGCTTAGTATCTCAAAGCGTTTAGCGAATTGCTTCTTCAAAAGTAAGAAGTCTTTAATGGGGGTTACCGTATGAATTCATGCTTTAGACAAATCCTTATAGCTCTTGTGCTACCCACTCTAATGATTATAGGAGTTAATGGCATGGTATTTGGTGCCGGAGTTAATCCGCAAATTGCCAACATCAGTTACTGGTATGATGACGCAGATATTAGAGGGGTTATTAAAAGCCGTCTCGGTGATAGTGTATATATTGCCCCTGCAGTACCAAACAATTCTGAATTAATCAGGGATGTAGCTGCCGCTGCTTTGCTTGAGGCACAAGCGGGAAAACCCGCACTGATACCGGTAAATCTTAATAATAGTCACTGGACGGGTATTGCAATCAGGGCAAAGGCTGACGGTAATATTATCGTATTTTACAATGATTCTTTCGGTACTCCTGTTGGCGGGGAGGGAAGCCAAAGCGGCCGCTATATTGAGGCCATAAAAAAGATTCTACCTACAGCAGAAATTGTTGACTTGCGAGTTCACCAGCAGAATGACGGATCGAGTTGCGGTGCATTTACGGCCGAGAACCTGATAGCTCTAGCGGGTTTAAACCAAGTGAATCTAACGCCTGAAGCAGCAAGGGAATTACTTGCTAATATTACCGACGCAAGAACCATTCGTATTCTACAGCTTGGAAGCCTCGAGGCAAAAATAATAACGGCCGCTGAAATAATAGCAGGAAGTATGGCTGGCAAGTATGCGGAAGCAGTGAGCGGAGTTGCCTTTTCTGATATGGCAAATTTTGCCGGCGCTACAATGGACAGACTTACACATCTGTATTTGATTGAT
>Ga0214923_10007784_pt1 | contig 11584 bp, 9 predicted proteins | sample LL1510_MetaG_FD_177993 | JGI IMG/M metagenome (GOLD analysis project Ga0214923, IMG submission 177993) | Freshwater microbial communities from Lake Lanier, Atlanta, Georgia, United States - LL-1510 | ecosystem: Environmental > Aquatic > Freshwater > Lake | place: USA: Georgia | collected 2015-10-15 | reverse complement strand
ATGATCCCCCATGCGTTCAAGATCTTTATTCATCTTAATGATCATAATAACCATGCGTAAATCTCGAGCCACCGGTTCGTACTGCGCAATTAATTCCACGCACATTTTCTCAATTGCCCGATCATAATCATTGACCCGCGGCTCATTCGTATTGATGACTTCTTCAAGCAAAGCAGGATTCTTATCTAAAAGACCTTTAATACTCTTACCGATCATATCCTCGACAAGAGCAGCGTCTTCTAACAGATTCTGTTTTAGCTCAACAATTTTCTCTCTTAACATAGGTTTCCTTTGTTCGTTTTAACCGAAACGTCCTGTAATGTAGTCTTCCGTCAATTTATTGGAAGGATTGGTAAATAAGTCACTCGTCTTATCAAACTCGATCAACTCGCCGTGCATCAAGAACGCGGTCTTATCAGACACGCGCGCTGCCTGCTGCATATTGTGAGTAACGACGACTATTGTATATTCATTTTTTAAATCCACCATCAATTCTTCAATGCGGGACGTTGCGATCGGATCAAGCGCCGAGCAAGGCTCATCCATCAGAATGATTTCCGGACCAACCGCCAGCGCGCGAGCAATACATAAACGCTGCTGCTGACCGCCGGATAACGCCAAGGCGCTTTTATCTAAACGGTCTTTAACTTCTTCCCAAAGCGCCGCACGGCGTAAGGTTTTCTCGACCACTTCATTCAACGCGCGCTTATCTTTGACACCAATGATCTTAAGCCCGTACGAAACGTTCTCAAAGATGGACTTTGGAAACGGGGTTGACTTCTGAAAAACCATTCCGACTCGGCGACGCAATGCAACCACGTCCATATTACGCTCATAGATATTCTGGTTATCAATCAGAATCTCGCCTTCCACTCGAGTAGAGGGGATCAAATCGTTCATCCGGTTAAAACAACGCAGCAAGGTGGATTTACCGCACCCTGAAGGACCGATCATCGCCGTTACCTGCTTAGGCTGAATATCCAGCGAGATATTCTTTAAAGCTTTATTGGCGCCATAATAAAAATCAACCTTGTTAACTTTAATTGTCCCTTTACTCATAGCATCAACCTCATGTCGGGAATCACCCGTTAGTGTCACCCTTAAAGAGGGCATCCACCCGTTTACATCATTTTCCTGAATTGATCTTAGTCTGTCTAGCCACAAAATACTGTGCCAGCAAGTTAATCATAAATACCAATGAAATAAGTACGATCGCACCCGCCCATGCCTGACGATGCCAATCATCATACGGTGAAATCGCATACGCAAAGATCTGCAAGGGAAGAGCCGCAATAGGTTCCATTAAATCGTGATTCCAAAAACGGTTTCCAAACGCTGTAAATAATAAAGGAGCTGTTTCTCCCGCCACACGCGCTAACGCAACCATGATCCCCGTCATGATACCTCCCACTGACGATGGCAAAACGATATCTAGGATCACACGCCATTGAGGCGCGCCGATCGCTAAACCGGCTTCTCTTAACTGCTGAGGCACCATGCGAATAAAACTTTCACTGGTACGCGTGATCATCGGGATCATCATGATCCCCAGCGCAAAACCGCCCGACAATACGGAGAAAGATTTAAGCGGTAAAACACACACAATATACGCAAAGATACCAAAGACGATCGAAGGAATACCATTCATGACATCCACCACAAATCTAACCACAAACGCAAATTTGTGATTGGCGTATTCACTCAAATAGATCCCCGCACCCAAACCAATGGGGACACCTACAATGATCGCCAAGACGAGCAGATAGAGCGTTCCGACAATCGCATTCGCCATCCCGCCCCCCTTTTCACCCACTGGTTTTGGCAAATGCGTGAAGAAATCAGGATTGACCGAAGTAATACCCTGCCTGATCAAATGCGATAAGATCAAGAACAAAGCTGCTAAAACAAAAATAGCACAAAGCGACAGCACGTAGACCATCGCTTTATCCCATAATCCGCGGCGAAAACGGGTCGATTCATACATTTTCTGCCAACGCTCTTGAGATGCTATCTCTTGGCTGTTTGATGTGATTGATTGGTCACTGACCATATTAATAACCTTGCCAACATGTTAACGATCACTGAGAAAATAAATAAGACTAAACCGATTTCAATTAAGGCTGATAAGTACGTTTTTGATGTTGCTTCAGAAAATTCATTTGCCACCACACTCGCCATCGTATATCCCGGTGAGAATAATGACGATGAGATCGTCACATTATTACCGATGATCATCGTTACCGCCATTGTTTCACCGATCGCACGTCCCATCGCTAAGATAATTGAACCTAAAATACCCACCTTACCGTGACTTAAGACAATGTTCTTCATCGCCTCCCAACGGGTTGAGCCTAACGCATACGCCGATTCTTTGTAGACCATTGGGACCGCCAAAATGACTTCGCGGGAAACAGAAATAATAAAAGGAATGATAATGACCGCTAGGATAATACTTGCTGATAGGAATCCAACGCCGTAATTAGGTCCTTGAAAGAAAGGCAAAAACCCTAAATACTTACCTAAGAACGGCTGCACCGTCGAACGCATAAAAGGAACAAGAACAAAGATACCCCACAAACCGTAGATGACGGTAGGAACAGCCGCTAAGAGATCGACTAAAATGGAAATGAACTTGGCAATCTTTGGCGGCGCATATTCCGCTAAGAAAATAGCCGCCCCCAAACCAATTGGCACCGCTAAAAGCAAGGCAACGATCGAGGTGACACAGGTACCGAAAATGAACGGCAGGGCTCCGTATTCTTCCATGACCGGATCCCACACCTGACTCGCAAAGAAATGAAAACCAAATTTATTTAAGGTAGGCCAAGAGGCATGGATCAGCTGAAATAGAATACCAGCGACAATTATTAGAATCAGTATAGGGAAACAAACCAATACTCGTCTAAAAATAATATCGCTGGTATCGTGACGTGTCATTAAATTGCAGGGCGGGTGTTAAACCCGCCCCTACTCCTAATTATGTATGATGAGTACGGTCGGATTATCCCGCCCTTACCCCATTAATACTTAACTTGTTTCAATTTTTCCTGAATCATGGTCACTACGTTTGACGGTAGCGGCGCATAATCTAAGGGTTCTGCAAACTTCTGACCATCCGTTACTGCCCATTTGATGAAGTTAACGATCGCTTCACCCTTGGCATGATCATCCATATCCTTATAGATCAATAACCAGGTAAAACTGGAAATCGGATATGCTTCTGCATTAGCGCTGTTAACGATCGATACACGAAAATCAGGAGCGATTGTTACGCCTTCAGCAGCCTTTGAGACACTCGCTAAGGTTGGTTCAACATAATTACCACTGCTGTTCTTCATGTACGCATAGGTTAGATCGTTTTGTTTCGCATAAGCTAATTCAACATAACCGATCGCACCCGGGGTTTGTTTGACCAAACCGGAAACACCTTCGTTACCCTTACCGCCTAAACCAACAGGCCAGTTAACTGATGTTCCCTTACCTACCTTACCCTTCCAGGCAGGACTGACAGAACTTAAATAATCGACAAAGATATAGGTTGTACCGCTACCATCAGAACGGTGCACAACCACAATGCTGACATCAGGTAACGCGACACCAGGATTCTCTGCGGCAATGCGCGCATCGTTCCATTTGGTGATCTTGCCTAAGAAGATATCAGCAACAATATCACCTGTCAATTTTAATCCTGTTTTTACACCGGATAAGTTGTAAACGATCGCATCCGCACCCATGACGGTTGGGATATGATAGATGCGTCCAGGAGCTTCATTTAACTGCTCTTGGGTCATCGGACCATCTGTCGCACCGAAATCAACGGTCTTAGCGGTAATTTGTTTGATACCACCACCGGAACCGATCGATTGGTAATTGAAATTCATCCCAGGATTAGCCTTGGAATACTCATCAAACCATTTAGAATAAATAGGATATGGAAATGTCGCTCCGGCCCCATTGATCAGCGAACCATCAGCCCAAGCTACCGAGGCTACGGATACCGCAAAGATAAAAGCTAAGAATTTCTTCATACAGGCTCCCTTTCGTTAATAATTAGAATTTCCAGTTAAGATCATATTGAACTAAATGGGTCGGTGTTTTCGTTGCAGCTGTTGCACCAATATCCATACGTCTTGTTTGATCATATTCAATTTTCATACTTACGTTCTTAGCCAAACCGAATTCTAAGCCGGTTTCGATACCGCGAACACCTGTTGCCCCGCCTTGGAAATCAGAATCTGGGAAGATATCTAACCAAGAATCTTTTTGTAACAACTTGTAAGCACCATATGCTCTCCAAGTTTTAAACCCATTAACCTTCGCATTACCGATGTAGGTACCAGCCATCCAAGCTACATTCTTATTAGGCGCGCCTGGGTTAACGGTATATTCACCGAAAACGCCGACACGAGGAATATACATAAAATCAGGTAACGATTCGCCGAATGGATCATTGATACCGATATCTAACGCACCCATTGGAGCACTGTAATCATATTTCAAACCATTACTGCCGTTTGCAGAGTTTGCTGTGTTATTTGCAAGCCCTCCGTTAAAACCGGATTTAATATTACCATAACCTACATAGGTAAAGGCAGCTTTTGCATCAAATTTATCGCAAGGCTTGATCGTTGCGATCAATTGAGGCGCAAACATGAACGGATCACTGGTACTTGGGTTGAATTCACCTAAGGTGAAGAAGTTACCTACCGCCTTTAATGAAAGAATGCTGTTGACTTTATAGTTATATTCAACAGAAGCACCTTCAGGGGTAATGTCGTTGTCAAACAGGAATTCCATTGGTTCATAGAAGACGCTGTTTTCCATTTTACCTGCAGTTAATGTCAAACGGTCATTGACCATATATTGACCATACGCTTTGTTCAAGACGACATACGGCTTAGAGAACGCATTGCTGACTGTCGAACCGGTCACATAGGTGCTATTGGTATAGTTATTGGAACGGGCGTTACTAGAACCAGAGTTAACCCCGCTACCACCATCAGTAGCGATACCGATCACCATCTTGGCTTGATCGTTCACCTTGGTTTCAAAGTTCAAACGAGCTCTGTAGCGAGCACGTACACGTTCACCCTGAGCTGTCGCTGCCGCACCGGCAGATTCAGAACGTTCTGTTTGAAGACGAGCACGGAAATCTCCGCTAACCTTCATGTTTTGGGCCCACTCCGGCACTTGCTTCTTTGCGCCAACTTCAATGGTCTCTTTTTCCTGATAAGCGATCTCGCCCTTTAACTGGGTTGCTTCCTTATCGCTCAAGATCCCTTTCTCTACCAGCTTTTGAACAAGTGAATCAACCGTTGACGCGGCGAAACCTGTCCCCTGAGTGGCCATCATCAAACACAAGGCCAACACTAATACTGATTTTCTCATTGACTCCTCCTCTTGACTTCTAGGGTTTATTTTCTTGGAAACAACCGGTTCCAAACTTGAGCCTAGTATAGAAATGCAATGTTAAGAATAGATTAAGGATAGATAAAGTCTCCATAAATCACATAAGTTATTTAATTTCAATAACTTAATTGTTAAGAAAACTTGGGATATGAACAAAATAACAATTCAAACAGTACTTCGAAAACGGCAGGGGTCATCGTTACCTCCTTGGTTGATCCACCAAGTAAGTATAAGGAAGTACTATTAAGGAGTTATAAAGGGATGAAAATTATTGAGTTAAGAAGAATTTAAGGATACTGCCGCGGGTAATCACACCGTGAGGTCTCTTATAATCATCAACGATGACAATACAGCCATACTTATGTTCGATCATTGCTTCCATGGCATCTTTGAGCGTATTATCCGCACGAAGCGTGAAGGGCTCTTTAACCATGACATTCTTCAAGATAAAACTATCCAGCATATCATGGTCATAATGCCAAGACCCGTCTTCAAGCTTGCGCGGTGAATGGATCTTATAAAGATAACGCTCCGTAATGATCCCCACCAAGACTCCCGCATCATTAACAACAGGCAGATGGCGGATACCGAACGTTTCCATTTTATCCTGAACCACATGGAAATCATCAATATCCCGGACAGCGATGACCGGCTTGACCATCACATCGATCAGCAACGTTGTTTCGAGAATGTTTTGGATTGAAGACATAATGTTACGTTACACAAAAGCCAAAGGAGATTCAAGTTAAAAATCACCTTTATATTCCCGTTCGCTATTTAGGGCTAGCTCCCAGGAACATCTGCAGGTTCTCTAAGGGCTTCAGTTGAATGATGACCGGCGTAAAACCAGCCGCACCTTGCAGCTGTTTCAGCATTGCCGGATCAATATCAAACTTGATCCCCGCTTCATCTGCCTGCTTGATCTGTAAATTGATCTTATCGGCATTGAAGTCGATACCACCGTATTTCTTGGTTGGCTGTTCAGCAAACTGTGCTTTATCGTTCTGTAAAGCTTGAGTCTCTGTTGCCATTGCCTTATCCTCACGAAAAACAACAGTCAAGAAAACCAACTGAGGATCACTGGGCAAAAACACGTATTCATACTCTTTCATTACTTCTTCTCCACCATATGCGTCCTCCAGTTGTTTCTTAACTAAAGGAAAATCCACCTTACCGTCTGCCACTTTTAACATATCAATAATACTTCCCATGATATTGTTATTAAAATCCCTATAACCTGTGCTGTACGTCCCGGATAAAGCGGCGCCAGGCGCCATTTTAAGAGTACTATTAAAAAGTCCAGCCCCTCCGCAGTTACCAAGAATGATAAACGACTCGTTACCCTTGATCATCCCTGGAAACTTGATCACATCTTTAACCGCGTATTGATGCCCCCTAGCAAAAACCCCGACTGCTCTGGCATTATTATTTTTCTTCATCGCCTCTTCTACAGCGCGATTACCCGCATCGAAGTCTTCGTTATAGCCGTTTCTATAAAACGGAATATTCGCAAACATAACAACTTGCGGACCATCTCCTTTAGAACGGACAATGACATAATTCTTACCTAAATTCTCCTGAAAAGTCCAATTAGGATTCTTACCGTATAAATCCTTGAAGCTCTTATAATTGACACGACTATCCGCCAAACTGTCTTTCTCTGTATAAGCGAATATATGACGAATAACGACCCTTCCTTCAGAATCAACAAGCTTGGAAACTGGCACATTGTCCAGATTCCTTAAATTGAACTTTTTCTCCATATCGCTAACCCAATCAGAACCGAACACACCGTTATCCGGGATCATCCCTGAAAGCACCGTATAGACCTTCTTAACATTCTTGTCTGTAACGCGCTCAGCCTCAGACAAAAGCAGCTTCTTGAAATCCAGCAGCATTTGGGAGTCATCCTTAAACGTATGGATCGCTTCGGCCAGCAATGCTCCTTCAGCATAAAGATCATCAGGATTGACCTGATCCAATCCTTGAATAAAACCGTCCATCAGGACCTTATGATACTGAGGATCAATCGTACTAAGGAAAGTAGATAAAGCCGGTCTGTACTGAGTCAGCAAGGCAAGGAACCGTCTGGGATTCTCATGACGGGCATATTCTTGAAGTAAGTCATAGCCGGATAATTTTTCTTTCTCAAGCTTTCGTAAGAAAAGATTGAACAGCCCTTTGAAGGTGGACGTATAAGACGCCTCTTTGCTGTAATACATGATATGGTAAAGCATAACCGCGTTAAGACCTCTGGCTTCCTCAAAACGGGCATTCAAATCCGTATAATTATGACGTTCGTTGAAAAGATCAATGAATTGAGCGCTGAACTCCTGCAACACTGTCGTAGCTGCCTGTGCTACATTATCATCAGTGTCCTTAGCCGCAATGATCAGATCTCTAAAATCTTTCTTAGTTTTATCAAAATCTTTGAAAATATCCCCCGTTTGAAGTCTCTCAATGGCAAGCAATCTGACCGCTGCGTTAGGATTATTAACCTGAGGCCTTAATGTTACAGACAGCAGCTCTTCTTGATCAGGAGATAGACGTTTCCCCATCGCACTGCGGATATTAGACACACATACCATGACCATCTCAGGCGACTGATCATCCAAACCGATAAGCCAAGAATTAATATTTCTCTGATTAACCTTCTTAAGCCCCTGCATAGCGTTCATACGGACATCTGGTTCGGGATCATGGACAACCGTAAAAAGAGCATTTTCAATCTCATCCTGCAAAAGCTCGTCTGCGTTATAAATAATCACCAGCGATCTAGCTGCTTCAACACGCACCTTCACATCTGGGTCTTGCAAGAGAATCTTAAGCGCTTCAACAGCTTCTTTATTCTTTGCATGGCGTGAGAGTTCCTCACCGGCTACGCGACGCTCCTCTACTTTACGAGACTTGGACATTCTCACCAGTTCCTCAACAGAATAATCCCTTCTTGCCTGTTTCCGAGAATTAGAAACAGCACTGATACTAACCGCCGTTACAGCGATAACCGCCAGCAGCATCACTCTAAAAGCCCACATCATCTTCCTGAAATCAGATTTCTTGATATTCCCAGCAATAACTTTTCTCATTTCATCTTTCGTCAGCTTCTTTCCAAAGAAAGCTTTGAAAAACTCTTTTGAGAACATGGCTGAATCTTTGTCTTCATTCTGATCAGACAGCATTCCTTTATCTAAATCAGAAGTACCTAGAATTTGAATAGCCGCATCAAGCCGATAATCTCCCTGTGCAGCTAACCCTTTAGGTAAACTGTCAGTATACTTCAGCGCATCTGCCTCAAGCCCCAAGGATGTACGCTGTTGTGAATTCATCGCCATATCTACCCCGCCTGAGAAATACTTACGTGGGATACGTTCATGGGAAACCGGATCCAAATCTTCCTTGATATAGTTGTAAACCCCCTTCTTGAAGGCTTGAAGATACTGCTGATAGATCTTCTGCTTCTCCTGTGGATCCTGAATATTAACACCCTGAGTCTTACTCTGATCCGCATAGACCTTAGCTAATACACTGTCCTTGATCTTCTTTTTATACCAAGTAGCCAAAAGCAAGGAATTGTATACTTGACGAAGCTGCGCAAAGTTCTTGCCTTCATTGACTTCCTTGGTTAATTCAGGGATAACGATCTCGCGCACGATCTGAGAACCAATCTGATTTGTTTCCTTTTGAGGTGTAAGGCTCTTCGTATTCTTCTCAAGCGAAAGGTAATCCTGTTCCAGCATCACCTTTAACTTTGATTCAATCACATACGCTGTTCCTGCCTTAGCATTCTCATACACCACCGCTTTCTCAGGAACGATCCAAACCTTATTGAACGTATTGACGGGAATATTCGTCGAACCGTACTTTGCGGCCGCCTGCTCATACACTTTTTTCCAGAATTTCTTTCCCACTTCACCTTCCGGGTAGATCAACGAGGCGGTGATTTGCTTAAGCATATAATCCTGAGCTAAGAGATCCCGTCCCATTTCAGTGACACCGAAAGACTCAGGAACAATTCTGTCCTTTTCGTAGGGAGACAAGTTCACCCACATATCTTTTTCTGGAATGGTTAACGAGGCGAGGAAATATTTGATCAACTTGGCAGATTCATCCTGCAACAAAGGATCCTGGTCATTGCCCGCAAAATCTCCCTTATGCAAAATAAACTCAAATCGAAACGGATTATCCGGATGAATCTTGATCCCTTTAAGCGTTGGGAGATTCTCGGGAGGACTTAAACGCACCATGACCCCAGGCTTAGGTAAAACCAATTCCTGCGCCTGAACAACAGGCACAGACACTATTGTATTAAGTAAAAACGCTATCAGAATAGCTAGGTGGACGAATGGGGTTCGCTTCATATGATAGAAAGTATGCACTATATATATAGATTTTTCAAGTTGATGAGATATATTTCAAGAAAACGTTTTCTTCGTTTCTTTCCTAGATAAAAAAATTCGACGCCTCTGTTCTACAACAAAAGCGTCGAATTGATCAGTTATCAATAACCGATTTTACGATTTAACCGGTGCAGCTACTGCAGGCGCTAACGGAGCATCCGCCACATCCAACACCTTGATCTTAAAACTCAATTTTTTACCAGCTAAAGGATGATTGAAGTCTAAAACGACCTTATCTCCATTGATCTCCTTGATCACCGCTGGAAAACTTTCGCCATCCGGTGCTTGAGCCTGCAAAACCATCCCTACCTTGGGCGCAGGATCTTTAGGCATACTGCTTAAAGGAAACTCTTTGACGGCCTTAGGATCATTTTCACCGTAAGCATCCTTAGGCTCAACCTCAACTACCTTTTCTTCGCCAACCTTCATCCCTTCGATCGCTTTTTCTAAACCAGGAATGATCGAATGATCACCGTAAACGATTGACAATGGCTCTTTACCAACAGAAGTTTCAACCTGTTCATTATTGACCGTTAAGGTGTAATCTAATTTAACTTGCTTACCCGTCACGACCACTGCATCCGCGGCAAAACCAACTGACGCAACACCGACCACCGCTACCGCTAAACCTAAGATCTTCGTTAATTTCATAACATTGTCCTTATCCATTAAACTTGGTTAAAATGATTGTAGAATATTAGCATTCTTTTCTATTTTGTACAGCCCTTCGATAAAACTCAGGGCTCTAACCGTGCGTTTGTCGAACGGCACGAAACAGCCAAGAAATCCCGAAACACAACGCAGAACACAGCACTATACTCGCACCGGAAGATAAACCGAAATAATACGAACAGTAAACGCCCGCGATACAGCAGAAGACCGTCATTAAAACAGATGTCACCATTAAGGGGATCAATCGATTGACAAGCAGTCGAGCTGCGGCGGTGGGCACAATAAGCAGCGCATTCGTCAGAATTGAACCGGTCGCCTGAATACCCGTCACCACGCTAAGCGAAAGCAACAACAGCAACAGCAGACGTAAGCCCTCCACGTTGATCCCAATAGTCTTCGCATAATCCCGATCGACACAAAACAGCTGAAACTCTTTATGACATAAGACGAGTGTCAGGACAATGACGCCAGTAATGACCGCGATCAGCATCAGATCAGAGGAACCTACCCCCAAGATATTCCCAAAAAGCATTGATGACATATCACGGTAAGATTTGGTCGAACTGATGATCAGGATGCCGATGGCAAACATCACGGTCGGCATCATGCCGGTCGCCGTATCTTCATACACTTTATCATCCTTGGAAATAACACCGATCAGCAAGGCCGTCGCGATGACCGCGATCAGCGCTCCTAGAAATAAATTAACCCCTAGAATGAACGCGATCACAATGCCGGGCAAGGCGCTGTGCGTTAAGGCGTGTCCGACATTCGACATACGGCGCAACACGACATAAACACCTAACAGCGAACAGCTGATCCCTACCAAGATGGACGCTAAAAGGGCCCGCTGAATGAATCCATATTGTAACGGTTCTAACAGGACGTGCATATTTCACCGTCCTTTAAATAGATAGCTGCGTCATACATGCCTTCTTCCTGCTTATAGAAATGTGTCGCCACGATGGTGGTCTTTCCCTGCGCCTTTAACTGCTTGAGTACGGTATGAACAATCTGACGTGTATTTTCATCCACCGCATTAAGCGGTTCATCGAGTAATAAAAGATCCGCCCCTTGAGCCAAGGCGCGGGCGATCAGGACGCGCT
>Ga0214923_10007783_pt1 | contig 11585 bp, 10 predicted proteins | sample LL1510_MetaG_FD_177993 | JGI IMG/M metagenome (GOLD analysis project Ga0214923, IMG submission 177993) | Freshwater microbial communities from Lake Lanier, Atlanta, Georgia, United States - LL-1510 | ecosystem: Environmental > Aquatic > Freshwater > Lake | place: USA: Georgia | collected... | reverse complement strand
ATCCTAGAATTTGTTTACATGCATAAAATTACGTGTTGGTTGCTGCTGTAATCCTGGTGCATGTAATCAAATTCTAGGATTAACATCACAAGATATTCGTGCTCATCATAAGCTTGGATTTAAATGTTGGAATCATCGTGATATTATCGATGGAAAACCAACAGGAGTTGTACGTATTAGTTTGGGGCTTACAAGTACATGGAATGATGTTGAACGGTTTATAGAATGGATCAAACAAACATTCATCACGTATGGTTTCGAAGAGGATGAAGAGGATGTTGTCATGCAGCCACGAATTGTAAAATTTGTGATTTATCCTATCAAAAGTTGTCCAGGTATTGAAGCAACAAGCTGGGTTGCTACCAAGATTGGATTCAAATATGATCGTATGTATGCTATTTACGATAGTAAAGGTATGCTTGTCACAATACAGCGTAATCCTCTTTTGGGATTGCTGAAATGTCATATTCAAGGTGATATTACGCAGGATATCACGCGGGGTGCGAATCATCTAATCATTTCCGCGCAAAATTCGTTCGAAGTTATCACTATAGATTTATCAAGTGCAACGGTACCTATAGAAGTTAACGAATGGTTAACAAAAATATTAAAACAAAACGTCACGTTGGTCAAAAGTAACTTTACTTCCTTTGTGAATACCAGTGCATATTTAGTATGTAATCGCCAATCGATACGAGATTTAAATCACCGCGTGCAACAAAAATACGCGAATGGGGTTGAACCTATAGATGAAGAACGTTTTCGTCCTAATATTGTGATTGATGGGGTCAAAGCGTACGCGGAAGATGACATGAAAGAGATGTCTTTGTTATTTCCTAATTGTGAGGAAACTAGCGTTACGTTTGTGAGTGAAAAAATATGTAATCGATGCTTTACAACCACCATGATTGCTCGCAAACAATCGCGTGATATTAATATGGAACCTATGAAAACATTATTGACGTACCGTAAGACTAGTGAAGGTAGTACGTTTGGTATGTATGTAGATTTCACTAACAAAGAACAAATGATCTCTGCTGGATCAATAGTGATACAATAATCTTTCTTAGGGGCGTACACATATGTGTTCGCGAAAAAAAGTGCGCAAATCGGGAATCGAACCCGAGACTTATGCTTGGAAGGCACACGTGATACCACTTCACCATTTGCGCTTTTATTACTATATCATTAACAAATAAAATTTATTCAAAGTAAAATTATGAAAAATCAAGAAGGTAAATGTAAAGAACGTTTTTGCTCTATACTCCAGCTTGGTTGTAATCCTTTTTTTAATACGATACGGGGTTTTTGACGCACTTGTGCTGCACCCTGTGGTGTATTAGATATATAAGATTTGGTCATAGATTTTAATAAATTCTGTATAGACATCATTGTTTGTACTTGTATTTCACGCGGTGATATATTTAATGCTGTTTGTACTTCTCTACGAGCTGCACGTATTTTATCGAATTCTTCATTCACATTATTGTTCCAATACCCATTATAATGCCCACCAGTTGCAAATGTAAACGTACCTTTGCCGTGACGTACGTTGTTTGCCCAATCACCACTATAGGTATCCCCTGAAATATCACGTAATGTACCAACACCATGACGTAAATTATTTTGGATTTGTCCAACATATTGTGGCTTGTCTTGTGCAGTAAGAAAATGTAATTTACCACTTTTCAACGTGATTTGTTGCCCAATCTGTGCATAATAATTAAAATCAATAATACCTTGCCCGTTCGCATCAAACATATCATTCACATTACATAGGTAACGATGTAAACCAAATCGTAATGTACCATTGATTGGTTTATTGTATTCAAACGTACCAGAGAATTCCATTTGACGCGCAGGATTTTTAAATACACCATAGCCATGACGTTTACCATTCAGAAATTGCCCTTCGTACGTACAGTTGTAAATATTCTTTTCATCGAGAATTTGAAAGGATAATTTGCCATGACCATGAGGTAATAAATTCGAAAATTGCCCAACATAGATACCACCATCTTTATATTCTGCGGTACCATGTAGTAAATAATGGTATTGGAATGTACCACGAACACATTTATACTGACCATTCTCTATCATTCCTTCTCCATGGTATACATTATCACGAAATTCCCCAGTGTACGTACCTTTCTTACCATAATAAAACACACCTTTGCCATGACGATTATTATCTACATAATCACCTTTATACCAAGTACCATCACCTTGTGTATATTCACCATAACCAGTACATTTACCATTCACAAACGTACCATTGAGTATAGAATATCCATGATATAAATTAATAGTGCCCTGTCCATGTAATGCATTATTCACAAATTGGCCTTGTTTATAGGACATACGGTCGAACATCATATATAATCCATATCCTTCAATAATGACACCTTGTCTATCTGCACCGCCACGACATAATTCCCCTATGTAAAACGACTGGGATTTAAATAAAATAGCGCCAAATGTTCTGCTATCATCATAGAAAAATACAATATAATTCTGATCTGGATGTTTATCAAATAATTCTAATCCACGATCTAATATATGAAAAAATTGTTCACGTGCAATATCAAATGTAATATCTTTGATAGATGTAGATGTAATGGATGGAATAAATACATTTGTTTGTTGTGAGTTAATAATGCCAATCATGTTAAATTATGATTTGATTGTTTTGTGATTTTTCAGGCTAAAAATGTTTTTCGCCTCATTCGAGGGTTCAGGGTTTAGTTTCAGGCCGTGTTAGGGTTTAATTTACGCCGTCGGGCCGTACGTGCGTGCGTTTCGCGCGTATTTGTGCAATTTTTGATTTCGCTTAGAAAATGGGTATACGATTTTTCGCAGGAGTGTTTTTATTTGCAGCGATTTTTTTTGCGGGATGGGCAGAAAAAGTATTCAAAGTGTGCACGATTTTTTGCGTGGGGGCTGGGAGCAAAAAAATAACAAACATAGATTTTATTACATTTTCATTACATTTTCATTACATTACACTTAGCAAACAAATTTATTTTTTATGATGACGAAACGTCAAACTAATACGGCTGGTATATTCCTCATGTATGGCTGGAAAGCACGTACGTACCTTATAAGGCTTGGGTATACCATGGTGAAATTCTTTTTGAAACTCGCCATCCATAATAATCATTTGCCCATGTTCTGTGGTAAAATCATATGTTGGTTCTTTCATACGACAATTCTTTAATACGCTTGCGCTAATAATATTTGTTGTTTGCGCGGTAGGCGAAGCAGATGCCGTAGATACCCGAAACGTACGTTTTTTGCCCAGGCTAATTGCAATTACTTTCTTAGATATATCCAAATCTTTTTCATCATCCGCGTGCTGAGAAATATAATCATTATCGCTATGATAAATATTAATTAATATGCCATTATAATTTGTGCCAAATGTTTGATTCACCGTGCTAAGCAATAGGGATAACAAGGGATATTCCGCGAAAGATATAGACGCAAACATACGATTACTAAATTTATATCCTATGCTGGTATCACTGAAAAATCCGACGCTACGGTGCATTGTAATTTCTTTTCCATATAGCTTACTAACAGGGTTGGACTCCAATGGTAATTTCATACAATATTCATACCAATTATCAGCTTCGGTCGTATCTAATATTTGTCCAGCGTATAACTGTGATTTATCTGTGCGGAGCAATGATTTCATACTAGCCAAATTTACGCCCGGGATTAAATCATACATACCATCACTATTAATATCTTTTACAGGGCTACGTGAGCGTGAACGTGATCTAATAGAATTCATTAAAAATATGAAAATTGGTATTTCTATAAAATTCGTAAAAAAATGTTTTTCGCCCCATTTGGGGTACTAGGGTTTAAGGTACGTACGCGCGGGAACGGCCCGACGGGAGGAAAAACGGCGCGACGGCGTAAACAAACCCTAGCCCTCAATCGTTTGAAAAAATAAAAAATATTCAGGTTAGTACCAAAGGTATAAAATCATATTATTATTTATTATATCTATGTATCCATCTATTAATAGACGTATTACACGTGCATTCACAGATAAATTAGATTCTGTATTAGGTTCCAAAGTTATGTTTACCATTGATATTAACTCTGTTCAAATAGAACAATTATCAACGTACGTTGTAGGCGAAAATGACTGTTGTTATTTAGTCTCACATGACTGTAAAAAAGTGGATATGTCCATTTCCAAGTCAGAGGTTGTGGATGTGAAAATCATCAGTCCTGGGAACCGTAAAGCTCATACATTTTTATTTCATTCTCGCTGTGATGATGAATTATGCTCAAGCTGTATTGATGGGCGAAGATCTCATCGTGTGGTTTCGGAATTGGCTGACAATCAAACGTTCTCTTGGCTTGCTGGGCGAGAAAAACAATTCATGACATTACGTTACTTGGATTGTAAATTGGAAGGCTATATTTTGGGGGAAACCGAGGACAAATATAAATTATCATTTTCCGGGGAATTTGTGAATACCATGGTGCGTAAAGATTCATTTGATTCTGTGTTTATTTGGTGTTAATTAATAAATAAAATCTTTGTTTTGTCGTACGTACGTCGCTCACTCGTCACAATTGATATACCCATTTTTCACGAAAAACCATTAATCCCCGACGATTTTGTTTTTCAGCGAAACACGTCAAGGGGTTTCCGCGCAAAAAAACATGTACCCATTTTCTAAGCGAAATCAAAAAATTGCGAAAAATCGCGTAATTACGCGCAAGGTACGTACGTACGTAAGCGATACACGGTGTGAATAAATAAAAAACAAACATTTATTACTTAATACTTGGCTGAAAAAACACACAAAAAAAACACACAAAAATTAATTTATACGCGCACGTTTAGCATTGACTTGATCTAGTAAATCTGAAAATTTCCCCAAAAATTCTTCGACTTCATTAAACATACGCTTTGACAGTACCACTTTGTCCGATGGATCCGATGGCAATTTTATGACTTGCTTATTAAGCTTGAAATCCACCCAAAACATATGCTGATATGATATCCCATTTATATTACCAGTATTGAATACGTTTCTTAATTTTTCAGCAGTGTTGGATTGTTCCACTTGTTGTATTTCCTCCGCAGACAAATTAATTTCAAGCTCTTCTTGGATAAACTTAATAATAGCACGCCCTAGCGCAGTGACCGCCTTTTCTTCATTATAGGCATAAGGAATAACCTGTAAATACGATTCATCTGGTTCGTCAAAATGAATGGTAAATACTGGTGAAAAAATTGTAATGGTAGATTCAGACATTTTATGAGCTATTGTAAAAGTATGATTTTGATATTTTTTATATTTTTGCACGAAAAATGTTTTTATATACGATTGAGGTTCTAGGGTTTACGTTTGGGGGTCTCAAGGTACGTACGCACGGGCCGACGGAAACGGCGCGCAAAATACGAAACCCTACCGATGCCCATACCCTCTCAAATGGGGCAAAAACATTTTTTGTGCAAAAATGCCAATAATAACAAAATCATAAATTAAATACAATTAAATTTATTAGTTATTATTAGCTCAGAAAAATGTCTCAATATTTAGCATTACCATACAAGTCATCCTCTCAATCTGACAAGAAATCAAAGAAACGTACACGTTATGAGAGCGAAAGTGAATGTGATAGTTGCAGTGATAGTTGCAGTGACAGTTGCAGTGATAGTTATTCAGACAGTTGTACAGACAGTTGTAGCGAAAGCGATTATTCAAGCTCAAGCTCAAGCTCAAGCGGTAGTGGAAGTGGAAGTGATAGCGAAAGTTACAAGCGTTCTGCAAAGCGTATGCGTGATTCCCGTATGATATTACACCCTACAAAGTCTATAAAGTCTTCCGCGCCATCCAATATTCCTGGCAATTCCATCTTCAGCAAGAAGGTCATGAAAAATGGCGATGTGGTTGAGAAATTTGTACAATTAGACCCAAACAATCCTAAGCGTCATGCTGTAGAATATATTAAAGTGGAGAAAAATCTCAAATATCGTGCTGAACGTAAACAACAAAGAAAGAAAAGAGCGGAAAAACGTGACAAGCGTGGCAAAAAGTCTGATAAAAAGCGTAAACATTAGGGCTGTGTCCTACTTTGTATTTTTATTTATGAATGAGTTAGAACATATTGATTTGTTAGTTGTCATTCTATAAATAAAATTGATGATATTCCATTTACCAATTGATGTATTATGGGTTTTAATTGATGATTTTAGCCTGGTAATTGATGATATAATAGAAAACCCATCAACTCGATGCCAAAATCCATCAATTCGAAGGCATATATCATCAATTTTTCAGGCTATTCGGCGGGACTAAAAAAATGTCCTTTAATTAAAATCCTTGGATGTCCCTTAATTAAATTCCAGGTAGTGACCTCTAAATAAAACTCAGGTAGCCGGGGGTGTCCCTTAATTAAATTCCCTGGAAAAAATGTATTCGGCGGGAAATAGTGTCCCTTAATTAAATGTCAAGTACGGCCCGACGGGATCGGCGTAAACACAAACCCTAGACCCCCAAACAATTTAAAACACAAACCCTGGTACCCCAAATGGGACTAAAAATGGTTTTTCGTACAAAAATACCAAAAATACCAAAATCATAAAATTAAGTAAAGATGAAGCGTGGATTAGAATCAGTATCAGTTAACAATGTATTAGATATCATTTATCAATCTCATGATGATATAGATTGTATGAATGTATTAGTTTCAGCATTAGTATTTGCAAATGAAACAGATTGTGACAAAATTTTCCAGGATTTGGCAGCAAATGGCATGTGGAAATTATGTGATTATATGCTTAGTAAATACCCTGTATTACGTACAAGTGAAGTCATTAATGCTTTTGATCATTATTGGGGAGATGCATGCTGTGCGAATTATGATTGGGAAATATTACGTACGTACAACCGTTACCGTACAAAAGAACCAAGCGCACAAAATTTACGTTCTATGTTATTTGCATGTTTCGATTCATATACTCAAAAATTTAATTATGGGTGTTTTAAATTTATAGTAGAAACATTTTCGCACCTTATGCCTATGCTTTATTCTTTTGATTTTTTAAGTATTATACAATCATTGGTTGCGGATTCATATGAGATTCCATTAGATATTATTCAATGCTTTACAAAAGCTTGTAACAATTGCAAAAAATCCAATGTATTTAAATATCAAGCATTAGTATCGAATTTTACCGTGACGTCTGCGGAACGTTTAGAGATATTTAAATATATATTATCGCCAGAATTCACATCATGTTTTTTTATTAACAGTGATTTATCCTTAGTAGTATCTATTAGTATTATCAATAAGATGATCATTCCGAAAATATGTTATACATCTTATCTCTTAGAAGCGCTGAAATATCTTTTAAATTTTTGGGAGGAAAATTATGGGGGTCAATATGTATTACAACGATTAGTCGCTGTTTGTTGTGATGGTTATTTTCAGCAGTTTGGACTGTTATTACAATATACCAACCAAACATGGCATCGCTTACAATTAATGAAATGTGTCGTACGTACGTTCTGTAGATTATTAAATGTTAGTTCTTTAGTAGATGCAAGACCACAAATAGAGACTATTCTAAATCAGTTACATTTTCCAGATATTTATGCTTATCATTTACACCATTTACACAAACATTTAGAGTATGCAGAAGCTTATTGTAACGAAGTATCTAATACAATATATACTAATACAAATATACCATGTGATGTTATAAATTCTATTGTTTTTAGTTATGTTTGTTGATTAGTTGATAGTAATAAAAAACATGTTTATTATTTATTAGTATTTATCAAGTATTTGTTTTTACCGTACGTACGTACCTTAAAAAATATAATCAAAATAATAAAAATAATGAAAATAATGAAATTTATTAGCATACATTTAGCTACAAATACACACACAAATAAATTTAATTTATACGTGAACGTTTTTTCTTAACGTCACTAACGTCACTATTGATACCGTGATGTTTAACGTCACCATTCACCCAATTAGTTTTAAAATAAAAATCTCCCAAATATTTGTCTACTTTGTCGCAAGCACTCTTTGCGACAATGACTTGCCCAGGTGGTAACTTTATGACTTGTTTGTTGAGATAGAAAGTCACCCAAGATTCGCCATCCAATGCGTCGCTTAATTCTACCTCTGTTTTTGCCTCTTGTATTTGTTGTCTTATTTGTGGATCAAGCGCAATATCAAGATCTTGAATAGCATCGAGAATAGCACGCCCTAGCGCAACAACCGCCTCTTCTTCCTCATAAGCATAAGGAACAGCATTTAAAGTTACACGCTGACCCGGATATTGAATATAAAGTGTAAATACTGGGGAAAACATTGTGATAGTATCAGACATTGTGTGAGCTAAGCTGCTATAAAAGAATGATTTCGATATTTTTTGCATTTTTGCTCGAAAAATTGTTTTTGGCCCCATTTGAGGTACTAGGGTTTAAAGGTAGCCGTCGGCTTGTTCGCGCGTATTAGGCCGTACGTACGTACGCGGAACGAAGCGGAGTGTGTGAAAACCCTGGCCCTTAATCGTTTAATAAAAAATGAAAATTGTCAGCTTAGTACCAAACTAATAAAATCATATTATTTCTTACATATCTCTTACACATCTTTGACACAGATGAAACGTTTATTAGACACAGATACCGCTACTTTTATGGATTGTTTACACAATGGTGACTGGAAATCAGCAGATCATATGCTTAGCAAATACCCTGAATTACGCACAAATGATATATTTGGTAACTATGAATGTTGGCGAGATGTGTGCGTTGCGCCACACGAATGGGAATGGGGATGGCAAATGTTACGTACGTACAATCGTTATAGATGTTTCAATATGGATACAAAGAGCTTGGCAGATCTATTATTAGATTGTTTTCATATCACCGGTCATTTCAACTATGGTTGTTTTAAATATTTAGTAGAGACATTTTCGCAGCTCATACCTAAGCTTGGGCAATATTCTTACAGAGTGTTAGGTCGTATTGTTATGGGGAGACCTGGCGCAAGCGCTACCGGCGTAAAAAGATATAATGGCATTACATTAGATATTGTCAAGTGGTACGTAAGCTATATTGTAGCGGATCCCAATTACACAAAATTAGATTGGTACTATGAATTTATCATGAAAATACCTATGGATGTCGCAGAGAGTGTACAGATATTCCAGTACGTATTATCGAAAGAATTTGCGCAACTGTTCACAGTTCATAAATTAACGCTTGATATATGCGAAGAACTCATTCTTAGTATGGTATTTAACACTTTAGTGACATCTCATCATGTAGAAATTCTCAAATACTTGCTCCAATCATGGGAAGAAATGCATGGTAGTGAATATGTGTTAATACGTTTAGTTGCTGCATGTAGTCGCTTCATATATAATCCAATGTATGTCACGGATTCCTCTAAACAATGGCATCGCTGGCAACTATGGAAGTATATTGAACGTACGGCTTGTAGAATTTTAGGCGTACGTTCATTAGTAGATGCACAAGAACAAATTGTTGCAATACAAAGACAGCATATTAAACATTGTAACCATCCATCTATTGCTCAGCTGTACCAATATTTTGAGATGATAGACAAATATTTTACAACAATGTCTGCGTCTATTGATGTACATAGTAATTTACCGTGTGATGTTATAAATTCTATTGTTTTGAGTTATGTTTGAACTGTAATAAAATTATTTTTCGTACGACATTTTTCGCGAGTTTTCCGCTATTTTTTACGTACGTACGTACCTCCCACAAAAAAATCACTCACAAAAACCACCCACAACTTGTTTGTCCGTGTCCGTTTCTGGTTGCGCGCGTATTTATTCTTACGCGACGGCCCGAAACAAACCCTAAAACGGTTTAAAGGTAAACCCTGGCCCCTAAATGTGGCGAAAAAACCATTTTTATACCATTTTACGAAAAAATCTCAAATCATAAATTGTGTTATTTGTTAGTTAAATGAGTGTAATAAAATTGTTTTTTGTGCGAGAATAGTAAGTAGTAAATAAAGATGTCATCCTCGAAGAAAAAATTGGACTCTATCCGCAAGCTACTGCTTGGTGATCTATATAAACAATGTAACACCAATGAGAACGGTGGCGGTGTCGAACGCCATCAATTAGATGCTCAGCTAGCAAAACTCAAGCTAGACGGCTGCTTAGAAGGCTGTAATGTCGATGATCTTGTGAATGTTTGTCAGCTGAGTACCGCGACAATTCCTGCATGTATGCGCGAAAATGATCGCACATGTGCGGAAGGATGGTTTCAAAAACAACGTAATCCACCAAGTATGGCTTTGCTATATAGAGAGTATGTAAACGCGAAAATGTTTGAGGATGATGACGATGATGATGAAGACGAAGGTGACGAACAAATAGAGTGCCCAATCTGTAATCAACACCCTACCTCTGAGATTGAAATGCAACAAATGAAACGAAGCTGCGGGCATTATGCACATATATCATGCTTAATTGAAGCAGCTGAATCACAAACAGATCAACAAGCCAAATGTCCTTATTGTCGTCATGTCTTTTCGCTTGAAGAAGTACCTGTGCCACAAAGAAGTACACAAGACCGCCAAAAACAAAGTCAATTACGTTCTCTTCGATCTGCTATGGTAAATCATCTAACTCTCGACGAATATTTACGTAATATCGAATCTAGTTTAGAAGAGTTAATCAAAGCAACCGGTATAGAAACACCTGAGCTTATCCAAATTTCAGGGGTAGAATTAGACAAGCTCAGAGCTATGTATCGACACCATTATAATGGTGTTATAAAATATAAAGGTGGAAAGATAGCAGATGATCTTCTTCATAACCCTTTGCGTGGTTTTATTAAAACGTATAATGAAAATGGCCAATTGATCAAGACAGCTACATACGGTGAAAATGGATTTTCAGATTCATTGAATGGTGTTACAAAATATTATTATCCTGATGCTGAGGCAATCGAAACAGTCATTCAATATGGATCTGACCCAAATTTTCAAGGTGGATATCACCCACGTTTCGTTCAAATGTATGCGGAAAATGGCAGACTCATTTTAGATCGTTCTTATAACAATGACGGGCGCGTCTTACATTCGCGAAGATTTAGCGGTGAAACTGGATTTTTATTGCGACAAGTGGAGCTCATGCCAAATGGCGTGTATAAAATTCAAGAATATGAAAGTAGTGGTAGTGGTCACCTTGTTCGTACATATCAAGCAATCTATTGGGATGATAATAATGATCATAACGTACAATTGTTTGGAGATGTTATATACTATGATCATACAGGTAGCATCGCAAAACGCAAATATCGTTATAACCAACAAAACCAAGTCAATGAGTACTATGATACAAAACGAAAAGTATGGATACCTCAACAAAATCCCTTACGTATACAAAGCACAAAACAATGGGTGCACAAACAACGTGAATTGCGCGTAAGAAAAAGCATGAGACAACCTCGCAGATTTTAAATTATTTTACTATCTTTTATAAACAAGATGTCAACCCCGAAGAAAAAATTGGATGCCATCCGTAAGCTGTTGCTTGGTGATCT
>Ga0214923_10007782_pt1 | contig 11588 bp, 12 predicted proteins | sample LL1510_MetaG_FD_177993 | JGI IMG/M metagenome (GOLD analysis project Ga0214923, IMG submission 177993) | Freshwater microbial communities from Lake Lanier, Atlanta, Georgia, United States - LL-1510 | ecosystem: Environmental > Aquatic > Freshwater > Lake | place: USA: Georgia | collected... | reverse complement strand
CACATTTGGAACATTGTTTTGTAGTCATTTTATTATTATTTTTTGGAGTTATAGTTAGTTAATTGGTATAATTTTATATATCACTATAAATTTAAATCGTTTTTTGATTTGTTTACTAGGGAGTAGCACGCTTTTAACGCTCCCTGTTGGAGACAAGATGTATGCACATTACAAATCTCCGTCGAACGCTCGAACTCTAAGGTTTCCCAAAGAGGCTAGACTATATCTTAAGCAGACTCAGGATTGCTAATCCATCATAGTCCACCGACACCCGTTTACTTAGAAGATTTACACCGGTTGTGTAAATCCAAAGCCTGCAGTCGTTGCGGGATTACCTTATATCTTGCATAGCGATATAAGAATAATTTACCCACGGATTACCCAATCCTTAACATTATTACCTTTGTGGATGCTTTGCCGTAAAGCAAATCATCTGTGTTGTACAACACAACGGCTATTAACCGTGTTCTTTCTAACAATTACTTATTAGAAATGGTAGTTAAGGCTATAAGGGACTTCCCGTTATTAAGGTGTCTTGCAGTTTCCAAAGAAACCACTAGGGGGTAGCACGCTTTTAACGCCCCCTGTTGCCGACATCGATTCTAAAATTCCAGAGTGAGTGGAAAATTAGAGTTTATCGGCGTTATATGGACTACAAACGTCTGGATTGAACCTAAACGTTTTGCCCGACATCACACGAATTCGGTGACCCATCATACTCATCTTGTGAAGACTAGGTTGACGGTTGAAGAGAACATAGTCGCCATCACGTAAGTGACGGTTAACTACATCCCCATATTCTAGGACAATATCTTCCAGATTGGCATCAATTAGCAATCGGATTCGTCCAGTTTTGGCATATTTCACGCTTTTAGCGCCCGGATATACGTTATTGCCATTCCGGATGAGTTTATACATCTCATTAATGTTGTATTTACATACAATTTCTGGATAAGTCAAATTCATGGCAATTTCTTTAGGAACACCTAATTCACTCATCCGGATATTGGCATCAGGACTAATAACTGAGCGGGCACTGAAATCCACACGCTTACCCATAAGATTATTACGAATGCGGCCATCTTTGCCTTTCAAGCGTTCTGTAATCCCTTTAATGGGCCGGAATGCACGTGTAAGTGCCTGTGCTGGATTTTTGTTGTCCTCGTTATTCATGAGGGTAGTAACATGCCATTGAAGGGTCATAGTCTTGTATTCCAAATGCTCTTCGGGAACAGGATTGGGGTTCGCCATCATTTCCTTGAGTTCATTATTATACTTGACAATATCATAATACTTGTGTGTAATATCATCTTCACTACGTTGGCCGTTATATTGGCGGACGCTAGGACGACATGCCGGAGGGACAACTAGGACACTCTGCATAACCATCCAATGTGGAAGGCACCATGTTTTATGGAACCCTAGTACCAGTGCATCTTCTTCACTAATGCGACGGAAGAGTGCAAGTACCAGGTCGGGACCCATAGTTTGGCGGTATATATTACCATCCACTGATGCTTCACTTGAACCACTTTCAACATACCATTCAAGAGTAAGATATCCTTGTCGGAGGTTATCAAGATATTTATTAGGTTGAATTGCACCGCACCCATGATTATTCAAGATAGGGTTAGCATTATCATCCATTGTACCGCACCTATTCACCTTTAGACTAGCGGTGATGAGTTTGAAAATCTTCTCAAACCGGGTCGCATAAGATGTCCGGGTGTTTTTCAAGATATTCTTGACACGCGGATGGTCCTTATTAATAAGCAATTTACTGCATCGTACGCATACGCACTTGGCGATTTTGACGATACGGTCACTGAATTGGGTATTGAAAATGGGCCGGGCCAAATTAATATGTCCGGGATGCCCCGGGCAAAAGATATAATCTTGTTCGCAAGTTTTACAAATGGGTCCGCGCTCAATAACACCCATTCTAGGGTCGAAGAGTGAGTTGAGTTTTGGATCACCGTTACTATCATAAAATGTGCCATCGGTAATTTCAACCGCTGACATTTTTTTAACCTGCTCGTGGCTTAACACGCATAGTTGAATATTTTTAATTGTGCTTAGTTCGTGTTGTTGATTAGTGGCAGTAAACATTTTCTTGGTCTATTACAATATATTTTTTATTTTTAATTTGATTAATTGAATGAAAACAATTTTTCCAGGTCCATACTAACCTTTATCACACGAAAACATACCGTTAAGTACCGTCTAGTATGGTATTTAAGGCCATACTAACCTCTACTAGTCAAATACCTATTTGCCACCCGAATAGGGTGGTTCTGGTCTTAAATTAGGTACTTGACGGTACCAGATAATACAGTGCCAGTAAATGCGCCCAATTATAAAATTAAAGATACTTTCAAAAACTAAATTTATAATACAATTATAATCCAATTAATTACATAACATTCCCCCATACTAAGAAACAATAGCTAGGATGGAAACCCCCGACAAACCACAAACATCACAAGAAAAAAACATGAGCTCTTATAATAATCAAAACCCTTCGCGCAAGCGACCTTTACAAGACCAAATATACGACCATACATACGATCATACATACGACCAAATAGACGACCAAATATACGATAATATGAATTTGGAAATTGAAATTGCAGAACTCAAGAAATTAGTTAAAAAGCAGTCCAAAAAAATTAGGTCTTTGGAAAAATTGGCACATAAACTATCAGGTGATACATCTAGAGTATCTGAAGATATTGATGAATTATTTGATATGGTGAATACTATATCTGATGATGTTTATACAGAACAAGATGTAGACATGAATAATAATGGTGCAGACGGAGGAAGCGACCAATCTGATGCAGACTATTACCCAACCGGAGAAGAAGATGATGATGAATCAACATTACCCGCACATAAAGCGGCACTGAATAAATTTACACAACAATTAAATGCAGCTATGCAGAAATATCAACCACAACAACCTGCAACTAAAAAAACCCGTTTTTCAGCAAGATTAGCATCATCAAAAACTAAGAATTCTAGTACTAACATGACTAACACGACTAACAAGACAAATATAGATTATAATGAAGCAAGCGAATGCGAATGTGAAGACCATGACGCGGGAAACGATATGATTGCAGACTCACTGTCTGGGGCAAATCAACCTATTGCAATACCAATTAACAAAGAGCAACTTTCCAAAATTTACAATGGCACCGCAGATGAATCATTTGTTAAATCGATTATAAATAAGGCATTACTTAAGGCCGACCCGATAGGTTTTGTTACAAAATATTGTCAAGAACAAGGGTTCTCAAAGAAAAAGACAACACAATTAAAAAATCAAACCCAAGAATACATAGATTTAACTGCTGAATCTACACGGGAAGTTAGTGATTTGGAACACTTCTTGGAAACGGCAGAACCCATTCGTAAAGAAATTATAAAGAGTTTAGAATATATAAAGGAAAATAACACAAGTGATAAGCCATATAAGTTCCGTATCCTAGCATCACACCTGGAGAACTATGCCAAGAATATTGCGCTCTACAAGGCTAATCAACTGGAAGATAGTGAACCAGGCACGGGAGACTACTATAAGCTCAAGAACTGGATAGATACACTCCTAGATATACCATGGGGCATAAATAAATATATCAATGTTAATTCGGCGATGGTAGGTAGGTATTTAAAGAATGCCCGTGAATGTATGAATCGGGTTATCTACGGACAAGATGAAACAAAAGATGTAATAATCCAGATTATTAGTAAGATGATTACTAATCCACAGAAATCAGGGAATGTATTTGCTGTTTATGGTCCGCCTGGTGTTGGCAAAACTACTATTATTAAGGAGGGAATGAGCCGTGCACTTGGGCTACCATTCGCATTTATTTCATTAGGTGGTGCTACTGACTCAAGTTACTTAGACGGACATGGTTATACTTATGAGGGGTCGACACCCGGTAAAATCATTGATTTATTGAGGAAGTCCAAATGTATGAATCCTATTTTTTATTTTGATGAATTGGATAAGGTAAGTGATACCCGGAAAGGCGAGGAAATTGCCAATTTACTAATCCATTTAACAGACCCTAGCCAAAATAACATGTTTCAGGACAAATATCTAGGCAATGTCAATATTGATTTGAGTAAATCCATATTTGTATTCAGTTTCAATGATATTACCCGAGTTAACTCCATTCTACTTGACCGTATGGAATTAATATATGTCAAAGGTTTTACTATACCTGAAAAAATGCGTATTACACGGGATTACTTGCTACCCGAACTACTTAAACTTTATTGTCTATTCTCACCATCATCAACTCATGTCAGTACTGAGTCTATTGAACCTAATCACCAATCACATGATAATATGCAACCAGATGTTATATTCAGTGATGAATGCTTAGAATACATCATTAGTTATAATAGACAATCAGCTAAGGAAGATGGTGTACGACAAATCAAACGCCGTCTGGAGAAGATTTGCGCTCAATTGAATATTCTTAAAATAACAGGTGATGAATGTTATAATATTCATAGTATTTTGGATAGTATCCCTGAATTGAAACAAGGAATCCAGTGGCCTATTACTTTGAATAATGAAATGATTGATAAACTACTAAAAATAAAGTCAAGGGAAGACCTAGCACCACCTTTCGGTATGTATTGCTAATTGGTTCAAACATAATATTTATACATAACTTATCGATAGGTTTCGCTTGTAAATCAAAATTTCATAAGCACATAAATTGTGTCCGACACTAGGCATGTCATGTGGTCGTCGGGTGTCAAGCCAAGTAACTAATATTAGCTCGGGCGTCCTAAACCCTGCAGTAACTGTAGCTAGAAGTAATCGTAAGTTATTTAGGTTTTCGTTTGCAATGCTAATTAGGTTAAATGCGCGCAGAAAATCAATAACATGGTGATTGGTGGCATTATCACTAATTTTCGACCTAAGTGCTTTAATTATTGGTTTAGCATGCTTCAAAAGTTGTTGTTCTGTCATGTTCTCTGCCACATGTGGTACTGAATGATAATTGGTGCTTTCACAAGAACCCATTTGCTTAATGGTATTTTGGGAGTATGGTAAATTGAATAGTTATTAAAATGTTAATTACTGGTATATTAGAAAAATTAAAACAATTTTAGTTGTCGCATGACGTAATTGACTATTATTTCATTATTGGTTTTGTTTTTTGGTTTTGTTTTTTGGTTTTGTTTACATATCGGGGTTGCCATTGTATGATTTCTGATACCCACGAGTATTAATGTATTTATATTGTTGGGGTGTCATGCAAACACATCCACGGTCGGTACTATAAGTGCTAGGACAGCAATACGGGCTAACGTTATTATATGCGAACATGGACAGTTGTTTTGCTGAACCAGGTTGTCCGTCTACTGTGGGATAATTTGCGCTTTCAACTGGGTCGGGGTTAAGTGCATATGCATCGCCAACCGGGCTGTGATAAGCGACATTTGTGCGACTCAATAATTTATAGTCGGCGTTCTTCATTTTCATGTCAAGAGCTAGACAATCATAGAATCCGGTCTTCGGTATAATGGACCCTTTTTTACCGGCCTGATTGTAATCATATCCATCACAACCAATAGCTAAATCTGCTTTGCCAGGGACAAGAGTTTGGCCCATAACATAATCAACTGGTGCACCACCCACAAAGCCTTCTGAACTATTAGTATTGTCACGGTTTTTAAACAAAACAACGAAACAGAAGACCAGTACTACAACAAGAATAGCTAGGAGTGTCATAAGTCGGTTAGTAGAGTCTTTAATCATTCCTGCATATATAACTGCAAGCAAGACAATGAATATAAGTGGAATCAATGGGTTCATTTATAAATCGGTTTGTTAGACAAATTATTAGTTGGGTGTAATATATAATTTATTAGTATTTAACATTTTTATTATGAATCTAAAAGCCTTTTCAAATAAGCAAAAACTTAAAATATGAGTTTAAACATTGTGTATATAATACTATATATAATTAACAAGTACATACTAAATGGATATACCTATTGAAATAGACGAACAACGAGAACAATGCGGGATTGATACGCAATTTGCGGAAACATTTACGCTTTGGTTCCATAGTTCAAGCGATCAAGATTGGTCGATCGATAGCTATCACGAGATATTCAATTTCAATTCAGTTGATGAATTCCTAACACTCCTCATGGCTATTAATACCAGGCCAAAAATGCTCTTAAATGGGATGTTTTTTATTATGCGCCAAGGTGTGAAACCAACATGGGAAGATCCAGTTAATAGAGATGGTGGTTGCTTTACTTGGAAAGTAGAAAAGGAAGATGTCTTATCTGCATGGGAAAATATGTGTATGCTATTTGTCAGTGGTGATCTCAATCAAGTGTTTGACCGATTTGGGTTTAATGGTATTAGCATAAGCCCTAAAAAAACAAATAATATCTTAAAAGTCTGGCTCCGGGATAATCCATCGACTCAGGATACAACTAGTCTAACAATGCCTGCGAATTGTAATTTTAACGCAGCACCTAGACTTTATAAGGCACACCAATCTGCACCCGAATAATTTGCGTTTTGCTTTGTTGCATGTTTGTGTTGTTGCATGTTTGTGTTGTTGCATGTTTGTGTTGTTGCATGTTTGTGTTGTTGCATGTTTGTGTGTTTATTTGGTTTTTTTGTTTTTTTAACAGTTTTTAGGTAAAAACAAAAAAAATAAAGTACAATAAAATCCACTTGTCTACTACTATTGACACATGTTATTCAGTAACCATGTTACTAATGCAAAGTCGGATAAGACCTAGATCACTGATTTCACATTCAATAATTAGTGGTGTATCGTTTTGCAGGAAAATCTTGACAGTTGGACTGAAATTAGCACATTTGCTAAATGACTCAAGGTATTTGAGTTTGTAAACACCGACAATAATATCACTAGTATTCTTACAAACCTCAAACTCCATACCAGTATCAGTGTTGGTAGGTTTAATCATAATTTCTTGTTTGACATTGGCCTTATGCGCCCTGAAATAAAGTGTCTTACCGATACTCTTAATTTCAACTAGATCACTAAAGGTTCCAATTTCTTTACAAATCTTCTGGAAACGCACACTATTCATTACGATTACATTATCAAATACAATGTCCGGGATTGCCATGGGTTTGGTGTTAATATCCATAAGCTTGATGTACTTGGTATTGCAAATATTCTCTTCCTGATTAATTCGTTGAATTGCTAGTTCAGTACGGTTATCATCTGTCACAAAGTATCGGATTGTTTCCTTTTTCTCGACCAATTTAATAATCTTAAAATAATCCTCCATATTAAGACCCAGGTTAAGTGTTTCCTTGCATGTGTATTTCTCAAATCCAGTTGTTTTATCACCATTTGTTTGTTGTTTGCATTTAAGGCGCATATGTACTAGACTAGTCTTGTCAACTGTTAAACACATAATACGAATACCTTCTGGAGTACATTCCAGATTACCTTCCGTAAGCAAATCACGTAGCAGTTCTGCAAGGTGTTTAAGAATATCAGTTTTGCTAGTCCAAAGGTGAAATACATAATTAGAATCATTAAATGGAGTATTCATAGATAGTTCACCACCGATTGCTGCAGATCCGGACATGATTCAAGTTATTGTGTTATTGTGTGATGTTTTTTGATGTTGGTATATTAGTTGAGGATGCCATAAAATATTTAAACTAAAAAACAATTTTTACCAGTATCGATACAATACCTAATCATAATGCCAATATTCTGGCTAATGTCCTGACAATTGATTGGCTAATATACATAAATTGTTATATAGGTTGTAATAACAATTAATGCAAAAGCAGTTAATATGCCTGCAAACGTATCAGCCTTAATCAATGCTACAAGCGCCATCAATGCAAATGCACCAACTATAAATAAACTTAGTAAATCATCCATTTTCCAACTACACTCAATATATTGTCTATTTTAATTATCTATTTTATTATTCGCCTAGATGCGTATTTTATTGGATTAGACATATTTTTTCCGGCGCAGTGCAAGTATTAGTGCCAGGTTATATAAATTGAAAAATCACATAAAATCCTATTGCAAATATAATGGCCTGTAATAAGTTTATATCTACAAGAGTTCGAAAATTACGTGCTAATGTATGACTCACAACCGGATTATTAACGATATAAAACCACATCCCTACCAATACAGATTTAAGTATAAGGTCTGTTTTCAGAGTGAACCCCTCTATCACTTGTAAATCAGCCCGTGCAGCTTCTCCTTCACCCATACTTTCAATTACTATTTGTTGATGCTGTTGTTGTTGATTTTGTGATGCCATTATAACACCAAGAATTAATATATTTTAATCATAATTCATATTTTAAAAATAAATATTTGTTGCCACCTAACTGTATTAAAATGCAGCGAGTACTATATAAATAAGAACAAATAGTAATATAAATACTAATATATCCTTATGTATACCACGTACAAACTTGGTAAATACTTTACCTGTGTACGGATGGCAAAGTACAAAGCAGATAAATGTAATTAGCAACGCTTTAAGGAATGTTTTGAGATAGTATTCATTTGCAGTTGCCGAACCAGTGAATCCTTCAATTCCAGCTGATGATTCCTCTGCTACTATGTCTTCAGGTTCCATTGGCGGGTCTTCGGCTTCTAATTCACCATCCACCAATTCAGTTTCCATACCCCGATCATCTTCTGGGTTTTCAGGATCCTCTTCATTTACATCCATTTCATCCTCATATGGTTCTAGGTTCTTAAACGGTGAATTATTTGTAGATTTATTTGAATTCATATCTTTTTTAGTGGTTTTAGAATATTTAGTAGTAGTAGTTTTTTTGGTTGGCATAGTTCCTTTGGTGGTAGTAGTAGTAGTAATAGTAGCTTTTTTGGTTGGTATAGTTCCTTTCGTGGTGATAGTAGTAGTAATAGTAGTTTTTTTGGTTGGCATAGTTTTTTTTGTAGTAGTTGTAGCACCAGATTGTTCTTCATCGTCAATCATGTCCGGTTCAGTGACTTCTCCTGCACCAATTTTACCTTCATCCATATCTTCTTCATCAACTGTTTGTTTTGTTTTTTTCTGAGCGTCTATAAAATTATCCATCTTAAACTCTTCCAAATCAGCAACAGTAAATGCTTCATCTGACCTATTATGAGACCCGGATGTGAATCCTTCTATCGCCATAAATAATTCATCTTTACTAAACCCTGGTAACATTTTATATAGTATATTTTTTTGGCAAAAAGTAATATTTACACTTACTTCCCAATTTTAAATATGTTTTATTTTATTTAACTATTTTATTTTGGGTATTTTATTTTTAGAAAACATGGATACCATTAAGTACCTATTTGCCACCCAAATAGGGTGGTCTTAAATTAGTATGGTCTTAAATACCATACTAGGCGGTAATAACATTGGTTATATATCATCTAGCAAATCATCAGTAAGCTCGGATATCGCAATTTGTGGTTTTGTTTGTTTTTTTGGTGTATCTTGTAGTTGGCTTGTGGTTTTTTTGGATGGAGTTAAATCCATGGCTTCTAGTCCTAGCTCGTCTATATCTGGTACATCAGTTGTATTAGTGCCAATTTGTTCGACAGAGACAGGGCCATCGATATTAACCTCTTCTAATCCCAGTTCGTCAAAATCGCTTTCATCACCATTTTCCAAGTTAACCGATTCCTCGTCTTCATCACCGCTTACCTCTTCTTCTTCAACTATAACTTCTTCTAGACCTTCTAGATCTTCATCTGTAAGCTCTATTTCGTCTTCACTGGGATAGTCTTCTTCGCCTTCCTCTGCACCATATTCCACATCTCCTGTACCTTCTCCTTCTTCTCCTGAACCCTCATCCTCGCCACTTAATTCTTCACTCTCGCCATCAGTGAAATCAACTTCTTCCAAGTCATTAAGGACACTATCAGTTTCGCTAATTTCATCACCTAGACTACCAATGCTTTCTTGTTCTTCACCATCATATTTCCCGCCATCTCCTTCATGAGCGGAATGAGAAACAAGGCGTTCGGCATATCCATTCACATCAACCTCATCATTGGTACCTTCAACACTAGTATCATTAAATACATATCCAGTTGGTATTTTGGGCGCCTCTGTTTGTTGCTGTGTTATCTTAATCTTGAAGCAATCATAATCACCACTAAATGTGGTATTTGAAAATCGTATACCCACTTTCTGACAAATACATGCCACTTCCATATCAGGTTTAATACGGCTAATATCAATAGGTCGGCGCATATTATCATAAACTTCCAATACTGGTTTGCCGCGGTATGATGGAATATTAACTCTAAAAACAGGGTCTTCTCCACCACTACGAAGAATCAGTGATGATTTGTATTTTTCACTAGCAACCTCTGATGGTATTTGCGAGCCAAACCAACTTACACTGTTATCAATAGTTGCCGCAATATTTGTTTCATCTTCAGAAACTAAGTAATCCATGAAAAGGCTACCTAGAGGTACAACTAGGTCGAGCATGAACTTATCACCGACCTTATATACCTCAGTAAGTGTGCGGACACGTGGTGTTTCAAAATAATATAAATATTTGCGCGCAGAGTCATATGCATAGTAACAATTACTTACCATCAACCTAGGATTAACTTTCTCGAGATCAGAAAATTCATATTTGGCACGGTTAACATACTTAAAGTCCAACAATTTGAAATCAGAGCTAATTGATTGTGATGACATTTCCTATTCTTACTAATTCACTACTAGGATATTTAGTGATACTTATTAATTTTAAAATTCTTAATTTTAACGCAACATAAACGCATTGAATAAAACTGACTAGCAATTCACTCCTGGTGCGCCAGTACCAAATTATATTTTTTGCCAGAATATCATTAAACAAACAAGAGCGACCTGCAAATTGAATTGAATTATAAGTATGATATTGCGAGATTTAGTTAATGATATAATAATTAAAATCATTGCTGAAATTAATCAACCAGACACCTCACAAAAAATAAAGGCCGAGATTATTAATCCGCTGGTGAAATATATTTTGGAGCAATTATACCCATACTTAATAACCACATGTGTCATCTTTGTGCTAATGTTCCTATGTATCATTACTACACTGGTGCTTGTGCTAGGTTCCAAAAAGTCACAACTAGGCAATACATTAATATTATAAAAATTCTTCCTTACAGTAGGCACTCTACGGTACTTGACTAGTAGAGGTTAGTATGGTCTTAAATACCATACTAGACAGTACATGGCTACAAGTCTTTTGGATTCCAGTATTAATAATAAATATTGGATTAAAATAAAATGCTAGTTCCAAGACAAACACTTAAAAATGTACTATCAACATCTGCAAAGACAAAAAAACATACTAAAACTAAAAAATCAAAAAGTAGTAAAATGGTACATAAAATAAGTAAACAACCCAGCAAAGCTATAAGCAAACCAATTGTAAATGATACACAGTCCGATGCACAAATACTAATAGGATTTCCAAATCATTTATTCAAATTAGAACATTGGGAGTCAAATGGTATTAATATAACTTTGCCAACACATTTTATATTATACGAACATCC
>Ga0214923_10007781_pt1 | contig 11589 bp, 7 predicted proteins | sample LL1510_MetaG_FD_177993 | JGI IMG/M metagenome (GOLD analysis project Ga0214923, IMG submission 177993) | Freshwater microbial communities from Lake Lanier, Atlanta, Georgia, United States - LL-1510 | ecosystem: Environmental > Aquatic > Freshwater > Lake | place: USA: Georgia | collected 2015-10-15 | reverse complement strand
TTTATATAAGTCTGTTTATTGTCAAAAATTTTTGTAAAACTAATTGTAAAATTATTATCTACGTATACATTTTTATCTACTAGATAATAACTAGGTTTTTTATAATTAAATATAAGATATGGATTTGTTTTAAGTTGTGGAGCTAACATAAAAGCTTCTATATTTAAAGTGTTATTATATTTCCATCCAATTATAGCATCTGAATAAGCCATCTGTTTATCTTTTATAGGAAATGCAATAGAAAACCATTGATCATTAAAAATAGTTTTGGTCGTGGCTTTAATGGATAATTTATCACCATCAATATCCCATTTAAAATATAATACATCTTTATAATTTATTACATTGTTTTTACATACATCACCGATATAAATAGATTCTAGATCCTTTATAGTTTGTGCATCTTTGATATGAAATTTATATTGATCTTTATAAAAAAATTCTTCTAAAGTTTTACCTTTTGCTTTAAAAAGCAATGTTTGACCACCAGGATGTTGATATTTTGATATGTCATAAACTTTATTTTGATATGTTGTATATTGATTGTTATTTATGTCTTGTTGTAAAATACAGTTTTGTCCGAATATACAAGACGCATAACCGTATAATAATAAATTAAGTAATTTTAACATTTATTTTATAAAACATTTAATAAAAATGATTTTTTAATTTAATTTGAATTAAAAAATATAACTATTCAAAAATAATGCTGACTGAAAATTTACAATGGAATATAGTATATTCGTATTTTAAAGAAAAAGGTTATGTATCTCATCAAATAGATACATTTAATGATTATATAAACAATGGTATTCAACGTGTCGTTGAAGAATCCGATATTGTTATAAATCAACCTGAATATAAATATACTATTTCTTTTGGAAAAGTTTTCATACCAACACCATCTATTATTGAAGAAGATAGAACAATCAGGAAAATATTACCTTTTGAAGCAAGACAAAGAGATTTGACATATGATGTCCCAATATATGTAAATATTATAGAAAAGATTGAATATGAAGATAAAAATACCGAGACTGAAATATACGAACATAAAAGAATCATTATTGGTCGCACTCCAATAATGTTATTATCCGACAAATGCAATTTAAAACACTTAAATAAAAGTGAAAGAATAAAAGCAGGAGAAACTGATAATGATCACGGAGGGTATTTTTTAATAAAAGGTAAAGAACGTGTTTTGATTGGACAATTGAGAGGTGTATATAATAAACCAATTGTAATTGAACAAAAAGCTGGTGAGAAATATAAATATGTCTGTGAAGTTAGAAGCATGTCAGAAGAAACAGGACATTCAGTACTTGTACAAGCAAAAATAGGAATAGATGATCGTACTTTAGTATTTAATATACCTTATATCAAAGAGTCTATACCTATTGGTATTTTGTTCAAAGCTTTAGGGATTATTGAAGAAAAAGATATATATAATATAATTGGAAATTTGAATAATCATAAACAAATAGATAAATATATAACATATATAATCAGAGATTCTTATTTCATAAAAACTCAAGAAGAAGCATTAATGTATATAAGTGAATATACTTTACATGTTATAAAAGACGACAAGAAAATAAATTATACTTCGCAAGTAGTAGAAAATGAATTATTACCACATATGGGTATATTTGCTACAATCAAAGAAAAATGTTTTTATTTAGGCTATATGGTAAACAAATTATTATCTACAGTTGTCGGACTTAGAACTGAAGATGATAGAGATAATTACGCAAATAAAAGAGTTGAAATGGCTGGTGTTTTATGCTGTGAATTATTCAGGACATTATTCAAGAGATTTTTAAACACAGTAGAAATGCAAATAGAAAAAAAGAAACAACGACCTGATATTATATCAATAATATCAAGAACAAACAGCATTACATCTGGTCTGAAATCATGTTTTTCTACAGGTACATGGAGTGTATCAAAAAATAATTATGTTAGAAGTGGAGTTTCACAAGTATTGTCAAGACTAACATATGGAGCAACATTATCACATTTAAGAAGAATTATGATTCCAATAGGAAAAGAAGGAAAAAATGCAAAAATTAGACAGATACATCCAAGTCAAATAATGTATATATGCCCAACAGAAACTCCTGAAGGACAATCCATAGGTATAGTTTTAAATTTGTCATTAATGACAACAGTTACATTAAGAATTCCCACAGTTGTTGTGAAAGAAATTATAGAAAATAGTGATAACATTGTATTCATTAATGATTACGAAGGAGCAAATGATAAATCAAGAATTTTCTTAAATGGTATTCTTATGGGAATTACTTTAGATAAAAATAAATTTATTGAAGAAATGAAATGTTATAGAGATAATGATTTATTGGATAAACAAATATCTCTTGCGATTGAAGATAATGATGTATACATATATTGCGATGAAGGCAGATTTATGAGACCTTTATTAACAATTAACGACGCCACAAACAGACCTTATATTTCTGAAAGTAATTTTATACCTGACTGGAATGAATTGTTAAAACAAAATTATATACAATATATAGACAATTCAGAAATACAAAGTTCTGTTATAGCAATGGACGAAAAAGATTTAGCTGACCATAAAAATGACTTCTGTGAAATATGCCCCTCAATGATGTTAGGTGTCATGGCGAGCACTATTCCATTTCCAGATCATAATCAATGTATATGGTATAATGAACCAGTATATATGCATGATGGTACAACGAAAAAAATATCAGATGTAGTTATCGGAGACAGAGTTATTACATTTAATCCTGAAACACAAGAACAATATATAACTAAAGTAACGCATACATATACAAATACAACTCAAAAACAGTTATTTCAAATAACTACAAAAAGCGGTCGTAAGATTACTGCTACTTTTGACCATCAATTTATGACAAATAAAGGTTGGACAAGATTAGAAAATTTAAATACAACTGATAGTTTAATAGGTATTTCTTTAGAACCTAAACCAGTTTCAAATACAATAAAAGATATAAATGTTCTGGAAATTAAAAAAGGAACAAATATATTGACAGAACAATTACCTATAGTCGCGAGAATTATTGGATATGCATATTTCAGTAGTGTGTTTCTAACAGATGAATATAATATGGCTGTTCAAATAACTTTTTCGAATGATAATGATTTACGAGATTTTGAAAAAGATTTGGTGTTATTAGGCATAAATACAAATTCTTGTAAAATTTCAAATAATAAATATATATATGAAAATAAATTACCAAAATTAATTTCTAAGTTCAGAAATATTATCGATGTTCCAGATTGGATATATAATGGTTCTGATATGATTAAAAGAGAATTTATTGCCGGATTCAGTATTTTCTTGTTTAACGGCTTTAATTCACCTACTAAAATTTTCGCAGATAAAATTACATATATGTTAAATAGTCTAAATATAATACATTGTAAAATGACATGTGAAAACAGTAATTTTGTATATTATCGAGTAGAAGATATGATTTTATATTATGATACAATAAATTATAGATATAATTACCAAGTTAAAATTAAAAAAGGAATATACGTAGAATACATCAGAAATAATATGGATATGTTATTTGATGTATGGAAAAAAACCGTAATTATTAAAAGCACTACAATTTTTGTACCTATTGATAAAATTGTTCCATCTGAGGAAAATATTATTTCTGATATTACTGTTGCAATAGAAGAATATCAAAGTTTCTTATGTGGTGATGCATTTTGTGTGCATAATTCCCCTCGTAATATTTATCAGTCGTCGATGGGTTAAGTTTAGCCCAAGTAATGTTCAAAAGACATTGCTAGTCTGAATATAACAGGCAACACATACAAATTGCGGGAAAATCTTGTAAAGTCTTTAATACTAACTTATATTTGGAAACATTATAAGGGTGATAGTTAATCACTATCAGAGTAAAAAATTAAAGAATAAAGACAATCCGCAGCCAAGCTCCTAAGTCCGTTATGTTAGGATATGGAGAAGGTTCAACGACTAAATGTTTGTGGGCGTGAGAAATCTAACAAATTTCAGTGATCGCTTAAGATATAGTCTACTCCCACCTGCGAAGGTGTTATTATGTAGAATTAATAATTTTATATCATCAAGGTTTATTAATTCGAAATAATAAAAACAATGATTTTAGGAGGAAATTCCTAATTGAGTTTGGTATAAAGGAAACAAGCAATTGGCTTCTATGCTTCATCGCATCAAATACGTTCAGACACCATAACTTATGTTATGGATTATCCACAAAAACCACTTGTAAGCACTATACCGTCTAGATTAATGGGTTTTGACGAAATGCCTAGTGGAATAAATGCAATTGTTGCTATAGCCTGTTATACTGGGTTTAAATGGTAGACCCTGTCGAAACAAAATTTCGGCAAGTCATCGTTATGGGTGGCTACGTGTTCAAATTGCGGGAAAGTCCAAAAAAATAAAATTGATTATTATCTCTATAATTTAAGAATAAATAAAATGATTATAATTACATGTAAAATTTGCAATAATAAAGTTGAAGTTTCGAATAATAGATTTAAAATATGTTCTTTGTGTTCTAAAAATAAACAAAAACAGATGTGTCGTGAATATAAAAAAAGAAATAAAGATAGTATTAAGAATTATAATAAACAGTATAAGGAAAAAAATAAAGAAAGTATATCTCTATATAATAAAAATTATAATATAGAAAATAGAGAACAAATACAAAAAAGACAAACTGCCCAACATAAAGAAAGAAGAAAAACTGATCCAAAATATAAAATGTCTATTGTATTAAGAAATAGATTTAGAAAATTTTATAAAGGAATTAATAAAAATAGTTTTGTTGAATTAATTGGTTGTTCTTATATAAATTATATAAAATGGGTAGAGTTTAATTTTGATTCTAATATGACTTGGGAAAACCATGGAGATATATGGCATATTGATCATGTTCTTTTATGCTGTTTATTTAATCACGAAGATAAAAATGAAAGAGAAATTTGTTTTAATTGGAAAAATACACGACCTTTATTAACAAAAAAAAATTTATCACGTAAAAAAATTGATACAAAGGATACATTAAATCACGAAATAAAATTGCATTTTTTTGAAAAAAATAATAGAGATGGTTATAAACATATTAATTTTGATTTTGCTTATTTGACTACTAAGTTATTGAAGAAATTTAATAATGGCCTTAGTTAATCACTAAGGGTATAGTAAAAATGTCAAATATAAAAAGGATAATCCGCAGCCAAGCTCCTAAATTCGTTATTACAAGAATATGGAGAAGGTTCAACGACTAAATGGACACGGGCATGAGAAATCTAGTAAATTTCAATGATTGCTCAAGATATAGTCTGTCCCACTTGAGAAAGTGTTTAGATGTAGATAATATATTCCCATAATTATGTTTATATTATCGAGATTTAAATAGAAATTATAATTTCTAGGGTAAAACGCAACCAGGAAGATAGCATTCTGTTAAATAAATCATCCGTTGAAAGAGGATTATTTAATGTAACTTCATATAGAACACTTGTTGAAGAAGAAAGAAAACAAGGCACATATAATTTTGAAACTATTTGTTTCCCTCCTGTCGATAAAAGAAAGAGAAGTAATAATTATAGTTATTTAGATGAAAGAGGTATTGTTAAAACAAGAATTAACGGCAAGTCTGTTTATGTTGAGAAAGGTGATGTAATAATAGGTAAAGTATTAACTAAATCTAACAAAAATGGTGAGGAAGAATTATTTGATTGTAGTTATGTTATTAAACACGGCGAAGAAGGATATATTGACAGAGTTTTGGAAACTGTTACTCCTAATGGATACAAAATGATTAAAATTACTATCAGAAATCAAAAAATTCCTGAAATCGGTGACAAATTCGCTTGTTATGACGATGAAACTGAGGTTCTCACTCAAAACGGTTGGAAATTTGTCGACAAAATTGAAATATCTGATAAAATCGCTTGTCTAATAGATCACAAAAAACTTGAATATCATAATCCTATTGAAATTCAATCATACGATTATAAAGGTAAAATGTACTCTGTTGAAAGTGATAAAGTCAGTTTATTTGTAACTCCTAATCATCGTATGTATACTGGGAATTGTCATAGACAAAATTACGATATAAGAAGAGCTGATGAAATTTATGGAAAAATGAGGAGTTATAAAAATAATATCGAAGAACATGTGGACGAAAAACATTTAAAAACTTTTATTTTACCTGCTTATGAAGATTTACCTGAATTAGAACTAGATTTGGAAGCTTGGTGTGTGTTTTTTGGAATCTGGATTGCCGAAGGTTGTTGTTCTATAAGTTATTTGAAAACTGGTGGTGTTCATTGTAGACAAGTTGCTATCGCTGCAAATAAACAAAGAGTTAAGGATGCACTTAATGAATATTTTCCAAAATTAGGATTAAAATATAATTATCACATGGAAAGAGGAGAATTAAATAAATTTTACTGTGGTGATTTACGACTTATTTATTATCTTAAACCTCTGAGTGTTGGTGCTATTAATAAATATTTACCTGAGTGGTGTTTTAATCTTGATATGGAACATTCAAAAAAATTAATACATGGTATGTGTCTAGGAGATGGTAATTTTATGAATGGAACAACAACTGTAAGATATTACACTTCTAGTATTAAATTACGAGATAATTTTCACCAATTATGTTTACATGCTGGTTATGCTTGTAATTACTATCTTAAAACAGAAAAAGGAACAAAAAGTATGTGTTTAGGTAAAGAAATTACAACAAATGCTGATTATTGGACTATAACAGTATGTAAATCTCAAAATAAACCTTTGGTAAATAAATATATAAAAACTGGAAAACAATTAGATTCTTGGAAAGATTTTGATGGAAAAGTATATTGTTGTACTGTTCCAACAGACGACGGGGTAATTTATGTGAGGAGAAATGGTAAAGGTATTTGGTGTGCTCAAAGTCGCAGTGCGCAAAAAGGAACAACAGGCCTTCTAGTCCCCCAGGAAAATATGCCTTTCACACCAGATGGAATTGTGCCTGATATTTTGATTAATGCGCATTGTATACCAAGTAGAATGACAATATCTCAATTACTTGAGTGTGTATTGGGTAAAAGTTGTTGTTTAAATGGAACTTTTGGTGATGCTACACCATTTACGAGTAATAGTGTTAATATTGCTGAAAAAATATGTAATGGATTAAAAGAATTAGGATATGAAAGATATGGTAATGAAGAATTAATTAATGGTATGACTGGAGAAATATTAGAATCTAAAATATTTATTGGTCCTACTTATTATCAAAGACTTAAGCATATGGTGAGTGATAAAATACATTGTGTTCTTATAGATAAGACAACTTCTGTCTTAACTTCGAATGGTTGGAAATCTCCCTATGAACTCACTATGAATGATCACATCGCAACATTAAAAGATGAAAAACTTGTTTATGAAAAACCAATAGATATTATGATTTACCCTGATTATGAAGGTTCTATGTATTATATTAAAAATCAAGCAATTGATTTAGCAGTCACAGGAAACCATAGAATGTGGGTTTCACGAGTTTATGGTCGAAAAAGAAAATGGCTTCCTTACGATTTTGCAAGAGCTGACGAAATTGTAGGAAAACATTTAAAATATAAAAAAGATGCAATTTGGGAAAAAGAAGATTATCAATTTATTTTACCAAAAACTGTTAAATTTCATACACCAACAGTTAATATTAATTTAGAAGATAAAAAAGTTAATATGAATGATTGGTTAACATTTTTTGGTATATGGTATGCTGAAGGATGGGTTTCAGGAACAGATACTAAAGGTTGTATATATATTTCTGTAAATAAAAAAAGAGTTAAGGATTCTTTATATTCTGTATTAGATAATCTTGGTTATAAATTTTCAGTTGATAAAGAAGATAAACTAAGTTTGTATGATTATCAATTATACAGATATATGAAACCTTTAAGTATTGGTGCTTCAAATAAAGAATTACCAAAATGGGTTTTTGAATTAAGTAAAGAACAAACTCGAATTTTAATAAGAGGAATGCTTTTAGGAGACGGTTCTTCAAATAAAAAAAGTGGATGTGAATTTTATTACACAACTTCTATAAAATTAGCAGACCAGTTCCAACAATTATGTTTACATGCCGGATGGACTGGTATTATTTCAACTCATATAAATGCTGGAGAAAGTATTGGTGAAATTAGAGGAAAAAAAATTGTGAGTAATTATGATGTTTTAAGAATAAGTGTTATAACTAAAAGATTAAATCCAACTGTAAATCATGGTCACGTTTATGAACAAAAAATTCAAGAAGAAAAATTTGTTCAAAATGAAAAATGTCCTGTGTTCTGTTTACAAGTTCCTTCTCAAGTTTTTTATGTACGGAGAAATGGAAAAACTTGTTGGACTGGAAACAGTCGAAGTCATGGTCATGTAACTTCATTAACTCGCCAACCCTTGTCAGAGTTGTATTACTTACATTGTCAAAAAAATAAAAATGAATTAACATTTAAAGAAATATTATTAATAATAAAATGCAAACAACGAATGAAGAACTACGTGAATTCCCACATGAAGAATATAAACATCGCTATCTTGTTTCAAATTTAGGAAAAATTTGGAGTAAAACTTCAAAAATTTATTTAAAAACTGCACCTTCTGGATTTTTTGAAATTATTTCAGTTAATATTCCTGGTAAAAATTCTAAAAAAGAATTTAAAATTGAAGAGTTAGTATCAGAAGTATTTTTAGGAAGAAGTGATTTATTTTTAGATCATATAGATGATAATTTTATGAATAATAATGTTTCTAATTTACGTTATATAAAAGTTGAAGAATATTTAAAAAATAAATATGGAAATGAGTGGAAAGAAATAGTGGATTGTCCAAAATATTATGTTTCAAATAAAGGAGAAGTTTGGTCGTATTTAACACGAAAAATTTTAAATAATCAATTATCTGCAGGGTATAATAGAGTATTTATTGGTAAACAAATGCTAGTTCATAAAATAGTAGCAAAAACTTTTTTAGAAAATCCAAATTCTTATAACATTGTTAATCATAAAAATGGAAATAAAACTGATAACAGTGTTGAAAATTTAGAATGGTGTACATTTTCTGAAAATAGTTTACATTCAATACATGTACTTGGAAATAGAGATAATTCTCAATCTTATGAAACTTGCAATCCACCAGAAACTGGTGTAAAAATACCTAGTTTCGAAAATTATTTGATAACAGAAGATGGAAATGTGTATTCTTTAAAAACTCGAAAATATTTAAAATTTCTACAATCTTCTTTAGATGATTGTTATAAAGTTGAAATTAATAGCAAAAGATGCAGAGTAAGTAGACTAGTTGCTTTTGCGTATCTTCCTCCACCACCTACAAGTAAACATAAAGAAGTTCTTCATATTAACGGAAATAAATTAGATAATCATTATACAAATTTAAAATGGTGTACATCTTCTGAAATAAAAATAGAAAATATAAGAAATAATCCAGATATGTATAATAATCAAAAAAAGAAAGTAGCTAAACTTGATAAAAGTACATGTGAAATTTTAGAAACATTTGAAAGTTTAAGCGATGTAGGGAAAATAACTGGTTTTAATAAACAAAATGTTAGTAAAGTTTGCAATGGTAAAGTTAATAGTGCATATGGTTTTAAATGGAAATTCGTATAAAGTAAGTAATCGAGGGTAAAAGGTAGCTTGAAAAGAGTGACTACCTAGTCTTAATCATAAAAAATTAAGGCAAAACACCTTATAATGTTCGGGAAGTCCCTTAGAGCCTTAACTACCACCTTTATTAGGAAACTTTTAAAGGGAACACGTTTAATTGACGTACACAATGGTAATAATGTTAAGGATTGGGTAATCCGCGCTTACAAACCTAAGTCCGTTATGATAGGATATGGTTTTTGCTCAACGACCGCACGGGTGTTGGTAGATAATGATAGTCTAATCAACTTGAATCTGCTTAAGATACAGTCTAGTCCTTTGTGAAAGCAAAGGTTCCAACGAGAAGGAAGATCAAGAGACGGTACAATTAAACTTGTAGCCGTAGTTAATTTAAAATTTTATTTATTTTATTTAAAAACAAAGGCAGTTATATATAAATGATTAAAGAAATTGTAGATATACTAGATAAAGAATTAGAATTATGGAAGCATATTAAATATTATGAAGATTATTATCAAATATCAAGTTTTGGAAGAGTTAAAAGCATGCATAAAAAACCTTATAAAATACTAATAAATACTTTAAGAGCTGAATATTTAGGAATTCAATTATCCAAAAATAGAAAATCAAAGACTTTTTCAGTTCATAGATTAGTTGCGTTCGCATTTATAAAAAATTTTGATACTACAAAAATAGTTAATCATAAAGATGGTAATAAATTAAATAATCATATTCTTAATTTAGAATGGGTTACTCAAAAAGAAAATAGAATGCATGCTAAAATAAATAAACTATTTATACCAAAATGTATTAAAGTAAGTCAGTATTCCAAAGACAAAAAAACATTGATTAAAACTTTCAATTCTATAAAAGAAGCTATGGAATCAACTGGTATTAGTGATTCAAAAATATGTATGGTATGTAAAGGTAAAAGAAATCATACAGGAGGATATTTTTGGAAATATGCGGAATTTGATTATCAAAAAATTGATAAACCTGATGGAAAAATACTTATTGAATATCCTAACTATATAGTTACAAAAAATGGTGAAATTTATAGTATAAGTCATAAAAAATATATTTCCCCAAGAGATAATGCTGGTTATCAATATGTCACTTTATACAATAATACAGGAATATCAAAGGATTTTTCTCTACATTATTTGGTTGCAACGTTATATATTGTAAATCCAAATAATTTTCCAATGGTTAATCATAAAAATCATAATAGAAATGATAATACAGTTGAAAATTTAGAATGGGTTACTTATAGTAAAAATATGGTGCATTTTGGTAAAAAAAATGGTAAAAATGTTTTTAAAATTGATAATAATAATAATATTATAAAAATGTATTTAACTATAAAAGATGCTTCTGTAAATAATAGTATATCAATATCAAATATAACAAATGTTTGTAGAGGAAAACAAAAAACTGCTGGAGGATTTAAATGGAAATATAATGAAAAGAAAGAATTAGCTAGTCCTGTATAGAGGGCAACACATTCAAATTGCGGGAAACTTCTAAAGATTTTGATACCAAACTTATATAGAAACATATAAGTGGCTCTTGTTAATCACTGGAGGTATGGTAAAAATTCAAAATATATATGGACGATCCGCAGCCAAGCTCCTAAGTCCGTTATGTTAGGATATGGAGAAGGTTCAACGACTAAATGTTTGTGGGCTTGAGGAAATTGACAATTTTCTATGATAGCTTAAGATATAGTCTAGGCCCACCTGAGAAGGTGCTACTTTTAAGGTTATTTTAACTCTATATAAGATAGAAAATCGATAAAGTAGATGTTATGATTCTAGAAACAAATAGCTAGATGAACTGGTATATCCGGGACTTCGTTTTGGGGAGATTAATAAGTCTCAGTGGTACTTCAACGTA
>Ga0214923_10007780_pt1 | contig 11589 bp, 4 predicted proteins | sample LL1510_MetaG_FD_177993 | JGI IMG/M metagenome (GOLD analysis project Ga0214923, IMG submission 177993) | Freshwater microbial communities from Lake Lanier, Atlanta, Georgia, United States - LL-1510 | ecosystem: Environmental > Aquatic > Freshwater > Lake | place: USA: Georgia | collected 2015-10-15 | reverse complement strand
TTAATTCGAAATATTTTTTAGATGTGCAAAGAGGTGTTTATGCTGCAAACTCAATGCAGATAAGGGACTGCACTAAAAGCAAAAGGGCCAACATTGCTGTTGACCCAATCACTTACTAACCCATTAAATTCTACCACTAAGTTACAATAATGGGTCAGATTCCAAAATTAATTTTATGAGTGGATAGACATATTCTAATAATTAATTATTTATATATTATTAATATGTTTTTAGTGTTATTTTATGGTTTTTTGCCATTTTGTATCATTTTAGTAGCAATTTCCCTTGTAAAATTTGAAATTGCTGCCCCATCTGAGTATAAATTAGAAAAAAAGCTGGCTCACTACAATTGTTTTAATGCAGGATGCTCGAATTTGTTGAGCATTTTGTGCAAATCAATCTTTAGGAAGTTAATCAAAGTAAAAATTGTAATTAAATTGTTAAACTTTCGACTATTGTCGATTGTTTGTTTTTAATGGGTTGATAATCAACATTTTGTTTATCTTCTATCGCTGGTTTACCCAGATTTATTAGACAAATTAAAATGTGTTGAACTATCAACTATCTAAAAACATTAATATTAAAACAAACCGTACATGAGAAAAAGTCTGCTACTTATTTTTTGTGCCTGGTTATTCGCTGCAAGCGGATATGCACAAACTTCATCTACATCCGGGAAGGTGGTAGATGAGAAAGGGGTTCCAGTTTCGGGAGCATCTGTTATAGAAAAGGGTACTAAAAATGGTACCAACACCGCTAACGATGGTTCTTTTAGTTTAAAAGTAAAGCCCGGAGCAACTTTGGTTGTAACCGGACTAGGTTTTGAGACTAAACAAATAGCTGCCAAGGCCGGCAATTTGATGATTGAACTAACTCCCGATGTAAAAGCGCTGAACGAAGTAGTAGTTACCGGATTTGGCGGTAACCTTATTAAAAAGGATGTTACAGGAAACATTGCTCGTGTAAAGGGGAAGGATTTTGAATTTCAGCCAAGCGCTAGCGTTGATGCTTCTTTACAAGGAAGAGCTGCGGGAGTTTTTGTAAATAGCCAATCTGGAAAATTGGGACAGGCAGTTACTGTGCGTGTAAGAGGTAACTCTTCTATTAGTGCCAGCAGCCAGCCATTATATGTTTTAGACGGAGTTCCCATTACTACTACTGATCAAAGTTCGTATGGTGGAGACATGAATCCGCTTACTGACCTAAACCCGAATGATATTGAATCAGTGGAAGTATTAAAAGATGCTTCTGCAGGTGCTATTTATGGTTCAAGGGCTGCCAATGGTGTTATATTAATTACCACTAAAAGAGGTCGGGCTGGAAAAACGAATGTAACGCTGAACCTGCAATCAGGTTCTTCTGAAGCCACCAAGCGTTTGCCTATGCTGAATTCCGAGCAGTATGCAGAATTAATTTTAGAAGGTGCTAAATACAGAGATGATTTGGATGGTACACCCATTACGGATCCGAATAGCTGGACTGCCTACGTAAAAAACGATGTAATGGATTATTACAGTTATGGTTTATGGTCGAAAGATCCTAAGAAAACCTATGACTGGCAGGATGCTGTATTTCAAAAAGCTCCTTATCGTCAGGCGGATCTTCAGGTAAGAGGTGGAACAGACAAAACTAAATTTTTTGCATCATTTCAACATTTAGATCAAACCGGAACCATAATCGGAAATAATCTGATGCGTTCCACCGGAAGAATGAATCTGGATCAAAAAGCAAACGATTGGTTGGATATTGGGATCTCTATGAGTTTATCAAGAACATTTAATAGAAGATTGCCTGATGATAATGCATTTTCAAATCCTTTGCAGGCGGTCGCTTTGAACCCAATGACTCCTTTCATCGATCCAAATACCGGCTTAGATGCGGGCGCACCTCCCGGTGATGTAAATATTCCCTTGTATTATAATCCCGTGTTGTCTGTAAAATACGCACGATTCACCCAAGATGTATATAGAACTTTTGGTAATACTTATTTGAAAGCAAAATTATTACCCGGTTTAACTTTTCAAACAGAGTTTGGCTTAGACTATCTGAGTCAGAATGAAGAAGGTTATTTTCAGTCTCAAACAGTACGTAACCAAACCCGTGCCGTTCGCGGTGTAGGTAGTAATTATGGAACTTTTGTTACCAATTATAATACGAATAGTTACTTTAACTATGCTAAGGTGATTGGAAAACACAATATTGCTGCTACACTTGGTATGCAATATCAGCAATCACAGGCCAAGTATAATTTTACTGAAGGAACTGACTTCCCTTCTAATTCATATCAGAAGATAGCCAGTGCGGCTACAAAATCGGGAGGTAGTACATCGCAAACAGATTTCCGATTCCTTTCTTATTTCCTACGTGGAAACTATACTTTCAATGATAACTATATCTTAGCTGTTAGTGGAAGAATCGATCAGTCATCTCGTTTTGGTAAAGATTCCCGTTCAGGTTTCTTCCCATCCGTTTCTGCGGGTTGGATTCTTTCAAATGAGAAGTTTTTACAAAATTTCAAATCCCTTAGCTTCTTAAAACTCCGTGCCAGCTATGGTGTGGTAGGAAATGCTGAAATCGGAAATTTCCCTCAGTTGGGTCTGTTTTCAGGAGATGCCGGATATGCCGGAGCAGCCGGACAGCGACCTTCTCAGTTGCGTAATGATAATTTGAAATGGGAAACCACCAATCAGTTTGATGTAGGTATCGATTTCGGTTTCTTGAATAACCGCATTACGGGTGAAATTGATTATTACCAGAAGAAAACAAATGGTTTGTTATTAAACGTTAATATTCCTTCAACCACCGGTTTCACATCACAAGTTAGAAACGTAGGTAAACTGGAGAATAGTGGTTTTGAATTTGTTTTGAATACACAGAATCTGGTAGGTGATTTGAAGTGGACTACCAATTTGAATATGGCAATTAACAAAGGAAAAGTAACGGATATTCAAGGCCAGATTATTGAGGGAGGTGTGAGTTCGATGAACCGGGTACAGGAAGGATATAATGTAGGTGTGTTTTACACTGTTGAATATGCAGGAGTAAATCCAGATAATGGCGACGCGTTATTTTATAAGAATACTAAATTGGCTGATGGGTCTTTAGACAGAACTACTACTAATGTGTATAGTCAGGCTCAACGGGTAGTTGTTGGTGATCCCAATCCGGATTTAGTATTTGGTGTTACCAATACATTCTCCTATAAAGGATTTGATTTCTCATTTTTCTTTAATGGAGTTACGGGAAATCAAAATAATATTTATGGAATGGGTCGGTATTCTTCTGCAAGTATGTTATATGAAGATAACAACACAGCCGATCAATTAAACAGATGGAGAAAACCAGGTGATGTAACTGATGTTCCACAGGTTAGATTATATCGGGTTAATGGATCTCAGGCAAGTAGCCGTTATATTGTAGATGGTTCCTATGTTAGATTAAGAACAATGTCGTTGGGTTATACTTTCAATTCGAAGAAGCTGAGTAAGTATAAGATTGAAAAAATGCGCGTATATGTTTCTGGTCAGAATTTGTTAACCTTTACCAAGTATCCTTATTGGGATCCTGAAGTAAATGCAGATTCTTTCGATTCTAATATTGCAAAAGGAAATGATTTCTATACACCCCCACAGCCAAGAACAATACTGGTGGGTTTAAATGTTAGTTTCTAATCTCAAAAAATGTATGTTATGAAAAAAATATATTCATATAGAAAAAATCTGCTTGCGGTAGGCCTCCTGGTTGTTTTGCTGGTAGTAACGGGTTGTGAGAAGCGATTAGATATATCTCCCTACCAGAGTATTGCAGATGATAAAGCATTGCTTACGGAAGACGATGTTGCTGTAACATTGGTTGGAGCATATGATGGTGCTCAAAATGCTGCAGTATATGGTGGAGACATAATGGTATTAAACGAGTTAATTGGAAACACAGATAATATCAATTTTACCGGAACTTTTGCCGGATTATCTGATTGTTATCAATTACAAATGGTAGCTAATAACTCTTTTGCTGCTTCTACCTGGATTTCTTCTTATGCAGCAATCAATCGTTGTAATAACGTGTTATCTGCTGTTGATAAAGTAACATCCAGTGCTACGAAGAAAAATTCAATAGAAGGACAAGCGCTCTTTTTAAGAGCGTCTATCTATTTTGAGTTGGTTCGCTTATATGCAAAATTTGTTGGCGATGGTGACATTGCAACCAATCCGGGTGTTCCGCTGGTATTGAAGCCAACCGGAAATGTTACCGATGCAGATTATTTGCCCAGAGCAACTGTAAAGGCAGTTTACGATCAGATAATTGCTGATTTAACCAAAGCAGAAACTTTATTGCCAGCCAGTAATGGTTTTTATGCTACCAAATGGTCTGCTGCAGCCCAATTATCCCGTGTTCACCTGATGCTGAAAAATTATACTGAAGCAGGTGCAGCTGCCAACCGGGTAATTTCAACCAGTGGAAGAGTATTAAATCCCGATTTTACTAAGTTATGGTTCACTTATATTAACAATGGCGGCACAACACCATCTGAATACCTCTTTAGTATGAAAGTAACTACACAAGACGGTACTAATTCTTTAAATACTTATTTTGGCAGAACGATTTCAACTATTCCCGGAACGGCTGGAAGAAGTGATTGTAAAATTAAATCTGCTCATATTGCCCTGTATGAACCGGGAGATGTTCGTAGAAATTTCTTTGTTTTATCGGGAGGTAGTTTCTATACCCAAAAGCACTTGGATCGATTTGGTGACGTGCCTGTGATTCGTTTGGCTGAAATGTTTCTAACACGGGCAGAATGTAACTTCCGCCAAGGGACTGTTGTTGGTGCAAGCCCCTTGCAGGATGTAAATGTTATTCGGGGTCGCGTTGGTTTGCCACCATTAGCTACCGTAACCTTAGATGCCATTTTAAAAGAGCGGGCATTAGAGTTGGCTTTTGAAGGTCACAACGTTATTGAAGCAAAACGTTTACAACGAAACATTGGTGCAACTCCATGGAATTCCCCCAAACTTATTTTCCCCATTCCGCAAAGAGAAATGGACGTAAATAAAAATTTGGTGCAAAATGCGGGTTATTAAAAGATAATCTTACAAATTGAAAAAGGGGGTGTTTCATTTGAAACACCCCCTTTTTTTTGCTATTACAAGAAGGATAATAGTGTTATAATCAACAAAAATGGTAACCGAAATTATTTGTAAGTATCGATTTTGTAAGCCAAAATTATAAAATATGTAAGCATATGTAAATTAATTATATATACTTTTAAAAACTTATAATTTTTTAAAAATTATAGTGTACATTAAAAAAACATATGTAAATCTTTTATTGAATAAATAAAATTAAGATTTTATAATTATAAATGTTAGATTATAATCATTTTATGAATAAACTTAATAAATATATATAAAGATTAAACAAAATTTTATATTCTTCTAAAAGAATTATCATATTATTGTAAATATTCTGTTAACTCAGCCGGATTCTAACGATTGAATTTACTCAGCCAGCTGTTTTTTATCAGAAATGTTAGTTTTTTAGCTGTGTTAGTGTCCAAGATCAAACATTTTGTTTAACGCAGCGAATATTACGATTGAATTGTCTGAAAAAAAGTTTTGATATAAACCTTTAAATAACCAACTACATGAGAAAAAGTATGCTTCTGAGTGTATGTGCATGGCTGATTGCCCTCAGCAGTTTTGCACAAACCACTCCTGTAACCGGCAAGGTTATAGACGACAAGGGTGCTCCGGTGTCGGGTGCCTCTGTAATGGAAAAAGGAACAAAAAACGGAACGACAACCGGTCCGGATGGTTCTTTTTCCCTTAAAACTAAATCCGGTGCAACCCTGGTAGTATCCGGCTTAGGTTTTGAAAACAAACAAATCGCTGCATCTTCCTCCAACTTAATGGTGGAATTAGCTCCCGATGTAAAAGCCCTTAGCGAAGTGGTAGTAACCGGTACCGGTGTGGCTACCAGTAAGCGTAAACTGGGTTTTAACGTTGAGTCAGTTACCAGCGGAAAATTACCTGTAATTCCTTCTGCAACGCTCGACCAAGCCCTCGTTGGAAAGGTGGCTGGTGCACAAATTTCAAGCGTATCGGGTAACCCAGGAGATCCCGTTAATATAGTATTGCGCGGTATCAATACCGTACAAGGCGGTACTCGTCCACTGATTATGATGGACGGAGTGGAAATTCCCTTCGGTAACCTGAATAGCTTAGACCTTTCTCAGGTAGATCGCGTAGAGGTTGTAAAAGGAGCTGCTTCTGCTACTTTATATTGTGCCCAGGGTGCGAATGGAGTAATTCAGATTTTCACTAAAAAAGGTATCAAAGGCAGAATGACCATCAATGCATCTGCCAGTGCTACACAAAGTGATTTTATAAATTCCGGTAATTTCGGAAAAGCTAGTCTGCACCCCTATTTAACAGATGCCAGCGGAAATATTGTTTCTGCAACTGCCAGTGGTGGTTTTGCTGCTGGACAGGCTATAACTATCGATCCTTATACTGGCTCTATCTTAGGATCAGGTTCTATTGCCTATAAATATGGAACCAACATTGCCGGACTTCCAAGCGTAACTCCCGGGGGTACTCAAAACTACACTCGCTATGGTATTTTGGATCCACGTAATAATAACAACCAACCCTATGTTGGAAGTCTGAAGTACTACGACCATTTTGCGCAAGTATTTCAGGGAAGTCAGTCAACCAACTACTCAATCAACATGAGTGGGGGTGGAGATAAATCTGATTTCAATATTTCATTGGCTAATAACAGAACTACTTCTCCATTCCTGAAAAATAATGGATCATTAGATAGAACCAATTTAACTGTGAATGTTGGATTTGAAGTATTTAAAAACTTCACTATCCGTTCAATCACCGGTTTAATTTATCAGAAAAATGATATGCATCCGGGCTTAGGTGCGCCGGGTGGTGGTGGAAACGGATTAGGATTTTCTACTGCAAATGTGGGAACCGTTTATGGTTTTTTGAATACCTCTCCATTCTTTAGTTTAACAGATACCATCGTTGGAGGAAATTATCCTACTTACCAGCGCGCAAGCTTTTTGAGTGTAAATGCTGGTAACCCTTTTTATAATTTACAATACACTTCAGGCGATAGCAAACGCTATGATATCATGCAGAATTTTGAAGCCAATTATAAGGTGAATAAATTCCTTACCCTGAATGCCAAGTATGGTTACAACTACAAAAATGGTAATGATGTATGGACCTACTACAACCAATCTTTGAATGAAAATTCTAATTATTGGGGATCTTGGTCGGCCTATTTCAATGGTGCAGATAATACAGGAGAAGTAGTAAACTTCCAGTATAGCAATACCCGCCAAAACTTCTTGGCTAGCGCATTTATAGTAACTGATTTTGAAAAAGATTTCAACCTGAAGCTACCCATTCAAACTACCACTCAGGTAGCTTTTGATTATAGAAAGAATTACTATCAATCGGTTACTTCGGGAGGTCAGTCACTTTCCTTAAACCCACCTTTCACTTTGTCTGCTACCTCACGTGATAAAAACGTGTTCGATTATCGTGAACCATTTGTAACCTATGGATACCTGGTAGATCAAAAAGTTGAGTTTGGAAATTACGGAGGTATTACTGCTGGTTTTAGAACCGACTACTCATCAGCTTTTGGAGCAGGTTCTGATCCTTTCACTTTCCCTCACTATAATGGATATTTGAATTTGCAGTCATTTAAATTCTTCGAAAATTTAAGCAACACAGTATCTACTTTCAAACTGAGAGCAGCATACGGAAAGGCAGGTATTCAGCCGGGAGCATTCGACAGATATCCCGTATTGAATCAACAGCCAACCGGAAATGAACTTACCTATACAAACCAAACAACTGCTAAGAATCCAAACTTAAACGTGGAGGTTTCTTCTGAAACAGAAATGGGTACCGATGTTTCAATCAACCTAGGTAAGGGTGATTGGTTCAAGTCTCTGAATTTCTCTTTCACCTACTGGAAAAGAAAAACAGATAATGCCATCTTCTCTGTTAACGTTCCACCATCAACTGGTGCCAACTCAATTATCACTAATGCTATTGGATTATCTTCCAGTGGATATGACATTAGTGTAAATATTCCGGTGTTGAGTAAGAAAGACTTTACCTGGGATTTCACTGCCAACTTCGGACACCAAACTTCCAATATCGATTTCGTGCAAGGTGGTGACATCCCTCTTACTACCAATGCGGGAAGTACCGGATTGGTTTTAACTGCGGGCAGAAAAATTGGTGAATTATATGGATATAAGGCGCTCACAAGTGTAGGACAATTACGTGCGGATGGAAAGACTCCATTTATTTCTAGTGCAAATCAGGGAAATTATGAAATCGTAGATGGTCGTGTTGTAAACAAAACCACGAAAGCCATCTTCTTCTCTGATGAAGCAGAATCAATGGGTGATCCCAATCCGGCACTTACCTCATCTTTTATCAATTCATTTAACTATAAAGGATTCTTAAGTTTTGGATTCCAGTTCGATTGGATTAGCGGTGCTCATTTGTATAACCAAACCAAAGAGTGGATGTATCGTGATGGAATCAGCAGCGACTTTGCTAAACCCGTTACTATAAATGGACAAACAGGTGCATGGTCAGCTTATTATGCAAGTGCTTATTATGCATTGGGTGAAACTGCCAGAGGGGTTGGTAATAACGTTACAAAGGATTATTTCTATTATGATGCCTCTTTTGTAAGATTGAGAAACGTTTCTGTAGGTGTTGATTTTGCACGTTTTATTAAGAAGAACTGGTTGAAAAAATGCCAGTTAGTATTAAGCGGCAGAAACCTGCTAACCTTCACCAAGTATGATGGAATGGATCCGGAAATCAGTTCAGGTAGCTCCAACTCAGCTTGGGATAGAGGTATAGATCACAGTACGATTCCTAACATGAAGTCATATCAGGCAACGCTGAATGTAACTTTCTAATTTTAACCAATTCAAATCTATACATAATGAAAAATATATTATTCAGCATGAAAAAGACGACCGGGTTTTCGGGAAATGGCGTTTCCCTGATGGCCCTGATTCTTATGTTTTCGCTGTTAATGGTTTCCTGTAAGAAGGATCTGGATGTAAAAAATCCTAACGACCCTACCTTTGGAGGAAACGTTAATTCTGAAGACGGATTAGCCGCTTACGCCAAAGGGGCTGTTTACTGGAACGGATTTAACTATGGTAACGGCTGGTTGGGCGATAGCTATTTCTCTTTGCCTTGGGGTTATCATGAACTAATGGGTGATGTTGTAGGTGGAGGTCAGGGTTCTAATAACCAGACAACTACTATGGGTGTTCCTGATTATTTCTTTGCAGTACCCGGCGATGCAACCACCAAGTTCACCAATCCTTCTCCTCAGGCTTTAGGTATCATCCGTGTATTTAATACAACGGCTGCAACCGCAAATGCAAATAATGCCTTGTTTTATGAGTGGAATAGCATGTATTCTCTCATAAACTCTTGTAATATAACTTTGGAGAATTTGGGTGGAATTGCATTGAGTGCTGATAAAGCAAATACGGTAAAAGCCTGGTGTTATTGGTGGAAAGGATTTGCCTATGCCCAAATCGGTTCAATTTATTATGCCGGTTTGATAGTAGATAAATCCAGCACCATTGTAAGTGATTATGTTTCTCAGGATAAAATAATCGCTGAGTCGAATCGCAACCTTACCTTGGCTCTCAATACGCTGAATGGCATTTCGAATACCGGAGATTATGGAACTATGATTGGGAAGTTGATTCCTGCTCAATGTCAGGTTGGATTAGGTTTGCCTCCCACCAGAGATATGTGGGTAAGATCTATCAATACAATGCTGGCCAGAAATATTCTTTTGAATAAACTTGCTCCGTTTGTAAATGGTAATCCCAATGCAACCATTACCAAGGCTTCAATACCTGTTATGACTGCTGCTGACTGGACTGCTGTAATCAATTATTGCAATAATGGGGTAAAGAATGGAGATTATGTATTTACTGGAAGAACTTCTTCTACTAATTCTTTCTTCTCTGCAACATCCGGTTCAGTTGCAGCTATGTGTGCATTTTCAAATCAAAGCACAACATATAAAGTGAGTGAGCGTTTGGTACAGAATTTCAAAACAGGGGATAACCGCAGAAATAACTTCTCTACGGCTAATGGAACCTTCTATGGTGATGCTAATACCAACTCTACTCGCTGGACTTTAAGAGATGGGGTAACTGCTGGTTTAGCTGGTATCCCTGTGTTGGGGTCAAGAACTCCTGGTGGTTTGGAAATATATATTGGTCCGAGCTGGGAAGAAAATACCTTAATGTTGGCAGAAGCAAATATCCGTTCTAATAATATTAGTGCTGCTCTTACACAGATAGATGCAGTTCGTTCCGGACAAGGTGCTGGTGTTCCTGCTTTAGCTGGAACAACCTTAACAGCTGCTCAGGCAATGTCGGAGCTGACTATGGAAAGAGGAGCTGCTTTGGCTTTCCGCGCACTTTCTTTCTGTGATGCTCGTCGCTGGGGTTGGACTTACGACATTTCCAGAGGGGGAGGTCGTTATGGAGCTACTTTAATCTATAATAATAACGTGTACACCAACGCTACTATCAGTTATAATTTCATGGATTACTGGGATGTACCTGCAGATGAGATTGCTAAAAATCCTCCTTCTGCTACCAGCGCTCCTACCAAGAATGCTAATTATTAATCATTCTTTCTCCAATAAAAAACGGGCAATTAGTAATAATTGCCCGTTTTTTTATATGGTGTTACAAGATGTAACAAATCTTTGATCTGATAAGTATCTGTAATCGAAGTTTACTAAAACTTTACTTCTTCGCCCTGTTCATTGATAAAATGATATTCAACCAGTTGATGATTGGTATTTGCCTGAGCTTTTAATGCAATCCCATATTTTCTTTTCCAGCGGCGGATAATATTGCTGAATAATCCCTTGGTTAGATAGGCATGTAATATCGGATGAATGGTTAGATGTAATTTATGATGGCCATGGGTAGATAAATAGGCCAATTTCTTTTCAATTTCATCCTCCAAAATCAGTGTCGACATAATTTTACCTGTTCCACTGCAAACCGGACAATTCTCCGATGTATTGATATTTACTTCCGGGCGCATCCGTTGGCGGGTGATTTGGCAAAGACCAAATTTTGAGATAGGTAAAACTGAATGCTTGGCCCGATCGGTTAGCATGAAATTTTCCAGGGCTTCCTGCACCTTTCGTTTGTTGTCGGGCAGCTTCATGTCGATAAAGTCTACTACTATAATTCCCCCAATATCGCGCAGTCTTAACTGTCTGGCTACCTCTTCAGCCGCTTCCAGATTGGTTTGCAGGGCATTTTCTTCCTGATTGTTACTAACGCTTTTGTAACCACTATTTACATCAATCACATGAAGCGCTTCTGTATGCTCAATAATTAAATAAGCTCCACTGGCTAGGTTTACTGTTTTGCCAAAGGACGATTTTACCTGTTTGGTTACCCCAAACTGATCAAATATGGGCAACCCATTCTGATAATAGCTAACGATATCTACTTTATCAGGAGCAATCCGCTGA
>Ga0214923_10007779_pt1 | contig 11590 bp, 8 predicted proteins | sample LL1510_MetaG_FD_177993 | JGI IMG/M metagenome (GOLD analysis project Ga0214923, IMG submission 177993) | Freshwater microbial communities from Lake Lanier, Atlanta, Georgia, United States - LL-1510 | ecosystem: Environmental > Aquatic > Freshwater > Lake | place: USA: Georgia | collected 2015-10-15 | reverse complement strand
AATAAGACCTCTGAAGGGCTGGTTCATGCCGATGGCGATCGTCTCAAGCAATGCTTGGTGAATTTGGTTAAAAATTCCTTTGATGCTCTGGAACAGGGGGGCGTTGTGAAGATGTCAGCCGCAATAGAAGGAGGGGTCGCTACTATTGAGGTGGCTGACGATGGACCCGGGATTCAAGCAGAGATTCAGCGTAAACTTTTCAGTCCATTTTTCACCACCAAAGAGAACGGCACAGGGCTTGGGCTGTCAGCAGTGCACAAAATAATAACAGCCCACGGAGGGAAGATTGAGGTGCAAAGCGATCCTCTGAAACCCCGTGAAAGCCATGGGCATCAAGGGGCGCGCTTTATTATTCGGATTCCTACAATTTAATTTTGGTTAAAACACAACTTTTCTTCTTTCTGAGAAAGTCGAAGCCTAGTTTTCCTAAATGTTAGAAAATAGGCAGCCCTATTGCCAAGAAATATTCAAAATTTCAGCAACTTAACTGGGACATTGTGACTTGGAACTTGGCAAGGTTTATGCAATAAATGATCAGGGCACGCATTGGGCGTGCACTTAACCTAGAATGTAAGAATTGGAGTTAATTATGAAACTAGTTCGCGCAATCGTTGCTGTATCGGCTATGGCTGCATCCGTTGCAATGGCTTCTGAAAAGAAAAAAGAGCACGGAACACCAAACTGCGAAGTTAAAGGCAAAAAAGTTCACGTTAAAGACCAAGCTGCTTGCGAAAAAAAGCACGGCACATGGCTTGAAGCTGCTGCTGGTACAGCTGCTCCTGCTGAAGCTGCTCCTGCTGAAGCTGCTCCTGCTGAAGCTGCTCCTGCTGCGAAGTAATTCGAAGCTGGCCTGCACTAAGCGGGTTTCAGAAATAAAGAAGGGATCTCCTCGTGAGATCCCTTTTTTTATCCAACCGAATTAGCACCGACTCTCACGAGCTCAAGAAGGCTTTTCCAAGTTTTTCCCCTGCCCAGACTCTGAAGCGTTCTACGAATGAATAAGCAGCAGGAACCACGACAAGGCTCAGAAAAGTGGAGGATATCAAGCCTCCGATGACGGCAATCCCCATGCCGGTACGCTGTTTAGAGGCTTCATTTAGCCCATATGCGACTGGGATCATACCTGCGATAAGTGCGACAGATGTCATAAGAATAGGTCGAAGGCGAGTTTTACCAGCTGCAATCATCGCTTCATTGAGGTCTACACCCTCGGCGACTTTTTGGGCGGCGTAGTCGACGAGAAGAATAGAGTTCTTAGTGGCAATACCTAGAAGCAGGATACATCCGATCATTGCAAAAAGATCTAAAGATGCGCCCGTCACCAGTAGAGCAAAGATGGCGCCGCTAATGGCTAGGGGTAGCACTAGCATGATTGTAAACGGTGTGACAAATGACTCGTAAAGAGAAGCGAGTACAAAGTAGATAAAAATCACAGATAGCACCACGGCGATGGCCATGTTCACAATCAATTCCGCAAAGCTTTCAGCCTGCCCGACAAACTGATACCTCATGCCGGGTCCTAACTGGATTACGCCGCTGTCAAAAAGCTCTTTAATGTCGGCCATGGCTTGATTTAAACCTGGGCCCTTTGGTGCCATGTCGGCTGCAATTTGGACATACCTGCCGCGGTCTTGACGATTGATTGTGTTGGGACTGGTGGCTTCCACCAGATTTGCGACGTTTGATAGCTTAACAGTTCGAAAGTTTAAGTTCGGTACATAAGTGTCGTTATAGGCCGCCTTGAGGTCTCTTTGATCCTCTTGTAGACGAACTCTTATATCGTACTCCCGGCCATTATCACGGAACACGGCAGGAGTTGAGCCCTCCACCAGTGTACGAAGTTCAAAACCTGCCACATTTGGTGCCACGCCGACCTTTTCAGCTGCTGCGCGATCGATCACAAATTGCACTTCGGGCTTTCCTGGGCGATCACTGATATCCACGTCCTTGAGTGCAGGGTGATCCTTAATTTTTTCAAATAATGCCCGTGCGACCTTTGCGACTTCATCCAAGTCGTTGCCCACAATATTAACGTTAAAAGGCCGCATGCCAGCACCAACCTGGTCAAAGTCTTTAACTAAAGGATTGGCGAATGCAAACGGCTTAAGTTCATTCCTAATGATTTCCTTCATTGCAGAGGTATTCTTGTCACGCTTTTTTGACGGGACTAAATGAATAAAAAACTCTGCGACGTTGGAGCGGCCATCTGCGTTTCCAACCGTTAATAGGCTGGCTTCGATCTCTGGATGCTTGCGTATAATCTCGTCGACATTCTTGGCCACCTCATCCATTTTAGCTAGGCTTGTGCCGGGAGGCATATCAAGGCCTACGGCGAATTCTCCGGTGTCCTGAGTTGGAAGGAAGGTCTTAGGAACCCATTTTATAGCGTATATGCTCGCGCCAAATAGCGCGACGGCTGATAAAATAATTATGATTGGAAACCGCATTGTGAATTTAAGTGTCCGATCGTAGAGGGCTTCTAGCATTTGCTGAAATTTCTCAAAAGCGTCTAACATACGCCCAAAAGTGGCTTGGTATATTCCGGATCGAACTTCGTGATGTTTTCCTCCGAAATAAGCCGACATCATTGGCGCAATGGTGAGTGCGTCAAATAGTGAAATAGCCATCGCAAAGCAAATGGTAAGACCAAACTGCTTAAAGAATTGCCCAACTATTCCTTGTAAGAAACCGATGGGACCGAATACTGCAATCACGGTGAGGGTGGTGGCAATTACCGCTAGAGCTACTTCGGAGGTTCCTTTAATTGCGGCATCGGTTGCAGACTTGCCCATGGATCTGTGTCTAAAAATATTTTCGCGAACAACGATGGCATCGTCTACAAGTAGACCAACCGATAAACTCAAAGCCAATAACGACATGACGTTAATCGAAAATCCCGCCCAACTCATGAGAATAAAAGCTCCCAGCAAAGAGTTTGGCAGAGCCAGACCGGTGATGAGTGTGGACCGCCCGCTTCCCAGGAAGAAAAATACAACGACGATAGTTAGAGCAATACCGATCAGAATGGACTCTTCTACGTCTTTGACGTTTGCATCGATTTGCTGAGCGGTTTTGCGAACAAGTTTAAGCTGTGGTTTGCCGTCCATGTTCTTGAATTGATCCTGGAGGGCTGTAAGCTGTTTCTCGAGTCCTTGTGTCACAGCTACGGTGTTTGAGCCAGACTGCTTATAGATCATTAAAGCTAGGGTGGGGGAGCCATTGAAATAAGTACGGCTAACTTCATCAGCTAGCGAGTCCTCGATCGCAGCAATTTTGTCTAGGGTTACCGATACGTCGTTTCCGATAAAGTTTACGACGACGTTTTTAAGATCATTGAGTGACTTGAATTCGCCCACGGTTCGTAGTGAGTATTCCTTTTCCCCTATGTCTTTTCTGCCTATCGGGATGTTTTGACCGCTGGCTTCTATTCGCTGGCTGACCACGGTGGCTGGCAGCTCGTAGTCTTTAAGCTTACGACGATCCAGATTCACATGAATCTCCCGCTTTCGACCACCGGTAATATTCACAAGTCCTATTTGGGCGACTTGCTCAAGTTTTGGTTTTATTTGTTGATCAGCCAAATCATAAAGTTTGGCCATGGGAAGGCCAGCACTTAGTGACACAACAGCAATGGGCTGGTCGGATGGGGATATACGCCTAATTGTGGGTTCTTTCACGTCAGAAGGAAGCTTTCGTTTAACGCTTGATATGCGGTCTCTGACCTGCTGCTCAGCGTATTTTACGTCTGTCTCAAGCGTGAACTCAACGATAACTTGGCTAACGCCCTCTCGGCTAACACTGCTAACCTTCTTTATTCCCGAGATCGTGGTGACTTCTTCTTCGATAATTTTTGAAATATTTGTCTCCACCTCACTAGGTCCAGCACCGGGATAAATCGTAGTTACAGTTACAATCGGGAAGTTGATATCCGGAAAGAGGTCGACCGGTAGTTTGCGAATAGATAAGAGCCCGATCGCCAACATTAATAAGACAACGCAAGTGAGAAATACAGGGCGTTTAATTGCGGTTGATGCCAAATTCATAGGCTAGAACCTCCGAATGTTTTCATGCGAGCAATGATGCCCAGAATTTCCGCCTTATTGCGGACGACGTTTAGTTGCGATGATGCGTAATCCGTTTCAGCTTGCATGACCTGAAACATCGTTGAGCGGCCGCGGCTTTGCCGTTCGCGTTCAGCAGTTAGTTTTTTTAACTGAGTCGCTTCGATTTTTTGAGTGAGACTAAGCCTAGACTTGCTCTCCTGAAGTTTAAGGCTTAGGTCTATCCATTCCCGTTCATTTTCAAAACGACGCCGGGAGGCCGTTAGAATAGCTGCCTCCCTCTCCTTTGCGACGCCGGCTCTAAGTCTGGAAAAAGATTCCCCGCCCAAAACGGCACTGACTTTGAGTCCCATCGCGTAAGTGGCGTGCTTGGATTTTAGCGCGTTCGAATTGGCCTTGCTGTTAGAGTCCGGATCACGTCCATTCAAAGTCCCTGATGCGAAAATATCAATAGAGGGCTGGTATTTTGCGCCCGCTAAATCTACTGCGACATTACTCAAACTGGCTGCCATCGCTGCGGCTCTGACATCCTCTCGGTCCCCTGTCCTCGTCGGTGTTGGGAGTTTTGCGATAAGCTCCGGCGTAAGCTTCAACAATTCTTCTTTAACATTTGGGCTTGGATTGCCCCTTGATGTGTTAAAAGCAAAAGCTGCGGAGCGCTCCTCATCAATGGCCATAGTCAGTTCAATTTCCCGTAGTTCGCCTAATGCTTCAGCTTGGATGAGGTCGGCATTATCGGCGAGCTCCTTGGCCACGCGGCGTTTCGTCCAGTCGATGATTTTCTTTGCTCTCTCAAGGTTATCCTTTGACACACGGATACTTTCGCGGGCTAATACCAGCCGCCAGTAGGTTCCTTCTGCTTCGGCAAGTGTGACTTTCTGTTTTAGGGTTTCAGTGAGTTGGGAGATTTCCGCCTGCCCTTTCTGCAGTTCCACGCCGTTTGCAATGTCACGGCCAAAGGCGTTTTTCCATAAAGGATGAGTGATCTCAAGGGTTGGAGTGGTTTCACGCCATTCGGGTTCGGGTATAAATTGAGGGGAGGTGCCTTGAATTTTAGTGTGTGAGGCTGTGTAATAAAGCTTTGCAGCGGTTCCAAATGACGTCATCTTGCTGACACCAAATTGGGCGCTGGCATAGTCTGTCTCGGTTCCGCGTTGAGAGGCTGGTTTTAGTTCTTTTTTATCGATAGCATTTTGTGCGTTTGCAAAGATCGTGGGTGCATAGGCCATTTCCGCATCAATAGCTTTGTCGGGCGCGGCCTCGCCGGTCATTTTACTTGATTTATAGGAGTCGTTTCCTGCCTGAACCTCGCCCAAAAATTGTTCTAAAGTTAGAGGGGCGCAGTTTGCGAGTTGGGGTTGAAGTGCGAAAAAAACCAGGACAGCGACAGAAATAAATTTATCTCGAGCTGTAATTTTTGGTTTTTCGATAAAGTTTGAAAGTTTCATGTTGTTATTTTCTCCCTTGATTCCAGATTCCTTCAAGTGTGGTTTTCACAAGATAATCCCTAGTCGTTGCACGGACATTTGGATCATCGATAGACTTTTTGAAAATTTTTGCGCGAATTTCGTCAGAGCGGATAATGTGCATGATAGAGCCGATGAGTTGGACGGCAGATAGATTTGGGTCAACCCATGTTGCAAGTATTTTTTTCTCTTTGGCCTTAGTAAAAAAAGCCGAGAGAAGCTTAAATGTGCGAAAAAATGTTGTTCGAAACACATCGCCCAGGATATCGAATTCGGCGGTTAGTTCCCGCTGTATTATTGCAAAAATCTCGGGATTGCGCATGCTGTCTATTAACATTTCATCCACAAATAGTCCGAGTCGAATCCTTACTTCTTCTATGGAAGAGGGCTCAGTTACTAAGATCCTTTCTGCGATCTCAAGGCGGGCTAGCCCTGCCTGCTTAAAACAGGCTTTAAATAACCCTTCTTTACCGCCGAAGTGATAATTGACGAGACTGACGTTGAGCTTGGCGTCCCTTGCGATTTCGTGAACACTTGCTGCTTTGTACCCGTTCGCTCCGAAGTGCTTTTGAGCTGCGCGAATTAGTGTAGAGCGCGTGTCTTCTGTATTAAGCCGTGACTTCGGCCGCAATGGTTTGTGATTTTTACTTGTAGGAACGGGCACGTTTATTTCCATTCACTTAGGGTTAGGGTCCCTTGCTTTAAGCATAGCGTGAAGCTTAATCAAGTTCAAACGACTGTTCAAATTGTGCAAACGGTTGTATAAATTGTTAGCTCTGATATTTGGCAATTTGCAAAATTAAGGCGGCGAGGTCATGAGTGCTATAATTTTGACGAAGATCCAATAGGGCAGTCCAAACGTTCTAAAATAAGGCACTGTAATTGATCAAAGGATTGAGGCTTAAAAATGAATCATGGTGTTGTTATTTTGCATCCCTCCAAAGACAAGCCGGTAAGACAAGGGCACCCATGGATTTTTAGCGGAGCGATTTCGAGAGAGCCCGATGGCGCTGAACCTGGAATGACGGTTGATGTATTGGACTCAAAGAAAAAGTTTTTGGCCCGGGGTTACTATAATCCCAATTCCCAAATTAGAGTTCGCGTTTTGACCGTTGATCAGACAGAGATGATTGACGCGAAGTTAATCAGAGATCGGATCACCTCTTCAATAAGACGGCGTGATTCGATTTTTGCGGATGGTTTAACCGATTGCGCGAGGTTGGTGGCCCATGAGGCTGATTTAATGCCGGGTTTAATCGTAGACCGGTACGGTGATTGGCTTTCTTTTCAAATTGTGACCGCAGGGATGGAGCGATGGCGCGATGAAATTATCTCTACTTTGAGAGAGCTATGCCGCCCCAGCGGTATTTATGAACGCAGCGACGATGCGGTTCGTGAGAAAGAGGGTCTTCCCATTCGTAGCCAATTAATTTTTGGCAGTAAGGATGATGCCAATATTCTCGTTCGCGAAAACGGTATGAAGCTGACGGTAGATTTGGCTGGCGGTCATAAGACCGGTTTTTATCTAGATCAACGTGATAACAGGGCCATCATCCGACAATATAGCCAAGGGCGAAGAGTTTTAAACTGTTTCTCTTTTACGGGAGGTTTTTCGATTGCGGCGATGATGGGAGGGGCGTTGGATGTGGTTAGCGTTGATGAGAGTGCTCCCGCACTTGAATTGGCGGATAAAAATCTTGCTCAAAACGGATTTAAACTAGCCAAAGATCATTTTGAAAGAGCTGATGTATTCAAATATTTGCGCGATTTACGGTCGAAGCAGCAAGAGTTCGACTTGATCGTATTAGACCCTCCTAAATTTGCTTCATCAGGGTCCCAAATTGATCGTGCATGTCGCGGCTATAAGGATCTCAACCTTCTTGCCATGCAATTACTAAAGCCTGGTGGGCTATTGGCGACTTTTTCCTGTAGTGGGTTGATCAGTCGCGACCTTTTTCAAAAAGTTGTGTTTGGTGCTAGCCTCGATGCTCATGCGCCAATGCAGATTATCAAACATCTCAGCCAATCCGAATGCCACCCGACACTGCTCACATTTCCAGAGTCGCTTTATCTTAAGGGTTTTCTACTTCGCAAAATTTAAAAATTAAATACAACAAAAACAGATAGTTGTAAGATTTCATTGAATTTATTTTTAGGCCGCGCCGACACCCCGTAGGTGTTTGGCGTACGAGCGCCCTTTCTGGAGGAACCTAGTCATGTTTCAACGTTTGTTGTCGTATTTGTACGTGTCTATTGCCGTTACCGGATGTGGCGTCGCTGATATGCCGAATCTGGCGGGAGGGCGCGGGGGCGACGATGGGTCATCTGTGGAGCCGAGCTCTGAGTCAAGCTACGATCTCTCCCTTTGTGGGTTTGATCCATCTAAACCGTCCAACGTCTTCGCTTCAAGGCGCCTTACCATGCTTCCTCAGCAGATGACAATTACTACGGGTGAGGTTTTTACTTGGCAAGTTCAGACAACCCTTATGGGCAATAGCGTTTTTGAAGATTCACTTAGTCGAAGTGTTGGGACTTACTCAGCTCAATTTTCTCCTGCGGTGCAATCTGCTCAGGCTTCATCAATCTTGGCTAAACACTCCGCGGGATTCGCTGCGGACTTGCTCCCAGTTGTTGAGAGAGCCAAAATTGGCGAGGTTTATCCTGATTGGCGTGGTGTGTTCTGTAGCTTCCAGCCAGCAATAGAAATTCAAAGAGGGTCTACTGAGAAGGTTTCTATAGCCCTTGATAAACCGCTGCCGCTGGCCCCACTCATCACGGCCGATCTGTCCCGTCTGCGATCTGAAATCGGCGTTAAGCGGGCGTGGAAACAAATTACTGCGAAAGTCACTGATTCAACGGACCCGAACGTTCCTAATGGTTCTAGCTGGACGGGTGTGGTTTATTCTCAGCCTGTGGCGAGTTCGGTTGCAATCACAGGTCCCTCAGGGAAAACGGTTATCAACGCCGAATTGGCTGTAAAGATGACCTACGACTTTGGAGGAGAAGGCGCGAATGATGCCATGGGGCTTCCTAAATCCGTGATCTGGTATATCGATACTGCTACCCGCTCGTTCAAATTGGTTCAGGTAGACTTCGGAGACAATGTTTTAAAGAACTACCTGCCGTAATAAGCATTGCGCGCTTTGTTTATTAAATAAAAAAACGCGGACAGATGTCCGCGGTTTTTTGTTTAATTATAGTCAGATTATTTTTTGAAGAAGGTTTTCAGGCCCTCTTGTGTGGCTTTCATAGCGGTTTCGCCTTTTTTCCAGTTGGCTGGGCAAACTTCGCCGTGGGTCTCTGTATATTGCAGAGCCTCAAGAAGTCGTATCATCTCGTCAACGCTTCGTCCCAGCGGGAGGTTGTTGATGGTCTGCTGCTGAACAACGCCATTCTTGTCGATTAGGAATGTTCCACGAAGGGCAACGCCGGCCTCTGGAATCAATACATCGTAGTCGCGAGCGATGGTTTTGTGAATATCTGAAATCACAGGATATGTTACGCCTTTGATACCACCTTCGGTTTTAGGTGTGTTGAGCCAGGCCATATGTGAGAAGTGGCTGTCTACAGAAACCCCAAGCACTTCACAGTTATGTTTCTTGAATACTTCCAACTTCTCTTGGAATGCGTGCAGTTCAGTTGGACATACGAAGGTAAAGTCCAACGGATAGAAGAACATTACGACGTATTTTCCTTGATAGTCACTGAGTTTGACTTCCTTGAAGTCATTGCCATTAACGACAGCTGTCGCTTTAAAATCTGGTGCTTTTTTTCCAACTAAAACGCCCATTTTGCGCCCTCCTCATACTTCAGTTCTGGGACTCCGATGGAAACATATCTTTGTTGTTCTAGTCAACTAATAAGCCGGCTGGCAGCAAAGACAGTGACCTCTTTGCGATCATGATATAGCTGCTTGGCTTGTAGGGTCAATCTTAGACCCCGGCTTGTACAGGTATCTTCCAATATTTTCAGGCAGTTATAAACCTCTTCGTAGCGCCGTTTCATCGGCAGCTTCAAATTGAAAATCGCGAATCGGCACTGCCCACTAACAAGCCATGAAGAAATAAGGTTTGAAATCCGGGAAGGCTGTTCCACCACATCACAAACTAACCAGTCGATCTGTTGGTGAGGACGAAAACGGAATGCATCCTCCTTTAGATGGGTTACCAACCCGGTATTCATCAAATTTTCTGAAATCTCCCCATTATCGATAGCAATTGTTTTAATATTCCTCTTCACGAATTGATACGTCCAGCCACCCGGGCAAGCGCCAAGATCGACTGCGGTCATTTCGGGTCGTAAAGCTGACTCCATGCCTTCTCGGCCAAGAAATACGTGAAAAGCTTCTTCTAATTTTAGTGTGCTTCGACTTGGTGCCTCACTAGGAAACTTAAGACGAGGAATTCCCATGGGCCAAGCGCTGGAATTTTCAACATCGGAAATCGCAATTAACGCTTGGGTGCTGGAAAGCATTAGGATGTGCACTCTTGGTAGATGCGCAGCTCCTTTGCCTTTGGGTAATAGTCGGGCTTTATTAAGAGCGTTTTCCAAGGGTCTTTCAAGAGATCGACAGAAGCGGCTCAATTCTTTGGCTTGATCAGTATCAGGTGTTTCAAGAGAAAGGGAGGAAAACGCATTAGCATTTGAAGCTGGTACGGCCTTCGAAATAATCTGATCAAGAAGCGGAGTGACACGGTCGCCAGAGCTGGGTAGTTCAAGGCTACTTACAACCCATAATAACTGGCGAGCAAATATGAGGGACTTGAAATTGAGATTCCGCCTGGATTCAGCATCGGGAGTGCTAGTCAAAGTGGCGAGTACATACCCGGTGTTTTCTTCAGCGTGAATTTTCTTTGTCGGCGTCACGCTTAAATTTTCAATTTTCCCAATTAGCTCTTCTGCAGCGTCTCTCTCAAAACCCTGCCGAACATGAAGAAAAACTCCGTTCACGGTTCCGCCATAAAAGGATAACGGTAGTCGACAATCGGTAAAAAGTTTTCTTTAATGGTGCGGTGATTGACCCATCGCAGCAGGTTGTAAATAGATCCTGCCTTATCATTTGTCCCTGATGCCCTCGCTCCACCGAATGGTTGCTGCCCGACAACTGCCCCAGTAGGTTTGTCATTGACGTAAAAGTTTCCAGCGGCATTTTCGAGCGCAGTGGTCATGTGCGAAATGGTATGGCGATCCCTTGCGAAGATGGCACCAGTGAGAGCGTACGGTGTAGATTCGTCGCAGAGCTTGAGTGCTGCTTCAAAATCCTTATCGTCATAAGCAAACACCGTGAGAACCGGTCCAAAAATTTCCTCGATCATTGTTTTGGACTTGGGGTCTGTCGTTTCAATTACAGTTGGTCGAATAAAGAAACCTTTTGATGCATCACACTGACCGCCGGCAATGATTTTGCAGTTGCTATCAGCCTTGGCCTGATCAATGTAACCTTTAATCTTTGTAAAAGATCTTTCATCAATGACGGCGCCAACGAAATTGGTGAAGTCTTCAACGTCACCCATTTTCAATTCTTCGGTCATTGTCACCAGTTTTTCTTTAACTTTTGGCCAAATGCTTTTTGGAATGTAGGCCCGAGAAGCCGCCGAGCATTTTTGGCCTTGATATTCAAAGGCTCCTCTTACTAATGCTACGACAAGCATGTCGACATCAGCCGAGTTGTGTGCAAAGACGAAATCTTTACCACCTGTTTCGCCGACGAGGCGTGGATAGGCCCCGTACTTAGAAAGATTGGACCCTACGGATTCCCAGAGCATGTTGAAGGTTGCAGTGGAGCCGGTAAAGTGAATCCCAGCGAGCTCGCGGTGACCTAGGGCTACTTTTGAAATTTCTGAGGCGCTTCCTGGTATGAAGTTTATGACTCCCGGAGGAAGTCCAGCTTCCTCGAGAATTTGCATTCCTATCCAGGATGATAAGGTTCCTGTAGCGGCAGGTTTCCAGAGTACCGAACAGCCCATAATCGCCGGGGCAGCGGCTAAATTTACCGAAATTGACGTAAAGTTAAAAGGCGCGATGGCGTAAACAAAACCTTCGAGACCACGGGCGGTCAGGCGA
>Ga0214923_10007778_pt1 | contig 11590 bp, 10 predicted proteins | sample LL1510_MetaG_FD_177993 | JGI IMG/M metagenome (GOLD analysis project Ga0214923, IMG submission 177993) | Freshwater microbial communities from Lake Lanier, Atlanta, Georgia, United States - LL-1510 | ecosystem: Environmental > Aquatic > Freshwater > Lake | place: USA: Georgia | collected... | reverse complement strand
AGCACGGCCACGGCGGCCACCACGGTGCCGGGCACGATGCCCACGACGATGCCCATGGGGCCGAGACCCCGCCAGCGTCCCAGGGCGCAGTGCCGGCCGACGAGCCGCTCGCGCCCGATCTCGCCTACGCTGCGCCGCCCGAGAGCCACGTGAGCCCCGAGTCGGTCGATCCCGACACCGGCTTCTTCCTCGAGAAGCTCCTCGCCCACGAGCGCGAGGGTTTCCTGTGGCAGAAGCTCCGTCAGCCGCGCAGCTACGACTACAAGAAGGCGGAGAACAAGACCTACAACGAGCGCTACCGGATGCCGCAGTTCCCCTTCAATGCGGAGCAGCGCGAAGCGGTGATGACGTTCGTGCTCGGCCTGGTGGCCGAGCCGCCGGCGCCGCAGTTCGTCCACAAGCCATCGCCGCGCGAGGAGGCCCGGCTCAAGGGGCTCGTGGTGGCGGAGCAGTACAATTGCGGCGGCTGCCACACGCTGCGGATGGACCGCTGGGACCTCCGCTACAAGCCCGAGTCGCTGGGCCCGGCCCAGGAGGTCGCCGACTATCCCTTCCTGTCGCCGCACTTCGCGCCGCAGGACGTGGCCAAGTCGCTCGTGACCGACCGCCAGGGCCGCAGGCACACGTCGCTCGTCGGCATGCCCGTGCTCGATCCCGAGACCGGGCGGCCGCAGCTCGTCGACGAAGACGGCGTGCCGATCGAGGAGGGCGATGCCGAAGCGATTCCGCACCGGCCCGTCATGCTCTGGCACGACGCGCTCGTCGACGGTGAGTCGCGTCCGGTGGGCGGGCCCAGCGTGATGGTGCCGGAGGATGCGATCCGTGCCGGGCGGCACTATCCGTCCGCGGGTGGCGATCTCGCCCGACTACTGTTCCCCGTGGTGATCGCCGACGAGAAACAGATCAATCCGAACGTCAAGCCCGACGACGCCTGGGGCTGGCTGCCGCCGCCGCTCGTGGGCGAGGGCAAGAAGGTGCAGTCGGGCTGGCTGCACAAGTTCCTGCTCAACCCGCACACGATCCGCCCCCCGGCGGTGCTGCGGATGCCGAAGTTCAACTGGTCGGCCGCCCAGGCCGCGAGCATGGTCAACTACTTCGCGGCCGTCGACGCCGCCGAGTATCCTTACGTCTACGACCCGCGGCTCGACGAAAGCGCGGTCGCCGACACCGAGCGGGCCCGGCCGGGCCATCTCGTGGGCGCGCTCAAGATCGTCACCAACAACAACTACTGCGTGAAGTGTCATCTCGTGGGCGACTACGCCCCGCCGGGCAATCCGAAGGCGCTCGCGCCGCAGCTCGAGCGGGTGCACGAGCGGCTGCGGCCCGACTACGTGCACAACTGGATCGCCAATCCCAAGCGGTTCCTGCCCTACACGGGCATGCCGGTGAACATCCCCTTCGACAAGCCGGTGAGCCAGGACCTGTACGCCGGCACGAGCGAGGAGCAGGTCGACGCCCTCACCGATCTGCTCATGCACTTCGACACGTTCGCGAAGCGCAACCTGTCGCTCGACGCCTACTTGCGGCAGCAGCCCCCCGCCCAGCCGGCGGCTCAGGCCCCGCCCCCACCGCCCCCCCGGCAGCCACAGGCCCGCGACGACTCCCGGCGACGGCCCACCGCGCTAAACTGAAGAGCCAGTCAAAACCGTTCTCATTCCCCGGAGCCCTGCCATGACAGCCCATCGGTCTTTCCGCCTCGCCGCCACGATTCTCGCGTGCGTCGCCGCTCCCTGCGCCCGCGCCGACGAGTGGGGCACGCTCAAGGGCCGGTTTGTGTTCGGGGGCGACGCTCCCGTCGCGGCGGAGCTCAAGGCTGACAAAGACATCGAGGTGTGCGGCAAGCACAAACTCCTCGCCGAGGAGTTGGTGGTCGGTGCCGACAAGGGCGTGGCCAACGTCGTCGTGTTCGTCCGCGACAAGGGCGTGAAGGTGCATCCCGACCTTGCCAAGCCGAGCGGCGATGTGGTGCTCGACAACAAGAACTGCCGGTTCGAGCCGCACGTGGCGGTCGTGCAGACCGGCCAAAAGCTCGTGATCAAGAACTCCGACACGGTCGGGCACAACAGCAACGTGGCGACGATCAAAAACTCTCCGTCCAACAATCTCATCCCCGCAGGCGGTGAGGCCCCCGTCACGTTCTCGAGCGAAGAGGCGATTCCCTCCCAGGTCACCTGCAACATCCATCCTTGGATGAAATCGTGGCTCGTGGTGCGGCCGAATCCCTATGCGGCCGTGTCGCAGGCCGACGGCTCGTTCGAGATCAAAAACGTCCCCGCCGGCGGCGAACTCGAACTGCAACTGTGGCACGAGAAGGCCGGCTACATCGGCGAAGTCACCGTGGGCGGCAAGCCCGAGAAGATCGCCAAGGGCCGCAAGAAGGTGAAGGTGGCCGCCGGCGACAACAACCTCGGAGAGATGGTGCTCGATGCGAACCTGTTCAAGAAATAGCCTGCTCGGGGTCGTCGGGCTCGGGATCGTGGCCGCCGCCGGCTGCAAGGCCGAGCGGGTGGCCACGCCTTCGGCAGACGCGCAGGCGGCGGGCAAACTCCGCGTCACGCTTGTGTCGGCTTCCACCGGCGGCGGCGCGGTGGCTGCCGCCTCGACGGGTTCCGGCTGGGGCACACTCAAGGGTCGGTTCGCGTTCGTGGGCGATCCCGGCACGGCGAAGCCGCTGCTCGCCGACAAAGACACCGAGGTGTGCTCGAAGGCGGGAATGAAACTCCTCGACCGCTCCCTGCTCGTCGACCCGTCTTCGAAGGGCCTGGCCAACGTCGTCGTGTTCGCCCGCAAGACCACCCGTGTCAAGGAGCCATTGCCGGAGAATCCGACCGGGGCGTCGCTCGTTTTCGACCAGAAACAGTGCGAGTTTCTCTCGCCGGTGTTCGCCGCCCGCGTCGGCCAGCCGATCGACGTCAAGAACAGCGATCCGATCGGTCACAACACGAACGTCTCCGGCTCGGATTTCAACCAGTTGATTCCCGCCGGCGGGAGCACCACCTACGTGCCCAAGGCGGAGACGGGCATGCCCACCATGGTGACCTGCAACGTGCATCCGTGGATGAAGGCCTACATGGTGTTCCGCAAGGACGGCTACGTGGCCGTAACCGCCGCCGACGGCTCATTCACGATCCCCGACCTGCCGGCCGGCGAGCCGCTCGAATTCCAGGTGTGGCATGAGCGGTCGACCGGGCCCAACGGCGCCCTCGGCCTCGACAACGCCGACCTCAAGTGGACCCCGAAGGGCCGCTTCCAGATCACGCTCGAACCCGACCAGGTCAAGGACATCGGCACCCTCGAAGTGCCGGCATCCGCGATCGGCACCTGATGCCCCACGCCTCCATGATGCGCTCTGCCATGCACCGTCACCCCGTCACGATCATCGCGATTCTCGGCCTCTGCCTGCTGGCTACCGGCTGCGGCCAGACGCCCCCCGCCTACTTCCGCCCCAACATGGTCGAGGCTACGAAGCAGCGGCTCACGCCCGACCAGGAGAAGCAGGTGGCGACCGTCCTGCTCGCCATGTTCGGCACTCCCGACGAGCCCGTCTGCATGCCCGAGACGGGCCTCGATGAGGCGAAGCTCCGGCTCGCCGCGGGCCCCGTCCGCAGCGACATCGTGGGCCGCAAGAACGGCCTCTATCGCGAGCACTGCGCCCACTGCCACGGCGTCACCGGCGACGCCCTCGGCCCGACGGCCGCGTTTCTCAATCCCTATCCGCGGGACTATCGGCCGGGCGTGTTCAAGTTCAAGAGCACCGAGCGGGCCGACAAGCCCACGCACACCGACCTCGTCCGCCTGCTCCACAACGGCGTGCCCGGCACATCGATGCCGTCGTTCGCCCTGCTGCCTTCGGCCCAGGTCGAGGCGCTCGCTGAATACGTCAAGTATCTGAGCATCCGCGGCGAGACGGAGCTGACCCTCATGCGGGCCTTCTTCGAACTCGACGACGAGGCCCAGGGCAAGCTCCCCGAGACCCGCGAATTCCTCGTCGACGAGACGCTCACGCCGATCGCCGAAAAGTGGAAGGCCGCGGCCGACGCCCAGATCCAGGTGCCGCCGATGCCGGCCGACATCGACCTCGTGGCCTCGATCGCCAAGGGGAAGGAGCTTTTTTATGGCGACAAGGCCAACTGCGTGAAATGCCACGGCGTCACCGGCCTCGGTGACGGCCAGGCCAACGATTACGACGACTGGAACAAGGCGATCGTCGAGATCGGCAAGGAAATCTCCAGCGGCTCGGCGAAGGCCCGCGAGACGTCGACGTCCGGCATGAGCCCAGACGAGCTCTCCGAGCACCGCGCCCAGCTCGCCTGGATCGAGAAGTTCGGCAGGGTGCTCGACGGCGACGCCCTCGAGCCGCGGACGATTCCCCCGCGGAACCTCCGCCACGGCATCTACCGCGGCGGCCGCCGCCCGCTCGATCTTTACTACCGGATCCATGCCGGCATCAACGGCGCGCCGATGCCCGCCGCCAAGGGCACGGTGCCGCCGGAAGAGATCTGGCACATCGTCAACTACATCCGCTCATTGCCGTACGAACTCGACGGCGAACTCGGGGCCGACAAGCCGATGCTGGCCAAAGACCGGTTCTAGACCTTTCGACCACCATTCGACTTCAGGAGCACGAACGTGAACCGCCTTTCGGGAATCTTCTGGAGCCTGCTCTTCCTGGCCGTGCCGGTGCTCGGCGTGGCCACGTTCGCCATCGCGCCGGCGATCGACGTCTGGCTCCCCAAGGACGTCTCTGAGCACGGCCCCGCGATCGACGGCCTGTTCTATTTCATCCTCGCGCTCACGGGCGTCGTGTTCATCGCCACGGAGGTGCTCCTGTTCTGGTTTCTGTGGAAGTATGACGCCGCCAACGGCGACCGGCCGGCCACCTACATCCACGGCAGCCATACGCTCGAGGTGGTGTGGACGATCATCCCGGCGGCCACGCTGCTCTTCCTCGCGATCTATCAGATGAACACCTGGGCCGACGTGAAGATGCGTCGGCCGGCGATGGCGCCGTCGGTCGAGGTGGTGGCCCGGCAGTTCGAGTGGCGGCTGCGGTATCCGGGCCGTGACGGCACGCTGGGGACGCCCGACGACCTGTTCCTCGTGAACGACCTGCACGTGCCGGTCGACGAAGACTTCCTCGTCCAGCTCAAGAGCATGGACGTGCTCCACAGCTTCTTCCTGCCGAACCTCCGCATCAAGCAGGACGCCGTGCCCGGCATGAAGATTCGCGTCTGGTTCAAGGCCACCGAGACGGGCCAGTTCGACATCGTCTGCGCCGAGCTCTGCGGCTGGGGCCACTATAAGATGAAGGGCCGCGTGACCGTCGAGTCGCGCGAAGACTTCGATCAGTGGCTCGAATCGCAGTATGCCCGCCAAAATGCCACGCAGCCCGAGGCCGATCCGTCCACCGCCGTCGCCCGCACCGAGTAGCCGAGGAGATTCCCCATGAGCATCGCGACCACCCCTTCGACCGTGCGCCACGAACCGGCCGCCCCGGCCCCCGTGCCGCACCACGGCAGCTTCCTCTCCACCTACGTGTTCTCCAAAGACCACAAGGTGATCGGGCTGCAGTTCCTCTTTTCCACGCTCGTGTGGTTCCTGATCGGCGGCCTGCTCGCCCTCGCCGTCCGCTGGCAGATCGCCTGGCCGTGGTCCGACGTGCCGGTGCTCGGCAAGCTGTTCGCCCAAGAGGGCGGGCAGATGGCGCCCGAGTTCTACACGATGCTGTTCACGATGCATGCGACCGTGATGATCTTCCTCGTGATCATCCCGATCCTCGCCGGGGCCTTCGGCAACTTCCTGATCCCGCTGATGATCGGGGCCGACGACATGGCGTTTCCCACGCTCAATATGCTGTCGTACTGGTTCATGTGGCCGGCCTTCATCGCCTTCGGCGCGAGCTTCTTCGTGGAGGGCGGGGCGGCCTCGAGCGGGTGGACGAGCTATCCCACGCTCTCGACGAACGTCGCGTCGTCGCCGGGCAGCGGCTGGGGCCAGACGCTGTGGCTCCTTGGGCTCACGTTCGTCGGCGTGTCGAGCATGCTCGGCAGCGTCAACTACATGACCACGATCATCCTCATGCGGGCCCCCGGGATGACGATGTTTCGCCTGCCGATGACGATCTGGGCGATGTTCATCACCGCCGTGCTCCAGGCCTTCGCCCTCCCCGTGCTCACCGCGGCCGGCTTCATGCAACTCGCCGACCGCACGCTCGGCACCGGCTTCTTTTCGCCCGAGGGCAACATCGTCAACAACTGGATGCAGTCCACCGGCGGCGGCCAGCCGCTCCTCTGGCAGCACCTCTTCTGGTTCTACAGCCACCCGGCCGTGTACATCATGATTCTGCCGGCGATGGGCATGGTGAGCGACATCCTCACCACGTTCGCCCGCAAGCCCCTCTTCGGCTATCGGCCGATGGTCTATTCGATCGCCGGGATCGCCGGCCTCGGCTTCATCGTCTGGGGCCACCACATGTTCATGTCGGGCATGAACCCGGCCCTCGGCATCACGTTCATGGTGTCGACGATGATGATCGCCCTGCCGAGCGCCGTGAAGACCTTCAACTGGCTCGGCACCGTGTGGGGCGGCCGGATCCAGTTCACGACGGCGATGCTGTTCGCCCTCTCGTTCGTGTCGATGTTCATCATCGGCGGGCTGTCGGGCATCTTCATGGCCGCCACGCCCGTCGACATCTTCATCCACGACACCTATTTCATCGTGGCCCACTTCCACTACGTGCTCTTCGCGGGCACGGCGATGGGCGTGTTCGCGGGCATCTACTACTGGTTCCCGAAGATGTTCGGCCGCACGATGAACGAATTCTGGGGGAAGGTGCACTTCTTCCTCACCTTCATCTTCATGAACGGCACCTTCTTCACGATGCATATCCTGGGCGCGGTCGGCTTCCCCCGACGGCTCGCCGACGCCTACCACTACGAGACTTTCCACCATCTGCAGCCGCTGAACGCCTTCATGACGTGGTGCGCGATCGGCATGGTGGCCACGCAGGCGATCTTCGCGGCCAACTTCTTCTGGAGCATGTTCTTCGGGCCGTTGGCCGGGCGGAATCCGTGGCGGTCGAACACGCTCGAGTGGACGGCCCCGAGCCCGCCGGGCCATGGAAACTTCGACTTCCAGCCGATCGTGCATCGCGGCCCCTACGAATACTCGGTGCCGGGCGTCGAGCAGGACCACCTCATGCAGACCGATCCGCCGAATGCCGCCGCGGCCGCGCTGGCGGCGGCTCACTAGCATGGAGACCGCCGGGCCCAACTGGACGTTTCCGCTCGCCTGCCTGCTCGTGGGAGCGACGGCGGTGCTGCTCACGTTCGGTGCGCTCGTCACCACATACGACGCGGCGATGGCGGTGCCCGATTGGCCTGCGACCTACGGCCACAACATGTTCCTGTTTCCGTTCGCCGAGTGGTTCTATGGTCCCTGGGATCTGTTCCTGGAGCACGGCCATCGGCTGCTCGGCGCCACCGTGGGCCTGATCACGCTGGCGCTCGCGGCGGTCGTGTGGCTCAAGGAGCCGCAGGCGACGGTGCGGGCGCTCGTGGTGGCCGCGGTCGTGCTCGTGCTCGTGCAGGGCGGGCTCGGCGGGGCCCGTGTGCTCCTCGACGACAAGACGGTCGCGAAGGTGCACGCCTGCACGGGGCCGCTCTTTTTCGCGGTCGCCGTGGCGATCGCCGCGCTCACCGCGCGGCGGCGCGTGGGGCAAGCGTCTCGCGCATCGACCATCGATCCAATGTCTCTCCGCGTAGCCGTGGCCCTGATGGTCGCCGCCTACGTGCAACTCGTGGCCGGAGCCCAGCTCAGGCATCTCGACGCCGCGGCCGTGACGCCCGGCACGTTTCGTTGGCTCGTCGCGCTGCACCTTGCCGGGGCCGCGGCGGTGGCCGGGCTCTCGTGGCTCGCCGTCTCGCTCTGTGGGCCGGAGGTTTCGCCGGTAGCGCGGCGCTGGGCTGCGGTGATCGCCGCGCTCGTCATCTGCCAGTTGGCCCTCGGTGCCGGAGCCTGGGTCGTGTCGTGGGGCGTGCCCTCGGGGCTGCTTCCGGCGAGCTGGATGCCGGCCGAGCCGATCGCAGCCCGGAGCCCGCGCGGCGCCGCGGTCGTCACCGGCCACGTCGTGCTCGGGATGATGATCCTCGGCGGCTCGGTGGCCCTGGCGATCTCCGCCGGCCTGTTCGCGAAGCCCGCGGCGAGGGCCATCGCATGACGCCCCCATCCTCGCTCGCCGTCGCCATCCCCGTCTCCGTCCAAAATGCCCCCGGCGGAAGCCAGGGGATCGCGCATCCGCTCGGCCCCGCGGCCGAAGCCACGGCCGACATCGCCCGGCTCCATCGCCGCCTGGCCGCGATCCTCGCCGACGTCTCCCGGCTCGCGCGGCCCCGGATCGCCCTCATGGTGCTGGCCACGGTGGTCACCGCCTTCTGGCTCACCGGCGGCGGCCGCGACGACGCGGTGCACCTGCTCGGGCTGCTCGTGGGCACCGCGCTCGTGGCTGCAAGCTCGAGCATCGCCAATCAGATCCTGGAACGCGACACCGACCGCCTCATGCCGCGCACCGCGCGGCGGCCGATCGTGGCAGGAACGCTCTCGGTCACGGCCGCCAGCGTGGCCACCGTGATCACGCTCGTCGGTGGCGCGGCCCTGGCGACGCTCTCGGCCGGATGGCCGGCGGCCGCGGCGGCCGTCGCCACGTGGCTGCTCTACGTCGTCGTGTACACGCCACTCAAGCGGCACACGCCGCTCAACACGGCCGTGGGCGCCGTCGCCGGCGCCCTGCCTGTGGCGATCGGCTGGCTGGCCGCCGACGGCCCGGCCCGCCTGGCCGCGGGCGACGCCGCCTCGGCCCTCACGGCCGCGGCGCTCGGCACCGTGCTCTATCTCTGGCAGTTCCCGCACTTCATGGCGATCGCCTGGCTCTACCGCCGGCAATACGCCGCCGCCGGCCTGCGGATGCTCACCGTCGACGACCCGAGCGGCCTCCGGGCGGCCGGCCAGTCGCTCGCCGCGGCGCTGGCGATGGTACCGGTGAGCCTCGTGCTGGCCGTGCCCTCGGGCAGCATCCGCCTGTTCCTCGCGGCGGCGGTCGCCGCGATCGTTTATTGTGGGGCGGCGGTCCGGTTCGCCGTCCGGCGCGACGACGCCTCCGCCCGCACGCTCCTGCTCGTGTCGCTCGGTTCCCTGCTGGCCCTGCTCACCGCCGCCGTGGTGTTCGGCCAGCCCCGTTGATCCCTCGTCGATATCAGTTTGCCGCATCCGCCTCGATCCCCTCGGACCCGCCATGAACGCCTCCGCGATCTCGATCCCCCACGACCACGGCCACCACGGCGACGACCACGGCCATCACGGCCACGTCACGCTCCAGTATCAGCCCGGCCTGCCGCTCACCCGCGGCAAGCTGATCATGTGGCTCTTTCTCTCGACCGAGATCATGTTCTTCGCCGCGCTCCTCGGCAGCTACGTCGTGCTCCGGTTCGGTGCGCCAGTGTGGCCGAAGCCGCACCACGTGCACCTGAGCGAGCCGATCGGCGCGTTCAACACATTCGTGCTGATCTGCTCGAGCGTCACGATCGTGCTCGCCCTCGAGGCCGCCCGGGCCAACAAGGCCTCGCTCGCAAAAACCTGGATGGTGCTCACGCTGGCGCTTGGGACGCTGTTCCTCGGCGTGAAGGCGTATGAATATCAGGCCAAGTTCGCCCACGGGATCTATCCCTGGTCGCCCCGCAGCCGCGTGTTTGAGAAGCCCGATCTCTACTACGGCTCGGCCGTGCGGGCCCGGCTCGGCGAGCCGGCGATGATCGACCGCCTCAAGGAGCTCGACGACACGCCCGAGGACAAGCTCACCGCCGACGAGATCTCGGGCCGCCGTCGCCTCAAGCAGATCCGCCAGATGGTGACGAGCCCCGACCAGCAGCCCTTCGACCTCGCCGTCGTCGCCGACCAGGTGATGCCGCTGCCGCCAGACGGGGCCGACCCTCACGGCGGCCACGGGCCGCACGGGCTCAACGACACCTTCCCCTGGCTCGAGCTCCCGGCCGTGATTCCCGGCGGCACGATGTGGGCGAGCACCTACTTCCTGCTCACCGGCTTCCACGCCATCCACGTGCTGGTGGGCCTGATCGTGTTCGCGATCATGTGCACGTGGACGCTGAATGCGAAGCGGGCCGGAGGGATCGAGAACGCCGGGCTCTACTGGCATTTCGTCGATCTTGTGTGGATCTTCCTGTTCCCGCTCCTCTATCTGTTCTGACGCGTCTTTTCCAGCCCCGAGGCGAAACCATGTCCGCTCACTCCCGCGACCCTCACGACTCCCACGCCGCGCACGGCCCCGTCACCCGCTCGGGCGAGACGGCCGACGAGACGCTCGAGCACGCGGCCCACGCCCACGAAGGCGACCACGGGCACGGCGGCATCGGGAAATACCTGCTCGTGTTCGCCGCCCTGTGCGGCCTGACGACGATGTCGTTCCTCACCTACTCGTCGTTCTGGCCGTGGCGTGACGAGCCGCAGGTGGGCTGGGCGTTCATGATGGCCGTCTCCTGCACGAAGGCGATGCTCGTGGTGCTGTTCTTCATGCACGTGCTTTGGGAGGCCAACTGGAAGTATGTGCTCACGATCCCGGCGGCGATGATGGCGGTGTTTCTCGCGATCATGCTCGTGCCCGACATCGGGCTGCGCAACCGCATGGTGGCCCAGGAGCGGGCCCTTCACATGGCCCGCCCCTCCGACGTCCGGCTCCTCCAGCAGGCCGGCGAGTCGAAGCTGCTCTCCGACCAGGCCCATTAGCGGTATCTCACCGGCTCGGGGACGGCAAAAGTCTCGTCGCGGAGAAACTTCCTCGCTTGATCGTCAGAGGCGCTTCTCTCCCGCTGCGGCTCGAAAGTTCCTCATGCTCCTCGAGCGTTCGCCGATCCCCTCGCCTCGTCCTCCCGTAGTTGCCATCCGGATGAACATCGTCGTCATTCCTTTGCGAATGCTGGTCGTCACCGCCTTGCTCGTCGGCTGTTCAAAGCCGCCGGAGCGGGCGATCGACCGGCCGCTGGGGGCGAAGCCGGCGGCGCCGCAGCCGGTGGTCGAGAAGGTCGAGCCTGGGGCGCCGGCGGCGCCGTTTGCGCTCGTCGATCAGCGCGGCGAGCCGTTCGACTCGGCGAGCCTGAAGGGAAAGGTCTGGCTGGGGAGCATCTTCTTCGCCAACTGCCCCGGCCCCTGCTTCCGGGAGAACCAGGCGATCGCCGACATCCTCCGCGAGATCGCCGCTCCCGACCTCGTGGCGGTGAGCCTGACCTGCGATCCCGACAACGACACGCCCGACGTGCTCCGCCGCTACGCCGACCGGTTCGAGGCCGATCCCGACCGCTGGAAGTTTCTCACCGGCGACATGGCCGTGATCAAGAAAGTGGCGAATGACACGTTTTTCCTCCCGGCGGAGGTGGGCGTGCACTCGGAGCGGGGCGTGGTGTTCGACCGCCAGGGCCGGCTCCGCGGCGGCTACCACCTCCTCCAGCCCGACCGGGTCGAGCTCCTGAAAAAACTCATCCACGACGTGCTCGCCGAGGAGGTGCCATGAGCCTACTCGGCCTCG
>Ga0214923_10007777_pt1 | contig 11594 bp, 9 predicted proteins | sample LL1510_MetaG_FD_177993 | JGI IMG/M metagenome (GOLD analysis project Ga0214923, IMG submission 177993) | Freshwater microbial communities from Lake Lanier, Atlanta, Georgia, United States - LL-1510 | ecosystem: Environmental > Aquatic > Freshwater > Lake | place: USA: Georgia | collected 2015-10-15 | reverse complement strand
CCGGCCTGGCGTCATGTAGAGTCATCAGACCCTGCTGCCGCCTCCGAGCACGGTCTTATCGTGGCAGCCGAGGACCCCTCGACCGGCCACTGGTACATCGTAAAGGCAGACTATATCCGTTCTAAGAACCCAAACGAGACTATCAACGAGGTCATGCGGCGCACAGCAGGGCTTAACATCGTCCGGCGTATCTATGACACAGCTGCGACCTGGTATATGCAGCTAGCAGCTGCGCAAGGCATTACCTACATGGGCGTCTACAAGAAGTCAGACCGTAAACTCGACATGATTGCAGCGACCAACAATGCTCTTGGAGTCAATCTATTCATTGCCGACTGGTGCACAGACCTCATCGACGAAGTGCAATCTGCTCAATGGTCCGAGGTCAACCCAACCAAGATTGCCCACGCCCACGACTACCACCTCTGTGACGCTCTGAACTATTTCGTAGACAACCGTCCGAAATACGAAGGAAATATAATCACGATAGACAAAAGCTGGGACCAACAAATCCGCGAATATAACAGAGAAAAACAAGCAAAGACAGCAACGCAGACAAAAATCAGACGCTCTGCATGGGGGAGACCATGGACTCGCTGGTGACTTTCGTTATACTCTTTACCCTGCAGCTTATAGTCTTCGCTGGATTTTCTATCTACACCGCTAGACGCATAGCTAAAATGCGCCGCGTTGCGAAAGCCCTCGAGGACTATAACAACGTACTGAACGTAGCCAGAGGCACTAGGAGATTTTATGCACGAAAAGAATGGATGCGAGTGCCAGGAATGCAGAAAAAGGGAAAGGTCACGGACTATGCAGGAGACTGGGTCGGGCTCACAAGGGAGCGAGTACAACAACTCCAAAGAGACTACTTCCAAAAGCGAAGGAAAACAAAGTCTGATTAAGTTGCTTCTTATTCGTTTTCCGGGTAAAGTACGGAAGCAAAACAAGAAGGAGTAACCAATGCCAGTCCACCAGCTAGACCTCTGGGACTCCAAAGAAAAAAGAGAACAAGAACTCAAGAAACGTCTCGAGTTTGCTAAACTTGCACGTCGTAAAGAAGAAGCCCAGTGGGAACAAAACGAGCGAGCAGTCTTTGCTTCTCGCTTTGAAGAGTTCTTCACAGGTGGTGACGTCAACCTATCCTTTGAGTCTGTCTCAGAACTTGGCCTTGCCCCTATCGATTCCTCCGCGTCAAACATTGCAGCCAACTATATCATGAAGAACATCCGTTTCTTTCACTCGCAGATGTCTGCCAACCCACCGACAGTCGTTCCTCGTCCGTTAACCTCAGACCGTGACGACCGCCGCCGGGCAGACGCTGCAGACAAGCTCGTTCGCTTCGGTATCCGCCAATACAAGATGCAAGAAACACAAGACCGTGTGAATCTCAATACACTTATCTACGGAAATGGCTTCGGCAAAGCCGTGTTCGACCCGGATAAAGGCGAGATAGTCTCTTACGACGAGGCTACAAACACAGTGAAAACCGAGGGAGACTTCTCCTACATAGTTCCCTCTGTATGGTCTATCTATCCAGACCCGGATGCACAGACCTGGGACGAAGTCCGCTACGTATTCGAAGAAATGCCTATGCGCTACGAGACAGCTATCCGTCTATTCCCTGACAAGAAAGACGAGATGGAGAAATACAGACTTAAAAGTCAAGACGAGACAGCAAACATGCCTGCCTCACGTTCGGCTATTGGCAACAAGCATTTCTATGACGTCGTTCGAGTCTATCAATACTGGGAGACAGGCACACCAGAGAATGGTATGCAAGGCCGTTTTGTGTGGTGCCTCGAGGACGGCTGTCAGTTGACCGAGCTTTCTGTATCCCCGCACCGCTTTCATACCGTCGACAGAGAAGGTAAGCAAGGCGCTCCGTATGCAAAGCTACCTTACCACCTCTTGACAGACATCGACGTCCCAGGAACATACTGGGGCAAGTCGGTCGTCGCCTTTGCTGCTGCACTCCAAGACGTCATTAACCGGCTTGACAACGTCATGCTCGACATCCTTGCAGCGCATGGTGTAGCCCGACTACTTATTCCAGAGTCTGCAGAAATTGCAAAGGGTTCTATCACAAACTCACCCTGGGACATCGTGAAATATACTGGTGCAATTCCGCCGAATTTCATGGAACCGCTGCCCATGCCTGCGGCTTTGCCTAACATCCGTGACCGCATGAAGCAGAACCTTGACGATATCATGGGAATCACCGAAGCACTCGTAGGACAGCAGTCCAGAGAGACATCAGGCTTCTCGATGCAGTACGCGGTCGAGCAGTCCAACATGATTCGCCGTCGTCTGTTCAACAAGTACGTAGGCTTTGTCGAAGCCATCTACAAGGACTACCTATCCATTGTCAGAGAACACTGGAAGACACCTAAGACCATCAAAGTTCTAGGCAAAGAACGTGCATTCGAGACCGTAGACTTACAAGGTGCAGACATCCAAGGCGGATTCGACCTTGTCGTGGAATACGGCACAAGTTTCTCGCTCGACCCAATGGCACGTCGCCAGGAAATCTACCAAATGATTCCACTCTTAAAAGAGGCAGGACTCACAGCCAGAGCAATCCTCGGTATGCTCAAACTCAACGAACTGGATTCTCTGGTGGATAGAACACAATTAGCGGCGATAAGACAGCGAGAAATATTCGAGCGTATGATTGCTAACCAAATCTATATCCCACCACGCGAGCTACAAGAGCACAAAGCCATGCTCGAGGAAGCTTATACTTACGTCATGTCTGCCGAGTACGACGGACTGCCAGAAGCAGACAAGGCCTTGGTTGACCGACACATTAAAGAGCGTGAGCAAGTTGCAGCACAAAGCCAGGCAGCAGGAGCAGGCGAAGGTCCAGCCAATCCACTGGCGGCTATGCTCGGAGGAGGAGGTCTGCCACCCGGCGGTGCTCCCCCAGCGCAATAATTCGGATTGACTTACAGGTAGTTCCTCGGTAAAACATGCCATGGTACACCAATAAAGGAGATTACCATGGCCACGACCATCGACCCAAAAGCAGGCAGCGCAAGCATGTCTGACATCGTCCTGGAATCTATGCAGGAACTAGAGAACGATGCAGACCCAACCCTTAGTATGGAGCCCGAATACCTTGACGAACCGATGTCGGACGCAGATATCGAAAAAGAACTCGCAGGGACAACGGGTGAAACCACGCCAGAAGGAACACAAGTCGAAGCCGCTGCCAAACCTAGCGGAACCGGAGACCTCGTCGACACAGTCCGAGTCGAAATCGGAGACGGAAAGTTCGCCAAAATCAAAGTCGACTTCTCAGACAAAGAAGCAGTCAAATCCTTCATCGCAGAGCAATACGCAGCAGCAAAACGAGCGGAAAGCCTTGCTAAAGAAGTTGAGGCCATCCGGCCCGATTACACAGACCTAAAAACTTCATTCGAGAAAATCGAATCTGCAGCAGAAGAAGGTCCAGAAGCACTTATCGACCTCTTGTATGGTAAGGAAGGTTCTTTCAAAGCCCTTATTGATGCAGAAATCCAGCGTCGTGAAGCCCGCCAATATGCTACCGCCGAAGAACTCGCCCTTATGGAACGAGAAGAACTGGCCAGAAAGACTCAGCGTCTGACTCAAAAAGAGAAAAAACAACTCGAGGCAGAACGCCAGGCTATCCAATCCGAGCGGCAAAAGGCCCAGGAAGACGCCCTGTACTCCCGCCTGGAAAGACAATTCAATGCAGTCCGCGTTGACGGCCTGTTCGGCGACTCAGACCTGGAAGAGTTTGTAAATAAAGCAATCTGGCAATCTTCCATCGATGAGCTAGCCAAGCTTGAAGAAAAGAATCCGAATATTCCAGACGCAGCTATCAAACAAGTCATGTCTGATATCGCTGGAAAAGTTAGAAACAAGTTCAGCAAGACACAGAAAGAAGCAGTATCTAAGGCTACAGAGTCTTCCAAGACCTCCGTCCAACAAAAGGTAGCAGCTAAGGCAACTTCCGCAGCGACCCCTAGTAGACAGGCAGCCCAGGATGCAGTTAACTCAAGAATCGACGCCGGAGATATCAGAGGTTTGACCCGGCTCTTACTACGGGGCCAGTAATTTCCGGCTCTAATTTTGGAGGTTTTGTTTTATGGCTATCAATAACGTAGACTCACTGCTGCTTGGTAAACTCTTGCAGATTACCTTCTCGAAGGGCTTCCGGCGTCAGCTGGTTCGCGACCATCGTGACTGGGAATCTGTTAAGCAAATGACAGTCGGCATGCCCGGCGGACGTGAGCATCGCTTCATGTTCCAAGTCGGCGGCGGACCTGCTGCTATCCAGTACGCTGCTATCGGTTCTTCGGGCGCATTCCCAGCCGCTCAGCGCTCTGCAGTTGAAGAAAAAGTTGCTATCTTCAAAGAACTCAACGCTACAATCGAAATCGACTACATGCTATTCGGGCGTCTCAAGATGGCTCCTGCTAAATACGCTGACAACCTCGCTATGGAACTCGAAGACAAACTCGTGTATCTGAAGCGCCGTGTTGCTGCTGACCTTTACAACGACGGTCTCGGCGTTCTCGGTACTGTAGCTTCTGTTGCAGACGCAGGCGTTGCTTCTGGTAAAGTCGAAGTAACTCTTTCCGCTCTCGCTGCTTCTCGCGGACACATCGGCTGGTTCGAGTACGACGACCTCCTCTTGAACTGCGACCCAGACGGAACTGCAGATATGCCTGCAGGTGCAGTTGCATGGAAAGTTGTTTCCATCGACCGTCCTAACGACAAAGTAACTCTCCAAGCTATCAGCGCTGCAGGAGCTCCTGTCGCTTTGGCTAACGTTGCTGCTGCTTCTATCGACGCATCAGACCTTCTCTATCGCGGAACGACTTCAGCTTCGCACAGCCGTGTTGACCTCAGCGGTACATTCGCTGGTGACTACGGAACTGCAACCGAAATCATGGCTGGTCTCGGCGCTCTCGTTGCAAACGATGGCCGTCAAGTCCATGGAATCACCATGAGCGGCGTAACTGGCTCGACAATCAAAGATTGCGGTGCAAGCTCGTTCGATGTAACCCACATCCAACAAGGCTTCTCGTCAGTCAAGACTGCAGTTGGTCAAGGCCGTTACAAATACAGCAGCCTCCTCTGCGCTCCTGAAGCTCTCGACGTTCTTATCGAAGGCCGTGAAACTGACCGTCGCTTCAACTCTGTAGAAGATGCTACTCGCGGTGTCCGCAAGTTCATCTATCAACACGCTGAAGACGCAGTTGAGTTCGTGACTTCCGAGTTCTGCAAGAAGAAAGAAGCTATCGCTCTTCCAAGCGGAAAAGGCGAAGAAAGCAAGTGCGTTGAGTTCATTGGAACAGACTTCAAAGCAGTCGAAGTTCCTGGCAGCTCGAGCAAATTCCACCTCCGTCCTACAAGCGGCGGCGGACACGAGAAGAAACTCGTAAGCTACATGTTCGGTCTCGGCGTATTGGTCAACCAACATCCTAAGGCTTGCTTGAAGATTCAAAACTTCACTGTGTAAGCAGTGCAGCCTTAGCCAAACTGGGGGAGCTTAGTCTCCCCCTTTTTCTTAGGAATAAAATCATGGCCTGGAAAAAACCTAAATGGGTACAGAATGTACAAAGTAGCGCCCAGAATGTAGTCAAGGCGATTACTCCTCCTCCAATACCAAAACCACCAGTCCTACAACAAATACAAAATGTCGCACAGAAAGCGGCAGACACGGTAGGGCAAGGCGTAAAGACCGCAGCAAATGCAGTCGGAGACGCAGTCAGACCGGCAGCGCAAGACTTCTCGAAAGAAATGAAGTACATCGTCAATCCAGTTGCAGATACTATCGGAGATGGTCTCAGGGCTGTCGCAAAAAACCCAGTACTAAACCGTATCGGGGATGCCATCGCCGGGGAAGTCAGTACTTATACAGACGCGTTTCAGGATAGGGCTCCTAGAGAAAAGATTAAAACAGAGAATCCAACCAGCCTTGCAAATACAACAATACCAGGCCGAGCTCTGGACCCAGTAGACGCCCAAACAGCTCTTGGCAGAAGTATGGTAAATGCTAATCGAGAATCTTTTGCAAGGCAGAACAGAAGAATGGATAATCAGGCAGGGCCGGAGACTCCAATGTTCCAGATTGCCAGCGGTGGAGCCGCAGTACGCACACTTCCGCCAGACCTGCCAGAGGATAACTCACCGTCAATGCCATCCGGTACAGGCAAACCAATAGGCCCAAATCCCGGAACAACTCCTCAAAACACAGGAGCTACCATTCCACAATTCGGATTAACCGACCAGAATAAAGAAGAAGAAGATAGACAGGCTAGAATAGCAACGCTAAAAAGACTTAAGAAGAAACTCAAACTGAGGTAAGACCATGCCACTGAAAAAAGGTAAATCACAGAAAGTAATTAGCGAGAATATCTCGGAGTTGATGCACTCTGGCCGCCCTCAACCTCAGGCAGTAGCAATTGCTCTGAAAGAAGCAGGGAAGAGTAAATACGACAAAATGAAAGAGCGTATGCCCCCTAGCAAGTCTAAGAAGAAATAAGTATAGTTTCAAACGGGTGGCGGTTGCCCTAGTTCTAACCGCGTAACAACCCTAAAGGAGTTCCATCATGGCTATCAATTTGAAGTCCGAAGCAGACAAAGCAGGCAAAGCCCCTTCCCGCCGGTTCGGCCAACGCGAGCGCAAACTGCTCGAGAGCGTTGCTGCATCTATTCCTTTCCCAGTTGCTAAGTCTGGCAAGTCTAACTTTGCTGGCGGCTCCGTTACTGCGACTATCACCGACGCAGCTGTCACTTCGGCAGATGTTGTTATTGTTCAAGTTCAGGCTTCCACTAACGCCGCACATGTAGTAAAGTCAGTCCCAGGCACCGGCTCTATCACTGTTACCCTCAGTGCAGACCCAGGCGCTTCGACTGTTCTTTCGTACATCGTTGTGAGAGCCCTCGCATAAGGAGCTCTCCTCTAGCTAGGACGGAGCTCTCTCATGGCTACCCAACGTACCCGCAACCTTAGGTTGTTCTTGTCCTCAGGCCTAACCGCCGAGGCAAGAGCAAACCTTGAGATTATCGATAGGCTCGCTGACAATACGTTCATCGAGTCTACCGAAACTATTACCTTCAGAGCCAAGACCAACATCGTCCTGCAGCCCGCTGCTGAAGACCTCAACGGCGTGCCTAACCAAGGTACGATAAGTGTAGGTACGGCAAACAACAAAGCACTCAGCCTCGACTTCTATCCTGTCTCCGTTGCAACTTTCCATGCCCCAGTTAAGATTAATAGTCGTCTGACGCTGACTTCCGCAGACACCGTGGATTCTACTCTGACTGTCAACACAGGCGGCTCGAACCGTGTCCTGACTCTCGGTGGCAATCTCTCGACAAGCGGAGCAATTAGTCTGCAATCCTCGGGAAGTGTTACAGCAACCGTTCTTTCCGGAGAACTTGTTAATACTTCTTCGCCGCAGACAATCTCCAACAAGACTATCGACGTCAGTAATAACGTAGTCCTGACAGGCAAAATTACCAACTCAGACGTAGCAGCCCTGGCTAATATCGAATACTCCAAGCTTAACCTCCTGAACTCTATCCGTGCAGTAGACTTCACCACTGCTCCAGGAAACCAGCTTAACTACAACCAGCTGAACCTTGCAGGAAGCCTCCGTAACTCAGACTGGTCCAGCGACCCGCAGTACAAACTTGCCGGTACGAAGGTCAACACAGACTTCCAGACCGAAGAAATCGTTACAAATGGCGGTGTCTCTGTCCGCAATAATGCCGGACGTAAGGCTAAGATTCTTGCTCCAACAACTCTGGCAAACGACTGTGAGTTCGTACTACCAGATACTCCAGGTATTACTGGACAAGCCCTTGCAATGCTTCAGCCTCCGCTGAATAACCCAAATAAAATACAACTAGGTTGGGTCAGTACAGGTACGACAATCCTGCAGACAGGCGAGATTTATATCGGCCAAGGCACAAGCCCACTCAACGTCAACATCGGCGCTCTGGCAAACTCGGATATCTCTGCCTCGGTAGCAAACGGCCTTGTCCTGAAGAACTCCGGTGTAACAGCAGGGTCATACGGTTCCTCTAGCCAAGTTGCGCAAGTCACCGTGGACGCCAAAGGTCGTGTTACCGCAGCAGCCTCTGTTACGGTAGACCACGACGCACTGTCCAACTTTGTAGCAGACGAGCACGTAGCACACTCGACAGTCACCATCGCAGGCGCAGCAAACGGTGGTCTGGCAGGTGGAGGAAACATCACTGCGTCTCGCACGCTGAAGGTAGACCCTACAGTGGCTACCGCAAAAGCCCTGCCTGTCGGAGCAGACACCATCCTTCTGGCAGACTCGGAAGATTCGAACTCACTCAAGAAGACAACCCTTAATGCTTTGTCCTACGCTATCGGCGTACAGTCATACAAAGAGAACTGGACCGAGGCTTCAGCAAGTCCTCTGGTCATTACGCACAACCTCGGCTCGGTCGACACTATTGTCCAGATTGTGGACACAGCAAACGGCGAGACCATTCAGGTCGACTCTGTTTTGAGAGCAGCAAACACTGTAACTGTCAGCGCAGAGAACAAGCCAGCCAGCTTCACTTGGCGCGTGCTTATCCTGAAAATCTAAAATTTCCTTGACTTGCCTCCCTTCTCTCTCGTAAAGTCTTCGGAGAGAAGGAGACCTCTGTGGCTACCAGCACTCCACGTACTAAAAATCTCCGCTTGTTCGTGTCGGACAATCTATCTACCGAGGCTAAAGCAAACCTTTATGCCATCGATAGATTCGCTGAGTTTTTAACAAAATTAGCACCAAAGCATATCTACGTCGGAGATGAATCCGAAGAGATAGTAGAAGTTAACACGGACAAACTTGGAGATATCCAGGCTTCGGAAGCAGAAGGCCTAAAGCTCAAGAACGTCCGCGAAGAGTCCTTTACCTCTGCGTCGGCAGCAGTGACTTTTGGTCTGACTGCAGACCCGAAGGGCCGAGTTACGGCAATCGAAGCCAAGCCTATCGCTATCTCGTCGCACCAAATCACAGACTTCTTGCAGGCCGTGGATGCCATCACAGGGGCAGACTTCATCGACGGTGCACCAAACTTCACTCCAGAAACCAAAGGCCAGATTGTCATCGACAAGTCGGTCAATCCCCCAGTACTCTACGTCTCGAAAGAGAAGACCAGCCCGTCAGACTGGGTCCAGTTCCGTCCTGCTCCTACGGCAGTCAAAAAGAAGTTTACCCTAACCTCTCAAGACATCACAAATGGCTACATCGTTTTGACCTCGACAGAAATTATTAGAGCATCCGTGACTGCCTACCTAGACCGTATCCTTCTCTTTGAAGGGGCGGACGAAGACTATGAAATCTTTATCGCCCCGAACGGCGATGTTAGACTTGTTTTCAGTCAAGCCCTCCGCGACTATGACTATGTGGGAGAAGTATTTCGTATCTCCTACTGGACACCCTAAGACCTCCGCCGTATATTCAGGTACGCCGTCTATACTGGACGGGTTTAACACCTAGGAGAGTCTGCCCATGGCATTACAAATTAAAGGTAAATTTATCCAGAGCGAAGCCATTGATGGCTCCAAGCTCAAACTTAAACAAGGCGAAGCCCTCCGTGCAACGGACGAAAACGGCCTAGACATTGAACTTTTGAAGATTGGCCCCAACGGTGAAGTCCTCGCTAACGGCGACGAACTCGCTCTCCAGGCAAACCTCAGCGCAGAAGTCTCCCGCGCTCAGGCAGCCGAGGCAGCAAACGCTGCCGCTATCTCCAGCGAAGCTAGTCGTGCAGCTGCAGCCGAAGCAGGTTTAGCCTCTAGTATTTCTGCTGAAGCTAGTCGTGCTCAAGCTGCGGAAGCGTCACTCTCCGCTGCAGTCTCTGCGGAACAGTCTGCTCGTCAAGCTGCTGTTAGTGCAGAATCATCTGCCCGTCAGGCTGCAGATTCAGCTCTTGACGCTCGCTTGGACGTTATTGAGGGCTCTGGCGAGGGTTCTGTAGCCAAAGCAAAATCTGACGCTAAGGCATACGCTGACCAGAAAATCGCTGCATTGGTTAACTCTGCCCCTGCAGTTCTCGATACATTGAAGGAACTCTCTGACGCGATTGGCGGAGACCAAAACTTTGCCGCTACTATCGCCGGCCAAATCGGTGCAGTCCAGGCTGAAGTTGACGCAGAAGAGTCCAGAGCACAAGCTGCAGAAGCTGCACTGGCTTCCAGTGTTTCCGCTGAGAGAACCCGTGCACAAGCTGCTGAAGCTACTCTTTCGGCATCCATCGCCTCTGAAGCTACGGCACGCGCTGCTGCAGTCTCTGCAGAAGTTTCTGCTCGCCAAGCTGCAGTCTCTGCATTGCAATCTGAGCTCGACGCAGAAGAAGCTCGTGCATCCGCTGCAGAGCTCGGCCTCTCAAACGCAATCTCGGCTGAAGTCAGTCGTGCACAGGCTGCTGAGGCTTCCCTCCAGTCTGCAGTCTCTGCTCTTCAATCTTCGGTTGGCCAAGACCTTTCCGCTGCTATTTCGGACCTCGAAGCCGCAGATGTTTCTATTCGCGCTTCTATTGCTTCTGAAACTGCAGCTCGTCAATCGGCTGATTCTGCTCTCCAAAGCAGCGTAAATACAGTTGCGGCTAACCTCGCTACTGAAGTAAGCAACCGTCAATCTGCAGTCTCTTCTGTCCAAGCAAGCTTGGCTTCGGAAGTCTCGCGTGCTCAGGCCGCTGAAGCTGCTCTTAGCGCCAACCTTTCTACCGAGTCTTCTGCTCGTGTAGCCGGCGACGCTGCTACCTTGAGCTCGGCTCAGTCGTATGCTGACCAGAAGATTGCAGCCTTGGTTAACTCCGCTCCTGCAGTCCTCGACACTCTTAAAGAATTGTCAGACGCAATCGGTGGAGACCAGAACTTCGCTGCAACCGTTGCTGGCCAAGTTGGCGCAGTAGCGGCAAATCTTGCAACCGAATCTTCTCGCGCTCAAGCAGCCGAGGCTTCTCTATCTTCGGCTATTTCTGCTGAGCAGTCTCGCGCTCAAGCTGCTGAAGCATTAAAGCTGGCTAAGGCTGGCGGAACGATGACCGGCGACTTGGTCATGGACAACGCTGACCTCAAAGTCAAGAATCCTTCCGGCCAAGTTATCGCTCACATCGACGCTTCTGAGTCCAGCGCAGTCTTTGGATACGCTAGCCCAGACACTCTCTCGACAGAAATGGTCGGCGGAGCAATCAAAGTTGAAGCTGGCGTAAACCTCGGTGGAGCTCAGACGTTCATCGGTGCAGGCTTCATTAACTTGCAACAAAGCAACGGCTCTGCTGCAATGCCTACCCTGGCTAAGCATGCTGCGCCTAAAGCTTACGTTGACCAAGAAGTCTCGGCAGAAGCTGCTGCTCGTGCATCGGTTGACTCAGCTCACAATAGCCGCATCTCGGCATTGGAAGCTAAGGCATTCCACAAGTTCAGCAAGCAATTGACTTCGACAGACGTTGCTAACGGCTACATCACGCTTCCACACCTTATCGAAGACAAGTCGAGCATGGCTCACATTGGCCGCTTGGCTATCCACGAAGGTGCTTCGTTCGACTACACCGTGTCGACCGTAGGCGGAGTTAGCCGCATTACA
>Ga0214923_10007776_pt1 | contig 11595 bp, 11 predicted proteins | sample LL1510_MetaG_FD_177993 | JGI IMG/M metagenome (GOLD analysis project Ga0214923, IMG submission 177993) | Freshwater microbial communities from Lake Lanier, Atlanta, Georgia, United States - LL-1510 | ecosystem: Environmental > Aquatic > Freshwater > Lake | place: USA: Georgia | collected... | reverse complement strand
CTTCGTTCAGCGATTGGGTAACCGAGCAGACAAGCCATAGCCCGGAGGCCCGCGAGATGGCACTGGCGCACGCAGTGAGCAGTGCCGTTGAGGCCGCGTACCGACGCGGCGACATGTTTGAGAAGCGCCGCCAGCTGATGAGCGACTGGGCGGCCTATACCTGTTCACTTTTTCAATCACCAACCAAGGAGCAATAACCATGAAGACGATTCACTACAGCGCCAATTCAGTCATGCCAAACACCACCGGCTTGGTGGGCATTCAGGTTTTAGATATCGATGAAGAAAAGCCCACCGTGTCGTTAGTTCCAATTCTTGGCTGGGCAATGGCCGATGGCATCGAGCCGCAGCCGATCTACCTGTGGAGCACCGCAAAGCACATTGATGCCGTTTATGACCCAAGGACCGGCCACGTCATGGACGATTGCTTGGGAATTTGGTCAAGCCTTGATGAGGCCGTGGAGCATTTTGCAAGCATGCATAAGCTAAAGCGAGTGCTCGATCAGGATTCGAGCAAGCCGCAAAAGCAAAAGAAGCGGGCGGCATAACGTGGCCTGGCGCACCGCGCCCATAGGGCACCCAGACCGTGAAACTGCACAGATTTGGGCTGAACTCTATCGGCAGGCGATGGCCCAGCCTGATGGCGTGCTTAGCTTGGGGAGCGATGAAGATGGATTCAGCCTTGGGCAAGTTGACGCAAAGAATCCTGACACACTTGTTCGATTACTTGAAAACTTTGCGCGCTATGGGACTTTTGAAGATCGGCGTTTGAAAATCCGTGCGATCGCTGACCGCCTGATGTTGAGGGCTTACTTTCGCCAGCTGCTGGACGAAGGTTTGACTAAGGATAGTGCGCTAGACGTACTGTCCGACAAGTACAGCATGCGGGGCCGTGGGTACTCGCGAAGCAACATTGAGAGAAAGCTTGGGTTGCGCAGATAGCACTCACCAAAAAATGTACACGGCTTGACATGGCGTAAAAACTAACTCGCCTTCACCATTTGTATCGAAGCGCTGCAAGACGTGCGGCGCACAAAGGATGGCTATGAGCGGAGTTGTTACACACGATTTACCAGGCATCGGCGAGTGGACCGCATTATGGCGTTATGCAGTAGCGCTCACGGTTCCAACCAAAAAGCTGCAGGCCAACCTCGAGGCCAACGGTTTGCCTGTCATGGTGATTGCCGGCGAGCCACAAGTGCGTCGGTCTGACATTGAGCGCTTTATTGAAGAGCGCCGCCACGAAGCTCAGACACGCAAGATCAAGCCAGCCCAAGTGCCACTAGCGGCGCCTGCAGAAAAGCCGGCAGCGCTTAAGCCAATCAGCGAAAAGCTTCAAGAGCAGGCCGCTGAGCTTGAAGCGCTGAAGCGCCAGGTTGCGGAGCTGCTCGCAGCAAGGGGGCACCGATGAGCAAGAAGAAAGGCTCTCCGGCCGATCAGCCGCGCATCCACCGATTTGACCAGCTGCCAGATTCGGCGCGCCTTTACACAAAAGACATGTGCGAGCTGCTCGAGCGGCACCGGCAATCGCTTTGGCGATATGTCCGTGCCGGGCACTTGCCCAAGCCTCAGCGGTTGTTTAACGGGCAGCCAAGCTGGTCGGTCGGTGAGATCCGAAAGGTCTTGAAAGGCGAAAGGGTGACGTGATGAATTCTAAAAGAGAGGGCGCCCAGGGGCCGGCAAGCAAACCTGGGCGCGATGGCGAACTTGAAACATCGATGGCCTCGGCGGTCCAGTCGATTGTGCGGATTCTCACGGAGCAAGAACCGCTTGCACACATGGGCGAATGGGCGACGCGAACAGAGCTAGCAAAAGAGTGGCAGGTTGATCGGGCCACAGTAACGCGTCGGTGCAAGAAAGCGGGCGTTAAGAAGCGAGCAGTTGTCACCAAGTACAACCGCTTGCGCGTCGAGTTCCTGATGACCGACGTGCGCACGAAGCTGCTAGGGGGTGCGGCATGAGGCACGCACCGCGCCAGGCGCTGCGAGCTCAGCAACAAATCCAAGCCCTGCGCAGCTGGCGAGCTTCCTGGCCGTTTGGTGAAAACGCTTTACCGATGGCGCTGCTGGCGCACGGCAATGCGGCCATGGTCGGAAAGCTCAAATTGCTAGGCATTGACGCTGACCGATATGAGCGAGAGCTGCAGCGCGGCCAGCTCGATGTCTTCAAGCTTGGCCGCACCTACGCCGTCGAGATACCCCCAAGCCATTGCGGTCCGTGGACCGACTACCTGGTCGAGGCGAATTGATGCCGACGCCGCAACCCAAAAGCTTGCGCGAAGTTGGCACAAGTGCTGCCGGTGATTTTCAAAGCGAAACCTACGCCAAGCGCGTGCTGCGCTATGGGCAGAGGGCAGAGAGAAGGGCAGCGGCCAGGTGGCTGCATAAGCAAGAAAGCAATAAGAAGGCTGCAGAGCAATGCAAGTGATCGATTCAGTTAAGGCAATCAGTAACAGCGAATTCCTGCGCATGATCTACGGTGAGCTGCCGCAAGGCGAGCACGGCTGGGTGTGCACGTTTAGAACCAGCCCCGAGGGAGCGCTACCCGAGATGTGGATCGGCAGGGCTTATCAGGGCACGCCGGAGCAGGCCAAGATCATTGATCGTGCACCAAATGACAACGCTTACTTTTCTGTAGCGGTGCTTTCGCTGAGCGACACCGGGCAGCTGGCACGCGTTAAGGGTGCGTTTGTGCGCCTGGCCGCCCTGGTGGTCGATGATGTTCAACTTGAGGAGTTTGTGGGCTGCCCGACCTGGGTGCTCGAGACATCACCAGGAAAGCACCAAGTGGGCGTAAAGATCAACGTCAGCGATCCCGATGCAAGCGATCGCGAGCTGGTCGATCGTGTGATGAAAATGCTTGGTGAGCGTGCCGGCAATGATCGAGTTGGCAATAACTGCGTGCGCTATGCGCGCATGGTGGTGGGCACAAACACCAAGCCCACGGCGGGCGAATTCAAGCACCGCTTGCTTGCCTGGAACGCGGAGCAAGAGCTCGCGCTTGATGATGCCTGCGCGATGTTCGGCATTGATCTGGAGGAGCTCAGAGCTGCACCGCAGGCTGCTCCAAGCGACTACAGGCCCGATCCGATCGTGCGCTCGACCGCAGGCATTCCGGAGGGCTCACGTAATCAAATCATATACAAATACGCATGCAGCCTGCGCTCGCGCGACGTTGACCGCGCTGAGGCCGAGGTGCTGGTGCTGCATCGAGCAGCGCAGTGCAGCCCACCATTCTCGGCAGATGAAGCGCTCAAGTGCATGGAGTCAGCCTGGAAAAAACCACCAGGTAAGTCGGAGGCCTTTCGCAAGGCGCCGGCGATCGATCCCAACACGGGCGAGGTGCTCGAGTATCCACCGCTGCAGCCGGTAAGCCTGCGCGGCGTGGGGCAGGGCCAGGAGCCTGCCACCGAGCACAAGCTCGAGGCGCTGCTACCCGAGCGGGTGGTCACGCTCTTATCTGCGCATGGGGGCACGGGCAAGAGCCTGCTGGCGCTCAGCCTAGCCGTGGCGCTGGCCACCGGGCAACCCTTTGCCGAGCTAGCCTGTAAGCGCTCCAGGGTGTTGCTGCTGAGCTGCGAGGACGACGAACTGGTGCTGCGCCACAGGCTCGATCGGGTGCTCCATGCGGCGGGCCTGACCGGTGAGGCCTTGAGCGATCAGCTGGTTATGTATGACATGACCGATAAGGACTCGGTGCTTTACGCAAGCGGCCGCGATGGCGGCCAGTTAACTCCGCAATACGAATGGCTGCGCCAACGCATCGAGCACCACCAGGCCGATGTGGTGATCATCGATAACGCAAGCGACGTCTTCGACGGCAACGAGATTAACCGGGCCCAGGTGCGCCAGTTTGTACGAGCCCTCGCCCGTTTGGTGCGCGACCGCAATGGCGCCGTGTTGCTACTGGCCCACGTTGATAAGTCCACCGCACGAGGATCAGCTGCAGGCAGCGAGAGCTACTCGGGCAGCACCGCCTGGCACAACAGCGTGCGCAGCCGGCTATTCATGGCTGAGGAGGATGGCCACATTGTGGTGCGCCATGAGAAGGCCAACTACGGGCCGCGAGCTACCGATGTGCGCCTGGTGCGCTCGGGGGCGATTCTGCGCCCGGTGGGCGAGCACGCCATTGATCCAGCCGCAGGCATGAGGTGCGACATGGAGCTGGCCGCCGTGCTCAAGCTGATGTCGGAATTTGAAAAACGCAGCGAGCGCATCAGCACATCACCAAACGCACCCAATAACCCTTATCGAGCCCTGTCGAACGAGAAAGGATTCCCGCGAGGCATCACCAAGGCCACCATGGGGAGCGTGATGCGCGAGCTCGAGCGCCGGCGCTACATCACCAAGCGCGAGGAACGGACGGCAAACCGCAAGACGGTCGAGCGCTGGATGCCGACGAGCGACGGGCTTATGTGGCTCGATAAGAAAGCTGCGCCAAGTGCGCCAAGTGCGCTCCGGGTTGAACAAGGCGCACCCAGCGCAAGCGCGCCAAGTGTTGCGCTGGGGTTATAGGGGAGAGAGAGCGCGCGCATACATAGCGCGCTTGAGATGTCGTAACGCCCGATAGGGTGTAGGGGGGCTAGATAAGGCTATGCCTTCAAAAAATCTAGACCGCGCGCTCGACCAAAATCTTGCGCGTCCAAATTTGATATCAGGGGGTTCGCCATGAGAGGCAGAAAGCCGATTCCGACAGCCTTAAAAAAGACCCGCGGGACCTTGCGAAAGTCGCGAACGAATACCCGCGAGCCAATCCCGCCAGGAGGCGATTTAAGACCCCCGGCGTCGTTTGATGAAGCGCGTTTGGCCCTGTGGAAATACTTTATTGAGAACGCCCCTGAGGGCCTTTTAAGGCCCTTAGACGGACCAATGCTTGCGGTGCTGGTTGACGCGGTGATCGAGCACCGGATTGCGGCTGCTGAATTAAAAACAGAAGGGGCTGTGCTTGCGACAGCAAACGGGCACATGATTCCCAATCCGCGCATGGCGGTGCTCAATCGCATGGCTTTGCTGTCAATCAAAGTGGCAGCAGAGCTTGGCTTTACCCCAGCCTCGCGCGGCCGCCTTGGTTTGCCGCCACCTGAGCCTGAATTCCCGGCCGACCCTTGGCTGTCGCTGAGCAGAAGTTAGTGGTCGAATCCGTCCTCAGACAAGATCTACGAAAGTCACTTTGTGCTTGTCGCCGAGCGTTTGAGTAGATTAGTGTGTAAAGCTGTGCAGGGACGTAAAACCTGATTGGGGGGTGCCGGATGCTGACGCCCAAGAGTTTACCGCCCGCGAGGTCTTAGCGCCGCGCATGTACACCGGCGGCGTGGGCTCGATCTTGCACAACATGGTGGGCCGCACCGCAAGCACCATTGTGTGGTTCGTCGAATGGCCCGACGGGCTCAAGATCGCCGTGGGCGTCAGCTTGGGCGACGTGCCGGATGCCGAATCGCTTTATCGGATCGCCGAAGAAACGAGCGGGGCCAGCGCGCTCTACAGCATGCAGCCTGCAAACGCGTTGCCCGCATAGGTTAAATCGCGCTCGGGCCTGCCATGCTACAGTTACCGATTGCGGCAATTTGTTAAGCCGCTAGCCTTTTAGCAGGTATTTTTAGCGGGTGTTTTGGCAGGTAAATAAAAAGAGCGCCTGGAAACCCAATGTTTTCAGGGGTGTTCTACAGACGTCCACTCCGCCACCGACGCAAATTAAGCCAGCTGCAAAGCTGGCTTTTTTGCTTTCTAAGTGCCTGATTTCCATAGGGAAAAGGGCTCCAACCCCATGTAACACCGCGTCACAAAAAGCGTGATATAGTCACGCTTCGTTGGCAGGTACTTAGGAAGGTGGGTTGGATATGCCAAAAATGGCAAAAGAGTTGAAGGCAACGCAGCTAAACCAGCTGCCAATTGGTGCGCATGCTGTCGGTGGTGTGCCAGGCCTGGTGCTTGACTGCAAAGGCGACCGAGAAAGCGGCAAGGTGCAATCGCGCACTTGGGTGCTGCGCGCGACTGTGGCGGGCATGCGGCGCTGGATTGGCATAGGGCCATTGCACACGTTTGGACTAAGCGAGGCGCGAGAGCGAGCCAGGACGCTGCGCGCACAGATTGTCGATGGCGCTGATCCGTTGGCCGAGAAGCGTGCAGCAAAGGCCCAGGCCGTGGTCGAGCGCCTTAATGCTGTGACGTTCGACAGCGCCGCTGACGGCTACATTGAGCAGCATCGCGCAGGCTGGAAGAATCACAAGCACGCACAGCAATGGGAGAACACGCTCAAGAAGTATGCGAGCCCGATTCTTGGAAGCCTAAGCGTGGCCGAAATTACGCCAGTGCATGTGCTCGAGGTGCTGCGCCCGATTTGGACCATCAAGAACGAAACAGCGACACGCTTGCGTGAGCGCATCGAGAAGGTGATTGCAGCAGCTGATGCGCAAGCTGGCCGGCAGCGGCTGAACCCGGCCAGGTGGAAGGGCAACATCGATGCGATGCTGCCGGCGCCGGGCAAGGTGGCGAAGGTCGAGCATCACGCTGCGCTGCCATACAAACAGCTGCCAGCCTTCATGCAAGCGCTTGCCGAGCGCGACGGGGTTGCATCAAGCGCGCTTGCTTTCACAATTCTTACGGCAGCCCGCAGCGGTGAGGTGCGCGGCATGACCTGGGGCGAACTTGATTTAGGGGCAAAGCTTTGGATAGTCCCTGCTAGCCGCATGAAGTCTGGCCGCGAGCATCGAGTGCCTTTGACCAATGAGGCGCTTGCATTGTTGCCCGATGCGGGCGACGCCAGCGATCTAGTGTTTCCAGCGCCCAAGGGTGGCGCGCTGTCCGATGCGGCCATGAGCGCCGTGCTCAAGCGCATGTCTGTCGATGTGACCGTGCACGGATTTAGGTCTTCGTTCAGCGATTGGGTAACCGAGCAGACAAGCCATAGCCCGGAGGCCCGCGAGATGGCACTGGCGCACGCAGTGAGCAGTGCCGTTGAGGCCGCGTACCGACGCGGCGACATGTTTGAGAAGCGCCGCCAGCTGATGAGCGACTGGGCGGCCTATACCTGTTCACTTTTTCAATCACCAACCAAGGAGCAATAACCATGAAGACGATTCACTACAGCGCCAATTCAGTCATGCCAAACACCACCGGCTTGGTGGGCATTCAGGTTTTAGATATCGATGAAGAAAAGCCCACCGTGTCGTTAGTTCCAATTCTTGGCTGGGCAATGGCCGATGGCATCGAGCCGCAGCCGATCTACCTGTGGAGCACCGCAAAGCACATTGATGCCGTTTATGACCCAAGGACCGGCCACGTCATGGACGATTGCTTGGGAATTTGGTCAAGCCTTGATGAGGCCGTGGAGCATTTTGCAAGCATGCATAAGCTAAAGCGAGTGCTCGATCAGGATTCGAGCAAGCCGCAAAAGCAAAAGAAGCGGGCGGCATAACGTGGCCTGGCGCACCGCGCCCATAGGGCACCCAGACCGTGAAACTGCACAGATTTGGGCTGAACTCTATCGGCAGGCGATGGCCCAGCCTGATGGCGTGCTTAGCTTGGGGAGCGATGAAGATGGATTCAGCCTTGGGCAAGTTGACGCAAAGAATCCTGACACACTTGTTCGATTACTTGAAAACTTTGCGCGCTATGGGACTTTTGAAGATCGGCGTTTGAAAATCCGTGCGATCGCTGACCGCCTGATGTTGAGGGCTTACTTTCGCCAGCTGCTGGACGAAGGTTTGACTAAGGATAGTGCGCTAGACGTACTGTCCGACAAGTACAGCATGCGGGGCCGTGGGTACTCGCGAAGCAACATTGAGAGAAAGCTTGGGTTGCGCAGATAGCACTCACCAAAAAATGTACACGGCTTGACATGGCGTAAAAACTAACTCGCCTTCACCATTTGTATCGAAGCGCTGCAAGACGTGCGGCGCACAAAGGATGGCTATGAGCGGAGTTGTTACACACGATTTACCAGGCATCGGCGAGTGGACCGCATTATGGCGTTATGCAGTAGCGCTCACGGTTCCAACCAAAAAGCTGCAGGCCAACCTCGAGGCCAACGGTTTGCCTGTCATGGTGATTGCCGGCGAGCCACAAGTGCGTCGGTCTGACATTGAGCGCTTTATTGAAGAGCGCCGCCACGAAGCTCAGACACGCAAGATCAAGCCAGCCCAAGTGCCACTAGCGGCGCCTGCAGAAAAGCCGGCAGCGCTTAAGCCAATCAGCGAAAAGCTTCAAGAGCAGGCCGCTGAGCTTGAAGCGCTGAAGCGCCAGGTTGCGGAGCTGCTCGCAGCAAGGGGGCACCGATGAGCAAGAAGAAAGGCTCTCCGGCCGATCAGCCGCGCATCCACCGATTTGACCAGCTGCCAGATTCGGCGCGCCTTTACACAAAAGACATGTGCGAGCTGCTCGAGCGGCACCGGCAATCGCTTTGGCGATATGTCCGTGCCGGGCACTTGCCCAAGCCTCAGCGGTTGTTTAACGGGCAGCCAAGCTGGTCGGTCGGTGAGATCCGAAAGGTCTTGAAAGGCGAAAGGGTGACGTGATGAATTCTAAAAGAGAGGGCGCCCAGGGGCCGGCAAGCAAACCTGGGCGCGATGGCGAACTTGAAACATCGATGGCCTCGGCGGTCCAGTCGATTGTGCGGATTCTCACGGAGCAAGAACCGCTTGCACACATGGGCGAATGGGCGACGCGAACAGAGCTAGCAAAAGAGTGGCAGGTTGATCGGGCCACAGTAACGCGTCGGTGCAAGAAAGCGGGCGTTAAGAAGCGAGCAGTTGTCACCAAGTACAACCGCTTGCGCGTCGAGTTCCTGATGACCGACGTGCGCACGAAGCTGCTAGGGGGTGCGGCATGAGGCACGCACCGCGCCAGGCGCTGCGAGCTCAGCAACAAATCCAAGCCCTGCGCAGCTGGCGAGCTTCCTGGCCGTTTGGTGAAAACGCTTTACCGATGGCGCTGCTGGCGCACGGCAATGCGGCCATGGTCGGAAAGCTCAAATTGCTAGGCATTGACGCTGACCGATATGAGCGAGAGCTGCAGCGCGGCCAGCTCGATGTCTTCAAGCTTGGCCGCACCTACGCCGTCGAGATACCCCCAAGCCATTGCGGTCCGTGGACCGACTACCTGGTCGAGGCGAATTGATGCCGACGCCGCAACCCAAAAGCTTGCGCGAAGTTGGCACAAGTGCTGCCGGTGATTTTCAAAGCGAAACCTACGCCAAGCGCGTGCTGCGCTATGGGCAGAGGGCAGAGAGAAGGGCAGCGGCCAGGTGGCTGCATAAGCAAGAAAGCAATAAGAAGGCTGCAGAGCAATGCAAGTGATCGATTCAGTTAAGGCAATCAGTAACAGCGAATTCCTGCGCATGATCTACGGTGAGCTGCCGCAAGGCGAGCACGGCTGGGTGTGCACGTTTAGAACCAGCCCCGAGGGAGCGCTACCCGAGATGTGGATCGGCAGGGCTTATCAGGGCACGCCGGAGCAGGCCAAGATCATTGATCGTGCACCAAATGACAACGCTTACTTTTCTGTAGCGGTGCTTTCGCTGAGCGACACCGGGCAGCTGGCACGCGTTAAGGGTGCGTTTGTGCGCCTGGCCGCCCTGGTGGTCGATGATGTTCAACTTGAGGAGTTTGTGGGCTGCCCGACCTGGGTGCTCGAGACATCACCAGGAAAGCACCAAGTGGGCGTAAAGATCAACGTCAGCGATCCCGATGCAAGCGATCGCGAGCTGGTCGATCGTGTGATGAAAATGCTTGGTGAGCGTGCCGGCAATGATCGAGTTGGCAATAACTGCGTGCGCTATGCGCGCATGGTGGTGGGCACAAACACCAAGCCCACGGCGGGCGAATTCAAGCACCGCTTGCTTGCCTGGAACGCGGAGCAAGAGCTCGCGCTTGATGATGCCTGCGCGATGTTCGGCATTGATCTGGAGGAGCTCAGAGCTGCACCGCAGGCTGCTCCAAGCGACTACAGGCCCGATCCGATCGTGCGCTCGACCGCAGGCATTCCGGAGGGCTCACGTAATCAAATCATATACAAATACGCATGCAGCCTGCGCTCGCGCGACGTTGACCGCGCTGAGGCCGAGGTGCTGGTGCTGCATCGAGCAGCGCAGTGCAGCCCACCATTCTCGGCAGATGAAGCGCTCAAGTGCATGGAGTCAGCCTGGAAAAAACCACCAGGTAAGTCGGAGGCCTTTCGCAAGGCGCCGGCGATCGATCCCAACACGGGCGAGGTGCTCGAGTATCCACCGCTGCAGCCGGTAAGCCTGCGCGGCGTGGGGCAGGGCCAGGAGCCTGCCACCGAGCACAAGCTCGAGGCGCTGCTACCCGAGCGGGTGGTCACGCTCTTATCTGCGCATGGGGGCACGGGCAAGAGCCTGCTGGCGCTCAGCCTAGCCGTGGCGCTGGCCACCGGGCAACCCTTTGCCGAGCTAGCCTGTAAGCGCTCCAGGGTGTTGCTGCTGAGCTGCGAGGACGACGAACTGGTGCTGCGCCACAGGCTCGATCGGGTGCTCCATGCGGCGGGCCTGACCGGTGAGGCCTTGAGCGATCAGCTGGTTATGTATGACATGACCGATAAGGACTCGGTGCTTTACGCAAGCGGCCGCGATGGCGGCCAGTTAACTCCGCAATACGAATGGCTGCGCCAACGCATCGAGCACCACCAGGCCGATGTGGTGATCATCGATAACGCAAGCGACGTCTTCGACGGCAACGAGATTAACCGGGCCCAGGTGCGCCAGTTTGTACGAGCCCTCGCCCGTTTGGTGCGCGACCGCAATGGCGCCGTGTTGCTACTGGCCCACGTTGATAAGTCCACCGCACGAGGATCAGCTGCAGGCAGCGAGAGCTACTCGGGCAGCACCGCCTGGCACAACAGCGTGCGCAGCCGGCTATTCATGGCTGAGGAGGATGGCCACATTGTGGTGCGCCATGAGAAGGCCAACTACGGGCCGCGAGCTACCGATGTGCGCCTGGTGCGCTCGGGGGCGATTCTGCGCCCGGTGGGCGAGCACGCCATTGATCCAGCCGCAGGCATGAGGTGCGACATGGAGCTGGCCGCCGTGCTCAAGCTGATGTCGGAATTTGAAAAACGCAGCGAGCGCATCAGCACATCACCAAACGCACCCAATAACCCTTATCGAGCCCTGTCGAACGAGAAAGGATTCCCGCGAGGCATCACCAAGGCCACCATGGGGAGCGTGATGCGCGAGCTCGAGCGCCGGCGCTACATCACCAAGCGCGAGGAACGGACGGCAAACCGCAAGACGGTCGAGCGCTGGATGCCGACGAGCGACGGGCTTATGTGGCTCGATAAGAAAGCTGCGCCAAGTGCGCCAAGTGCGCTCCGGGTTGAACAAGGCGCACCCAGCGCAAGCGCGCCAAGTGTTGCGCTGGGGTTATAGGGGAGAGAGAGCGCGCGCACCTGGCGCGCAAAGTGGGCCGAAAACGCTGTGCCCTAAGGTGGGCCTAAGCAAATGGCGTGGCGCGCTGTGAGTGCAAATCATGCACATATATGCAATCGATAACGATGTGAGAGGGTTCGAAAATCGTGCAAATCACAGCAAACACAAAACCGTCAAGAAGGCTGCCTTCGACCGCTTGGAAGAAGGGCGCGCCGAG
>Ga0214923_10007775_pt1 | contig 11596 bp, 8 predicted proteins | sample LL1510_MetaG_FD_177993 | JGI IMG/M metagenome (GOLD analysis project Ga0214923, IMG submission 177993) | Freshwater microbial communities from Lake Lanier, Atlanta, Georgia, United States - LL-1510 | ecosystem: Environmental > Aquatic > Freshwater > Lake | place: USA: Georgia | collected 2015-10-15 | reverse complement strand
ACTTATAGGTGTTAAAAATATTTGTGTTGCTATTTTTTCTTTTTCAAAATCATATGGATCCGATAAATATTTTTTATAATATTGTTTCAATGATGGGCGATTTCCCGTAACCCCTTTACTTCGTAAAATAAATGATTGTATAATTATATGTAAATCTTCATCATTTTGTTTTGAAATGTAATCAAATATTTTAATTATATCTTCATCATAATTACAATCAGTATCATTAACAAAATTAATAATACTTTCTCGTACATTTTCTATATTTTCTTTACTAATTTTATCGAAAAAATCTAAAACAAGTTTTTTACTACAATTTGTAATATTAGCAAGTAATTCTTCTGCAGTTATATTATTGTTTTTTTCCAACCGAGAAACAATTTCTTTTGCTTGTAAAATGATAATCGGTTCACTGTTATCTTGAGATATTATATAATTTAAAACGGATAAAATTAAATATTGTTCTTTTGTTCTGATTTTTTCCGGTAATTTTAAAAATACTTTACGAAATGAATCACGGAATTTTTTTAAATTTTCTAAATTCATTTCAAAATTACCAGATGTTGCAGATTTTTCAATATTTTTTAACAATTTGATTAATTCCGCCATATCTTTTTTTTTGATAGCAGGTCTACTCTTTTTCGTAATAAAATCATTTATTAATATATCTTCCATTTTTATTTATAATGAATAATTTTTAAACAAAAAAAAAGAAAAAATGATTTTTTTAAATAAAATTTTAAAGTAATTGAAAAAAATGAACGAGTCAAATACTTTTGATAATGACAACATTCGTAAAGATATAATTAAAAAGTTGGAAGAAGAAAAGAAACTAGAAGAAACAATAAAATATGATTTAGTAGAACTTAAAAACTGGTTTGAACTGGAATGTAAGATAATAGAAGAAAAACAAAGGATACTAAAAAAATGTTATAATGAATTACGTATACAGAAGTCTTCTAAAGAAAAGGTATTATGGGACTCATATGGAGCTAATAATGTTCAGAAAGTTAAAAGAAAATATAATATCGGCTTGTAACTTTAATTTTATAAAAATAATTTTATAAAATTTTATTCGACCTTGAAAATATTCTTAACTCTTCTTGAATATAACCTCGGTGAATCTATCCCATTGCATATATCTTGTATGTATTTTACAGACTTATTTTTAATCCAGTTAATTCTAAGTTTATATTCATCTTCATTTTCTTCATCCAACTTGAATATATAAAATAGATCCATCATGAAGTAAAAATCAAGTTTATTATGACTACATCTAGCACAATGTATTATGAATGTTTTTTCTGGGTTAAAATGTGGCCAATCAACTACTAATTCATTTTTAAGATGACCAAATGGTATAATAAAAAAATTACTTCTGATACTTTCATCTCTTTTATATAATTCTTCCATCGACGTTTGATCCCAAAAATTTCTATCAAATTCATTTGGATTTACCCATGTTCGTATCATTAAATCAACTATAAAATTTGATTTTCTCATAAACATAGTACCTGTGTTAAAAGTTGTTCTATCTTGCGGTAAAACTAAGTTGATACTTGAGTCAGTAAAATATTTCTCTATGAAATATTCGAGCTTTATATCATGTCTAATAATTTGAGAATCAATATCGTACCAAAATAGATAATCAAATTCTTGTTCTAACATAATTTTTTTTATAAGTAATAACTTATACCATGCCGGTTCTCTTTTACCATCGTATATAGTATTGCTTCCTTTTCCGTAATCTACTATAAGATTATAGTTATGAGTATTACAATAGTTAGTTAAATTTTTGATAGAATATCTAACTATGTCATAATACCAATCATTTATACACAAAGTACACACTATAATTTTCATGTTTTATATCTAAATACAGATATTTAAATTACTTTTCACTTTTCACTTTTTAATTTTCTTTACTGAAGGCCATACATCATATTTTTCAAAACACGGAAAAGAACAAAAATATATTGTATCAAACTCTTCTTGTTTATTAGGTACTACACTTTTTAAAGCATCATCTACCGATATTTCTTTTGTACAATTTACACATGTTACAGAACCTGTAACTTTTTCACTACTAATACTTTTACTAGTACTAGTAACACTTTCAGTATCACTATCACTACCACTTCCATCACTACTACTTATACTGCTATTATCACTATCATACTTAGTTTCTAGTTTATCATCAGGTGTGGTTTCAGACTTAGTTTGAGTATCAGGTTTGGTTTCAACTTTTTTAATTGTTACTATCTTTTCATTATTGATACAATCTGTTCCTTTATATCTAAAGTTAGGTATCTTTTCGGAATCGATTTCTATCTCTATTTTATCAAAATCAACTCCTAACGAATTATCCAACTCATTAATATATTTTTCAAGATTTCCGTTTCCTTTTATGTTTTTATTCTTAGCTATATTATCTAAATACTTTGTTATTAACTCATTTGAACAAGGTTGTAGTTTATTTTTCTTAAGATAGATAGTACTATAAATATTATTTTTATATTGTTCCAAATCTTTTTTAATATCCTTACTATCCTTTAAAATATCCGATTTTAATATACCTCTTTCTTCGTCTTTATCTATAAAATCTTCGTTATTTATATCATAAACAGATGATATGTAAAATCCTTCTTTTGTAAAAATAACCATATTATTACAGGTGTTATTCTTATCATCTTTATATTCATACATAAAAGCAATATACTTTTTAGAAGAATCAGGGGAACTTACTTCAACAATTTCAGTCTCACCGGCATCTTTTTCTATATTTTTAGTTTCTTCAAATGAAATAAGAGGTTTATTTTTATCATCAAAAATAACTTTTAGGTTTTTAACATCATCGATGGTTGAATAACTTGTGTTATTTGTAATATCACTTAAAAATTTTATTATATCTTGACCACTATCATTTTTAATTTCATTCTTAATATCTTTTATACTCTCTATAATTAAAGCATGGTCATTATTATCAGATGTAAAACTTGGTTTTACTTTTTTATTTGAATCCTGAAAGTACAATAGAGTATAAAAATTGTCTGATTCTGAATTTTTTACTTCGTCTTTTTCTTTATCAGGAATTTTTTCAAGAGAGTTATCGTGTATATTATAAATATATTTTATGACATCATTCTTATTCCTATTTAAAATTATAAAATAGGTTTTTTTATTGTTATTTACCAGTATAGAAATCAATTTATCACTTTCTATTTTATCACCGCTATCTCTCTCAATATTACTTTTACTTTCAGATGCACCTTCAGACTCATTTTTTTTAGAGAGTATTAAAGCTAAGTCTTCGTTAATTAGTTGCAGTAAATCAGGTAATTCTTCTACTTCTCTTATATCTTCTACTTTCTTATTCTCTTCTTCCTTTTTAATTATTTCAACTTCTTCCTCGTATTTGAATTTTTCATTTAGTTTGGTTTGATACACATTTTCAAACTCTTTAATAAAAGCAGGATTTAAAACTCTACCAGAATATGGATTTAAAATGTCTTCTAAATAAGATTCAGGATTTATTATTTTTCTTTTTTGTATTATGTCCCATAGCTGATTATTTTGAAAGCGATAAATTTCACTATTTTCTTCATAAAAAGTTGCCTTTGTTCCGTCAGAATTTTCAATCTCTATAGGTGTTGAATATTCTTCATTGTAAAAGACATTATCATACTCGAAATTTTGAGATTCATCTTCAAATAGTAAATAATTATAAGAAGATTTTGCCACATTTTTATATTTATCCTCATTATCCTCTATATTGATAAATAGTTTATCCACAAGTAGTGGTTCTAAACTTAAAGATTCTCTGTATGTATATGGTTTTGCAGGTATCTTATATGTCCTCATATGTATATTCTTAATATCAAGCGCTTTTCTTGTTTTAATTATAGAGATAATACTATCTTCCATAGTTTTATCTATAAACTTCTGTATGCCTTGTAAAATGGATTTTCTTTTTTCTTCCGGTATAGATGTATTATAAAATACATTCGATAACATGTCATTAGGGCTTAGTTCAGATAAGTTTTTAGGAAGATAAAACAATTTTTTTACGTTAATTATAAAAAAACTATTATTTGTACCGATAAAATAACCTTCATTTCCTATATTTGCTTTATAGTTAAATTTTACTATATTATTAACTTCATTTGACAAATATGTTATTAAAGTTATTACTTTGTTTAAAAATTCATAAGTATTTGTTGTCGTATTTTTTATATTCTCTATAACTTCTTTAATATATTCAGAGTTTAAATCATATTCTGGTAATCTAGCAACTTTTAATAAAGCATCCGACAGCTTAATTTTAGAAAAATCTATAACATCATTTTGAACAGGTTCGTTATATGTTTCAAAAACTTCTTTTGTTAGAACTTTACGAATAGGCTTGTCATACTTCGACATTTCTTTTATTTCAAGTTTTTCTTTTTCTACAGACTCACGAAACTCCATCCTTTCTTTTTGCAAAGTATCGTATATTTTTTCTCTTTCTATGTAAAAAGCTGTTTCAGCAGAGTTTATAAAGTCATCTAAAAATACGTCAAAATTTTTGTAAGTTTTAATCTTTCCTTCCTTTAAATCATAATATTGTTTTAGGTAATTTTTTATAGCCTTAGAATACAATTCAAGTCCTGAATAGCTTTTTATCTTATCTAACTTATCAAAAATTATTTTTCTAGTTTCAGGAGCACCTTCTTCATTTTTAAATTCTTTTATTTTATTTTGTATTTCTATCCATATTTTAGTACGTTCTTTTTGATTAGTTGAAACATTAAATTGATTAATTAGTTTAGCAATCTCTCTTAAAAATTTTTTTATTTTTTGTTCTTCTTTAAATTCAGGAAGATTTTCTCTGTATTGTGTTAAATATTCTTTGAAATAATCTTCAATATAAATAGTGGAGCCTTCTTCTTCTGTATCTACCAAATACCGATTTATCATATCTTTTAAATCTTCATCTGATAATCCAGAGTTAATTATTTTATCTAGAACTGAACATACTTTTTCTGAATATTCTGGTGCTTTTTTATCACATAAAGAAGTATTTTCCATATAATCCTTTATCTTATCTTTAAAATTATCTGAAGTATGAAAAAGTAAAAGTATATTTAATATTGTTTTTTGAATTTCAAGATATTTCTTGCGTTCTTCTATAGGTATTATATCTCCTTCAAAATCCTTTAAATACTTCTCTATTTTATACCTTATACCTACTACAGATAAGTTTTTACCTCTAAATTTTGTCTTTAATATCTCTTCGACATCATCTCTATTTATATACTCTTTGAACTTTTCTTTTAGAACATAAGGGTCTTTTTCCGTTAATAAATCTTTGAAAAATTCTCTTGTAGATTCTAATTTAGGCATGTCAAATTTTCTATAATAATAATATTTTTGTTTTTTAATATAGTCCAAAGTTGGAGGATTTTCTTCAGAAAATATATTTATATAATAAGGATCGTTATAAGCAAATATTTTATATTCTTCTAAAAATACGTCATCCTTATCATCTTTGTGAGCTGTAAAAAAATCTCTTTCTCTATCTTCAGCTTCTTTTTTTATTTTTTTTTCTTCTTCCTTTTGAAACCTTTTTTGATTCTCTAAAACTCTTGGAAACCCAGATTCTATAACATTTTTTCTTTTTGTAAACTGACTATAAAATGGATCAGAACTAAAAAAACCGGTGTATTTTTTAAATAACTCATCCTCAGAATCATAAAGATTATTTTTTATAAACTCATCTCTTCTTATTTCAGCATCTTCTGGACTTTCTCCTTTTTCTTCTTCAGACTTCTTTTTACTTGTAAATTCTCTTAATGTTCTCTTTTTTGGTGGCATTATACGTGTTTTATTAAATAAATATATATTTTAAAATTCAAATTTTAAACAAAAATAAAAATGATTATTTTTTTCTTTTCATTTTAAACAAGAAATGATTAATACACTATGTAGTAACCTTATTTTAGAAATAATAAGTTATTTAACCGATAAAGAAGCTAAAAATCTTTCAAATACTTGTAAAACTATAAATAAATTGGGATACTTAAAATATATTTGTATGATTAATTCTTCTGATCCTTTTGAGTTTGCTTTAGCTTTTTCAAAACACAACTTAACTTTGAATAAAGTAGGTATATTTACAGATATTTTAAATCCGCAAAATTTTATGCCTTCATTATGGCCTAAATCTGTTATGATATATTATTCTAAATTTTCAACCATATTAAGTCCTAATGCATTAAAAACAGAAGATTTAAAAATATTCTCTTTATACAATACTCAAGATAGGCCAATTAAAATAAACTGGAATAAGTTAAAAAATTTAAAAAAATTATATCTATATTGCGACAATATAGATTTAAATGGCTTAGAAAATTGCGAACAACTAGAGAATATTTTTATTTATTTGATTAAAGTAAAAACAATATCTAAACAGATCGGTAGTTTAAAGAACTTGAAATGTATAATAACAAATTGCGATATTGAAATTGGCACTCATTTTATATCAAAAAACATGAATTTTTTTGTAACAAAAAATATGTCTAATGGAAATTTTAAGTTTGAATCAACTTTTAAATTTGTAAAAAATAGAAATTTATTTCCATACTCAGAACAGACTATATATTATAATTATTATGATATAAATTAGTACTTTTAATTTAATACCCAAATCCAGTATTAAATTAAGATAAATATATATTGTCGGTAGAATTAAAACTGAAAATATTTCCATTTAGCATTTCAAAAACTAATTTATCATATCCAAAAAACTTTGGTGTAAATTTCTCATTATGAAAATCATTATTAGGACCCATATAAGGCAAAATTTCTTCTGTCACATCATAACCATTTTCATTTATAACAGAAATAACAGGAATAGGACCTCGATTTGGTTTAATTATTTTTTTGTAAAGTTTTCCATTTATAACGTACCTGAGTTCATATTTATTTTTATCTATCTTGGTCAGAGAATTATCCAAATAATGAAGAAGATTTTGATAAAAAGCTTGAAATAACATTTTTGCACTTACAAATAAAATCATACCGCGAGATTTATGTCTAGTAGATACAAGATCATATAAACTACATAACTTTTCTTTTTTTTCTATAACATATTCTCTGACTATATTTAACCCATCTAATTTTAAAAACATGCCACTAAATAATAATGTCGGAATAGCTATTAACATATAATATACCATTTTTATTTTAATAATCTATTTTTAAATATTTAATTTAAACTTATAATCTTTGAAAATAAAATGTTCAAAGATAATTGTTACAAAATAATTACTAGATTAGGTCTTGCAACTATGTTTACAACTATAATAACAACTATTGGTATATGTATATACTATTCTACTTTAGATGATACCTCAAACGATTTCTCAAAAATTAACTTAAGTGTAAAAGGTGTTTATCAAAATGATTTGATATTTTTGAATTTAGAAAATGGTGAGGTTAGTTATGATACTTTAAAAAAATCTTCTACTAACACAAATTTTTTACTAAATAGATTTTTAAATTTAAATTCAGAGTATATGTTAATTGAAACTTTATTGGATGGTAACTACAAGCAAATATCTAATTGGGAATATTTAGATACAAACTTAAATACAAACGAAATTTATATTAGTAAAACTATCGACGTTCTTAGTATTGAAATATCAAATATAATGTTTGATATCACCTATAGACATAACATTCCAACAAAAATAAACGAATATGATATTGTAAAGTATAACGATACTGGGGGTAAAATAGTTGATTTTATTTATGGTAACTTACAAAATGTAAAAAGCCCAAGTAAAGTTGAGTTGGAAAATAATAATTTAAGTCGCAACATATCAACTATAATTCCACCTGATATAGACGCAAAGTGTTTGATAGAATTATCTTACAAAGCTATGACTTCTGGTAAAAATCTTGTGGCATATGGTTCATGTAGTGGATACAATGTTGTTGGTATTCCGGGTACAAATTTTAAAAATATAAAAGACATAGTTGCAAATATAAATGGGGCGACATTTGATAACTATAAAAGTGGCTTTGATAATCTCAAAAATTTTGATTTTAAAACATATGATTTTTGCGCGGGTTATTCTTTGGGAGGAGCCATCGCGAAATTTATGTCTTTAAATGGGTTTTGCAAAAATGTGATTACATTTGCATCGCCTTTAACTTCAAAATACAACTTAAATATTCCAATAATTCAGTATGTGAACACTATCGACGATATTGATGGCTGCTGTAAACGAGATTGGCTAGGAAAATGTATAAAGAAAGGGATGTTTTTAGCTGATCCTGTTACTTTAATTCTAAAAGGTAATCATGAAAATATTAGGTACATAGGAGAGCGACAAAATAATGAATGTATCGGAAGCTTCGCATATACTATTTGGAAACAAGGTTTCGATTTACATTTAATCTCAAGTTACGAACCAAATTTATAATTTTTTTTTATGTTTAATAATATAAAAAATGGAATTAGAGAAAAAAAATATGGTATCATGGTTTCAAAATCTTTCAAAGAAAGAAAAAGAAAAGGTGACATATGTTACTAGATTATATTCTTATCATTTTGATGTTTACATAAATAATATATATAGAAATAAAATATTTCCTCGTTATCAATTAATATCGCATGCAAATGAGATAATCTCAGATGTTGGTATGCATAATATGTGGATAACAAGTATGTACACAGATGTTGATTTTAAAAATAAATTTTGTCGTGAAAAGCCACTCGATAAAAGTCCTTTTAAAGATTTTGTTGGAGACACTAAAATAAATTTATCAAGTTATGTAAACACCATAAAAAATATAACATCGGATATGCATAGTGTATTTACCGATCCAAAATTATCTTATGTATTACAAAATGAATTAATAGTATATCGTGCATTAAGAATTAGAAAAAGTGTTGATGATACTATTGATGTTGAAAAAGATATAAATTTGGAAATTACTGGAACAACTAGTACAACTACTGAATTAGAAGATGCTCAACAATTTGCTTTTTCTCTTTACGGAGAAAGTGATTTTTACGATGAAAGAAAATATAAAAGTATAATTTTTGAAATAACTTTACCAAAAGGGACTCGCATAATACCAGTAAATATATGTACTATCCAAAATGAAAATGAAATTTTAGTTATTTCACAGGGAACATTAAAAATAAAAAGAGTTGTAACTGATTATTGTAATTGGTGGAATGACTACTTTAATAGTGAGGGAGAATATATCAGAGCAAGGGAAGATTTTATACAATATAAATTAGCTAAAGTTGACTTTGAAATAAATAAAGACAAGAACTTAGTCTATAAACCTAGTATAAAAATTTCTGAAAGAATAGATAATGAATTCGATGATAATGTTATCGACGACATAGATAGTACAGACTTCGGAGAAGGTAGAAGAAGAAAATCAAGTGGTAGAAGTAAAAGAAGAAAGTCAGTTAGAAAATCAGGCGGAAGAAAGAGAAGAAAATCATCAAGAAGTAAAAGAAGAAGGTCAGGTGGTAGAAAAAGAAAGTCGGGAAGTAAAAGAAGAAAAAAGTCAGGTAGAAAATAAATTAAAAAAACTCGTATATAATAAAAAATAAATGAGTGATGAATTAATTAACGCGGTATATGCAAATAATATAAATAAGATCAGAGAACTAGTAGCAGCAGGTGCTGATATTAACAAAGAGAATAAGTATGGTAAAACACCTCTTGAAATTGCTGTTTCTTCTGGCAATTTAGATATGGTAAGATTATTGGTAGAATTAGGTGCTGATATTAATAAAGAGAATAAATATAACAGAACACCTCTTGAAATTGCTATTTCTTCTGGTAAAATAGATATGCTAAGATTATTGGTAGAATTAGGCGATGATATTAATAAAGAAAATAGTCTAGGTAAAACACCTCTTTATACAGCTGTTATAAAAAATCAAATAAATATTGTAAAATTATTGGTAGAACTAGGTGCTGATATTAATAAAATAGATATTGATGGTAATACCCTTCTTATGTTAAAGATTATGACTTTTAATCACTTTAATACATACGAACCTTTAGATATTGATATGATAAAATTATTGATAAAATTAGGTATAAATCTAAACGTAAAAAATAAAGACAAAAAATCAGCATATTCATATTCCAAATGTTATCCAAAAATATTAGAAGTACTAAAAGATGCAGGTGCAATAGTCGAGAATTTTGATGAAGAACATAAACTTTTATATTTATCACATTTGACGAGCTTGGATAATATATCTAAAATATTAGAAGCCGGAAAATTATATACAGATGTAGATATGTTCTATAAAAACTTTTATACAAAAGGATATACAGACATAAGTTCTTGGAGACCGACATACGATTATGAAGGTAAATATCCAGGTGTTTATATGACTTTAAATAATCATGATTCAATTGAACCTTTTATTAATTATGATTATAATACGATTTGTTTAATTTTTTGTGTATCTTTACTTGATAGAGAAGATTTTCACTATAATATTCAATGGAATTATGGTATGATTAGTCCATATACAATTTTTAATATGTCTGAATTACAAAATGAAATTAAAACCAATTGTATAACAGGTCAGAATGAAGTTGTATTTCATCATGCTGTATCATTAAAATATTTAAAGGAAATATGGGTTACTAATAAAGATGTTTATAATGAAGTAGAACATATGCTAAAAAAAAATTCAATCAATGTACCAATTAAAATAACAGATAAATATTTAGATGATGTTTACATATGTGAAGAGCCCATAAAAAAACTTAAACCAAATTATTGTATTCTACCGGAATTGACTGATGTAAATAACATAGATCTTGTTAAAAAAATAGGAAAAGAATGCGGTCTTACTGATATAGATTATATAAATAATCCTAAAATAATTATTAAAATGTTACGACAAAAAATATTTTCTGATAGAAATATAACGATTGAAGGTATTAAAGAATATTTAAAAAGTAAAGGTGTATCTTCAGATACTATTGAAAATTTATCTGAAAGTCAATTAAAAGAACTTAAGAATATGAACTTAGTAGGTTTAAATTTTCTAAAAAATTATTCTAGATTTGATGGTGGAAAAGGAAAAAGAAGAAAGTCAGGTAGTAAAAGAAGAAAAACAAGAAGTAAAAGAAAGAAGACTGAAGAAAAGAGAAGAAAATCATCAAGAAGCAAAAGAAGAAAGTCAGTTAGAAAATCAGGCGGAAGAAAGAGAAGAAAATCAGGTAGTAAAAGAAGAAAATCAAGAAGTAAAAGAAGAAGGTCAGGTGGTAGAAAAAGAAAGTCAGGTAGAAAATAATATAAAATAAATTAAAAACTCGTATATAATAAAAAATAAATGAGTGGCGAATTAATTAATGCATTATATGAAAATAATATAAATAAGATCAGGGAACTAGCAGCAGCAGGTGCTGATATTAACAAAGAGAATAATTATGATAGTCGAACACCTCTTCAAATTGCTGTTTCTTTGGGTAATTTAGATATGGTAAGATTTTTGGTAAAAGAATTAGGTGCTGATATTAACAAAGAGAATAATTATGATAGTCAAACACCTCTTCGT
>Ga0214923_10007774_pt1 | contig 11597 bp, 9 predicted proteins | sample LL1510_MetaG_FD_177993 | JGI IMG/M metagenome (GOLD analysis project Ga0214923, IMG submission 177993) | Freshwater microbial communities from Lake Lanier, Atlanta, Georgia, United States - LL-1510 | ecosystem: Environmental > Aquatic > Freshwater > Lake | place: USA: Georgia | collected 2015-10-15 | reverse complement strand
CATACACGTATTTATTGAAATTGTTTATTGCCGAGTATTGCTACAGTGTTTGTAGCTCCACTTGCATATGCTGCATCCACTGTGCTAGTAAACACAGCAATAAACAATTTCAATAAATACGTGTATGATCCTAAATTATTAAAAATAACATTCGGAGGTTCAGGAGGCGGGGGAGGTGAAACAAAACAATATTTAATTAATTATACTAGACCCGGAGAGACATTAAGAGTAAAAGTTCAATATGGAAATGTTTATCGCAGTGATTATTACGCAAACAAATTACCGAGTCCATGGAACACAAATCCACCGATCCTCCCATCAGAGCTAGTAGCTACAACGCAAGCAGAAATCGATAAACAAAAAAAACAAACATATACAAAAGTACAAGTGTTTTGGGGTAACACTTTAGTGTTTGATGACGGAGTAATGGATGGTAAACACGCAGGAGAAGGAGATTTAAATATTTACGCAGGAATCGGAGGTGGAGGCGGAGAAGGAGCAGTTAGCAATCTTACAAACAGAGGAGAAGACGGTCATTATCCTGGCGGTGGTGGAGCAGGAGGAGGTGTTTCAAGTAAATACCCAACAACGTATGATACGTGTGGTGGTAAACCTAGAGGAACAATCATCACATTTTACGATTTGTATGACGACAGAAGAGGAATACAACATCAAAAGGCAACTAATTATGAATGTCAAAAAGGAGGATATGGAGATCATGGGGGAGCGTCATATAATCTTGGTGTAGTTCAGACAGGAGAAGGTAAAGGTCAGGGTGGTAACGGAGCGGATGGATTGGTGATGTTGTATTACAACAAGTATCCAAATTTACAAGGAAGTTTTACTGGAAACGGATATTGAACGCTTGAAATGAAGAACAATACATAAACACAAAAAATAAAAAAGGGACATCCCCTTTTTATTTTTTATTTTATTTTATTTTATAATAATAGAAGTAAATGGTTTATGTTTTACCGGAAGAAGTTGGTGTTGTTGTTGTTATCGCCGTCATCGTCTGAAGAACAGCGGAATAGCTTCGTTGGTCTCGATAATCCACGGCAATTTCCCCTCTCGCAATTTTCCGGTATAAAATGTCGAGTTCATGAATCTTCTTGGGACAATATTTTGCAGAATCTTCTTCCGTTTCCGTATGTATTTCAGCAATTTTTACACAATAGAGAGCCATCATGTCCGCAGGAGAAATACCCATTTGCATCATTTTATCAACAATTTGTTGATAAGATAATACTGGATCGGTTTCTCGTTTCATAGCATATTTTTTGAATTCTAAATATCTCTCCGTAGAATAAATTTCGTCGCCATCTCCGTTTTCAGACTGAAACTGGAAACTATTGATAGAAAGAACAGATTCATTCCCATCGTCGTCCTCATCATCGTCGTCGTCCTCCTCGTCATAATCATAATCATAATCAAAACTAGCATCTACAGGAGTGGGTTCAACCAATTCTTTTCTACACATGGGACATTCAATTCTCTGACACAAATTTTTGAAGATACATGACGAATGAAATGTATGACCGCATTCCGTTGTGGTTTTATTTGTATCCGTAATAACTTCCATACAGATACAGCAGTCGAGCAATTCGTTAGTAAAAGAAGACATGGCGCAAATGTTTGGGTAAATAATATGAAATTAGAACAACATGAAAAAGAATTTCAATTTTATAAAATTGAAGTATTTTGTTTTACATTCTTGAAAATCATTCAAAGACAGAAAAGAGAGAAAAGAAAAATGATCCAAATAAAAAATGTAATCGAAGGAACCGTCGTGAAACGACCATCCAAAATGATAAAAACACCGTATGTCGCCGATGTAGCAATACACGAAGATGAAGACTCAGAAAAAGAGAAAAGAGAAGTCATCGCACATAGCGCTTCACTCGGATGTTGCGGTCTAGCGGACACAAAGGCAACCGTTCTTCTCTCAAAAATAGAGACCCCTTCTTCAAAGAAAGCACTACGATGTAGCCATCGAATTTACTTGGCGGTCCACAAAGAAGGAGAGAATGAGGAAATCGTCGGAATTTATCCGAAATTGGCGGAGAATTTGATGGATTGCGCGTTACGACAAAATGTATTGTCGTCGTTGAAGAACGTAAAAAAATGGAACAGAGAAATAGTCATTAAAAATGAAGAACTAGGTTTAGACTCGAGATTCGATTTCAGCGGAATTGATGCAAATGATCGACCGTTTCTGATGGAAATCAAAAATGTTCCCCTCGCGGATTACGAAGATGTTTGTTCGAAAGAGCGTAAAAAAATGAATTTCGAGGGACGCGATTTCAATTCAAAAGTGGCGTATTTTCCCGATGGATATCGGAAAAAAAACACAGACCCAGTGAGCCCACGGGCACTGAAACATGTTCGAGAATTAGAAATCATAAAACAGACGACACCCGCACTACGTTGTATATTGTGTTTTGTAATTCAACGATCGGATGTAAACCGTTTCACCACATCCGTCATTGATCCCGAATACAAAGCCGCTGTGAAAAAAGCTCACGAATCCGGAGTAGAAATTTTAACCATGGTTGTAAAATGGACGAGAGATGGGAAGGCGCATTTCGTCCGGGACGATTTGCCGATTCTGTTATAAGAACCCGAACCTCGAAAAAACATAAAATTGAAAGAAACCAAAATCGAAACCCAAGACAGACAAATGAATCCACAACAAGAACAACAACAATCCAAAAATACCGATGTTTCAGATATTTGTATACCAAGAATGGAAAAGAATGTACGCCGAGAATTCATATTGAATATCTTGCGAAAAATGAAAATAGGATACATCGAGAGAATAAGCGAAATCCCTCTGAAAAAAGAACCTACGCATAAACGCATAATTATAAAAATAAAATGGAATTCTACGGACACATCGAAAATGATACAACACCGTCTCCAAAACAACGAACCAGTAAACATAGTGTATGAGTTGCCATTATTCTGGAAGATATTGTTATGTAACAATACTAAGTAAACAATAATAAAAATAATAAAATCAATCCTCTGAAAAAATCACGGATAAATATTGGTCGATCACCGGATTCCCTTTACAACTAAGGGAGTCCGGTTTTTTTTTCTTCATGCAATAATATTTCCAAAAAGGAATATTTTCAGATTGTTTGATTTCTCGTATAAATAGTTCATCCATAGACCCATACGCGTTTCGATAATAAAGCAATTCTTCTTTGAGTTTTTCTTTTATATCACATATGAAATCAAGCCGTTTTCTCATACGATGACTTTCATTCATTCGGATTTCGTCACCGTATTTACACAAAATATATTGAATTTCATTTTTGACATCTTTGAATTTGACAATGAGTTTCAATTTGTAAGTTTCCATTCGCTTGATGAAGGAGAAAATATTCACATGGTAAATAATGGGGAAAATCCGTTTGATTTCTTCGGGGATCAACACATTTGCCATATCTTTTATTTCGTTCATTTTGACTTCAAACTCCTCCATTTTTTCGAATAAGAGTTCCGATTTCTCTCGGACCCCCTCCATGAAAAAGAGTTTGCTACTTGTCATTTGGAGAGAATTCTCCAATTTATCATATTGTGTAGAAAGTTGCAAAAACGTTTCCGCGGCAGACTCCAATTTCAGATAATGGACGATAGATAAACAAATGGTAACCATTGCGTTCAACCCGGCAATCAATCCTCCACTCCATGAATACTGTTGTATAAAAGGCGCAAATAACGAAATCGCTCCGGCTCCAATCAATGCCGGAAACATCAATAAATTCAATTTGATCTGTGTAAGTGTTTTGGCTTGTATATAAAGATTTTTCTGTCCGTTCAAATATGTGGTTAGAATGTCGAGTTCATTCGAATATTTATCTTCGCCTTCATAGTATTTATCCAAGGATCGTTTTACGGTTTTAAAAGTAAGTTTTTTATAAGGACGCTTCGTACTCAATTCATGTGAATCATCAAAACAATCGGGCTCGTTGTCGACATCATCGTCATCATTATCACTGTTATTGTTGGATAAAACCGGACTGTTGGAATACAAGTAGTCATCTACACAGTTCATATCAATCGAAACAATCCCATTTTCTTTCATGTTTGAATCGTGTTTGTTACGAATGTATTCTAAACTTTCATTCAGTTTATTCATAAAATGTTCGTCTGTATAATGAATGGTGGCAATTCCTGGCTCAATCGAAGAGCAAGTAAGATTATCGTTTATTTCAATATTCATCGTATAGAAGTGAATGAAACGAAATATATAATGATGTATAATTAGATTATTATATATGAAAAAAATGTAAAACAATCCATCTCTCCAAAAAATTGACACTTTTCAGTAGATATCATAGAATTCATAAAAATGTCAACCACAAAACAAACCCTCGCAAATTATTCCGAAACCGAATTATTGTATAAGAAAATCATCGAAGAGAAACGAATTCGCGAATATGCAAAACAGTACAAGGACACGTTTTTAATGACAACCCGTTTCAATACACATACGGGAAATGAAAATTCAAATTATCGCAAAACAAAATGGCCGAAAGGATGTATTTATGGAACGCCCGTAATGGTATGCAAACGTGTTCCCCCAGAAAGCAAATTATTCGTATTGGAAATGCAGAATGACGAAAATCGAATCATTGGATTAGGACTTACGTTAAACAACCCCCATTTCAATAAATACAAAATATACAGCGACACAAATTACAACCGTTTTTCATATATAGGAAAATATCGAATCCCGAGAGAAGAAATGTCGGAAGACGAAGAAATAGTTATGAAAATTTTCGACAAATTATGTTTTGAAGGAAAATATCACATGAAACGAGGACATGGAATGACGGCGTTTCCCATGAAAATAATGTATCGATGTAGAAATATGATCGATTTAGTAAAATTCGTAGAAGAAATGTTTAAAAAACGTATAAACGCATCATAATAAAAACGAGACAACAAATATAAAAAATCTTTATACTCATATATTAATATGGAGGAAGACAAGTATGACATTTCACAATATACAGATGGTGAATTATATAGTATTTTAGATTTGAATCATCCAACCGACCGAGAATTGGAAGCAAAACTCATACATATGATAAATAAATATTCAAGCATGCAAAACGAATCAGGGTATAGATTAGCCAATTTTTTTCAGAACATTTATTCCCATTTTTTTGAAGAAGAGGAGGAGGAGGGATACGAACGAGAAAACATGCTCGAGGGGTTTGAGAATAATCCATTAAGTATAAATAAGGAAACCATAGATAGTTCAAAAACCCAAATCGCGAAACAAGAAGTGAAAACCGAACCAAATAACAAGACAACTCTTCAATCTACATTTACACTGGATTATGCGAAAGACACATTTGGTCTGAATCCATTGTTAAAACAGACGATACGTCGAATTATAAGTATAGACAGTCAATATAGAGATAACAAGAACAATACATTATCCACCGATTTTACATTTAATTTATCGGAAACCCTCAAAGACGTTGTGTCTTTGAAACTTACGTCAGTATCCATTCCAATTACTTGGTACACGGTAAGTAAAAGCTATGGAAGCAATTTTTTTTATTTGAAAGGCAATGTAGAGGGAATTAACAATGGGCTTCATGATTACAAAATCGAAATCCCTCCAGGAAATTACAATTTAACGAGCAATGACAATAGTAACATCATGAACGCCATAAATAATTCTATAATCGACGTTTCAAATCTTTTTACGGACACAAATTTTGGAAATACCTCGTTGGTTTATAAAAACAGTACAAGTCGTTCGACACTGAATATAGACATACAAAAAGTATACAATGAGTCGAATTTTTATTTAGAATTTCCATATTGGACGCCTTCAATCAATCCAAATTTAAGCGGAGACGCGTTAAATCTATACAGAACGCAATCAATTCCATCCTTTTTAGGATTTAATAAAACAACATATACCTCATGTTCCATAGTATCGAACCAATCTTACGTATTAACAAGTACAATAAATGCCATCACACGATCCTATACTGTAGATTCATCAAATAATTATTTTAATATTATACAATACGACGGTCTGGATGATTATACCCCAAGTTCAACAATATATACAAATATCCAAATCCCCATAACCAATGGAACATATTATAGACAAGGATTAATCAGTGAAATAAATAGTCAATTGCAAAACTCGATCTATCTCGATCGTTTATCCACAATCCAACAAGTGGATATCGTCGATCCATCCATGGCAAATGTTGGATTTTCTCATTATGAAATGTTCGTAAAACTAAATCGGTACACTGTAAAACAAGTTCCCAATTCGAAAATAGTCGTTTTATTTCCAGATGAATCTACAATCGATCGAAACTCAATATGGTCTATATACAAATCTTCGACTTATTCGTCGGCACTGTTTTTTGATAGCAGTATCAATACGCCAAATATTGTATATTCAGAATCAAGTTCCATAAAATCGAGTTACCAGGTCAATCCGGGAACGAACATATATTTAAAATGTATTAGTCCGCCGAATTATTCTTCCACAAACGATTTTTCAATGAACGATATCGTGGTAAAAATTACAGAAGGAAATTATATCATATCCGATTTAATGGCGAATATAAATAGTAGTTTTCAAGCAGTAAACACAAATTCCAGAAATATCAATCCAAACAAACCTAACATTTTCAATTCAAATACGCTTGTCAGTGAAATAAATAATAAGTTTCATTTAGATGTGGATATAACAAACACTTTCACGAATTCAGATTATAAAATATCGGTGAACGAAAAATCTGTGTTAGATTTCATGAAGATTTCAATACCGGCAAATTACCACTTATTAGATGCTTCCAATAATTCGTTTAATGGATCGTTCAACAATACAAATGGGTATTTTATTGATACGAGTTATGTGTTGACCTATACTCCATATGGAAATTCGGGAAACAAAAAGGATGGTCCCAGAAAAATTTATTTGCCGCAAAGAAACGAATATACATATCCAAGCTATTTTGAGTTGATAGCCGATGTGGAATACGCAATACGTCATCATACTGTAGTGGATCCTTGCAACAACGAACCCCAATCCCCTTTATCAAATAGTTCAATCATAATAAATACTCTCTCAAATGGCGTTGTGTATGTAACACTGACAATTGATATCGCATATGTTTTGACTGAAAATAATTATGAGATATATTTCAATGATCCAGGTTCAAGCGGTCCAACTGACATAACGAATTTATGGTACAATTTAAATATAGATCCTTCTTACTCATTATACAATCACAAAATACCACAAGATCCAATGGGAGAATCAAGTGCATATGCAACGATTCTAAGTAACTCAAACATAGATGTAAATGAAATCACTATTACATCCACAAATAATAAAATAAAAATAACACCGTATTATGATAGTAGAGGAGGGGCTTATTCTACGAAGAATAATATAACATTAAATGTACCAGACGGACAATACACAAAATTTGAATTAATTCGAAAAATCAATGAATTGTTTGATAACGATACAAGATTAACGGGCTCAAAAGTAATGACTTATGTGAAAAATGGGAGTGAATACACAAAAATTCTTATGAATGTAAATATAATATACACTTCCAAAGATTATATTTTAGTGTTTTATGATCCAGTCAACTTCGTAAAATGTTTCACGGGTGCTAAAAGTGTGAGAAATACTTCATGGGATGCGACATTAGGATGGATATTAGGTTTCAGAGATTATACAGAATATGAATTGAAAAAATCGAACGAGACAACCAGTGAAACGAATACATATTATATCGATTCAACGAATGGATCTTATGTGTATACAGATGTGTATGTGAAGATGTCCTCCTCACAAATTATAAAGACTAGTGTTGTGTTAACGGGAGACACAGCGACAAGTTTATATATTTACAACCATTTTTTAATCATTTTGAATGATTACATACAAAATCATTTGAATGATGGATTAGTGACAATTACGAATCGGGATACAAATGTAGAAGTGCAGAATTCTAACCATTCGACAATCACAATATGTGATCCTGTAACTGGCACGACCCAAATAAGTACAGACACGAATATTGATTCATCGACACAGAACGAGGTCTATGCAATGAATCAAAAAAAATATTCTACAAAGAATAAATTGAAATCGTATTCATTAGGTCCGAATATCCAAGACGTATTTGGAATAATTCCAATCACATCCGTATCACCTGGGGATCAATTCGTAGATTCCGGCGGAAATCTCCAAAATCAAGATCGAATGTATTTTGGTCCCGTGAATATAAGTCGGATGTCGGTAAAATTAATCAATGACAAAGGAGATATTGTGGATTTGAATAATTCAAACTGGTCTTTATCGTTTTTATGCGAACAATTGTATCGATCCGAAAATGTAAAAAACAAATAAGAAAATAAAACACACATAACAGAATAAAACATAAGAATACATATATATGGAAAATAGTATAATATCGGAAAAAGGTATAATACCAGTATTCGATTATGTTGGATTCCAAGGTCCAATCATTACCACTATGATAACCTATTTTTCATTATTAGAAAAACCGATGTACGCATGGATGTTTATTATAGGAAGTGTCTTGAATTATTTATTCGTGTTGGTATTAAAAGACGCGATAAAACAACCTAGACCAAGCAATCCGATACCCTACATTCAAGATGACATGTATAAAGGAGCGATTCTATATGGAATGCCTTCCGGCCACGCGCAAATCACATTTTTCTCGATTACATACTTGTATTTAACCAATCGACCGTTTCCATTAGTGGCGCTGTCTTTTTTCATCGGATGTTTAACTTTATATCAACGATGGAAGTTTAGAAGACATAGTGTCGAACAACTCGTAGTAGGAACAATTAATGGTTCTGCGTTTTCTTATGGAATATATTGGATGACGACGAATTATTTACAACGAAAATATACGCCAAAGAGTATATTTTAGGCCAACACGTACAACATGGAATATACAATATAATGGAAATCTAAAATATAATTATTTTATATATGTCGCAAAATAATTATATCGATTTTTTGAGAGACACGACGATTTTAAAAGAACCAACCAAAAATCTACGACCAATATTAAGTTCTTCGGAATACATCAAATTCAAAGGGTATTCGGTGGAAAAAGACGTTGAAAATACAAAATTATCTTATAGTGAATTATTACCAAGCGGAACACAGAAGATTTTTGACATAAAACGAAATGTGATGCATTGCCCTCACATCGAAATGTGTTTGGATACAAACACACGACCCAATCGAACATTACATACAGAACAACTGCCCGTTCCTACCCAACGTTTCAATAAAAACCCGACAGAGAAAACGTGTATATGTAATAATAAGAATAATCTCTTGCGTAAATGCAGACGTGTGGGAAGAATTTCAAAATGCGGTACGAGAGTTTGTGATTGCAAATCATCCCAAGTTGTATAGATGATACAATAAAAATAATAGACTGAATGAACTTTGATATGTATACAAAATAAATATCAAAATACGTAAAAAATCGACAAGATCAAGATTATGGTTTCTTTCCAAGAATTTCAATTTTGGATTCGAGAGATTTCACTGTCTCTCTCAGCATTTCATTTTCATGAGAGATCGTTTTGAAATTGGATTTCAATTCTTGGACTTCTTTTACAAGCAACGCAATGAACCCATTGTAGTTCAACGATTGCATCGAATCCCCATCTTTTTCGCCTTGGACCAAAAAGGGATATTCTGCCTGGACTTCGTGCGCCAAAAACCCCATATCATGAGATCCTCCGGACAAATCGTATTCTACCGGTTTCAAATTGTCGATTGTTTTTGTTTTGGATAAAGATTGGACGTTTTGTTTCATACGATAATCAGAGGTTGCATTGAATGAAGTCGCTTGAATAGTTCCATTACATACTAAATTATTTGCAATTGTAGTTGTTGCATAGTTTGTTTGTATAGCTTCAATATATGCTCCACTACTGTTTTGCACTCTTAACAATATTGAACCTGAATTTGTAAGATTCCAACAAACAAATGTAGATCCAGTTTGTCCCAAGTTTGTTTGTTGACTAGCACCGCTCTTATACGCTACTACATTATTACTAAGAAGATATAAAGTATTATTAAAGGTTGCTCCATTATATGCAAACACATAATCTACTAACGCACCAGACGGGTCTTTGTTTCTTAAGTAAATAGAACCTGAATTATATTTATTTTCAATTAAAAATGTATTTATATTGACCTGTGAAATTTGAGTATAATTTACACCCGCGCTTTCAAACAAATTCATAACAGAACCAGTATTCATGGTAACAGTTCCTGAAAAGTTTGATCCTTTGAAACTGTTCGTTCCAGTTCCGGATTGAGTTATAATCAAATTATTTGAATTTTGAGTCAAATTACCGTTGAATGCAGTCGCAGATACAGTACCAGTGGATGGATTCACACTAACGTTAGTAGATACATTTATTGCTTGAGTGGATGATGTATTATTTTGAACGAATGTTAAATAATAGGAAGAGTTGGCACTATTATTTAGGGTTGTTGCAACATTGGTAGCGTTTGTACTTGTATTCAGTGTGGTCCAAACCGCAGCAGATCCATTCCAACTCAATAGTTGACCGTTGGTAGGAGCTATTGTGGTAAACGCAGTTGTATTTGCAGACGTTTGGTAAGGAATACTTCCGGCAGAACCGCCCGATAAACTACCCGAAAAAGTGGTTGCAGATATAGTACCAGTGGATGGAGTAACACTAATATTTGTGTTTGTATATATTGGCGCGTTTGATGTACCGGCAGTATCGACGAACGTCAAAAACATTGTTCTTCCAGAAGTACTATTCGCAGACGAAATATTAGATGGAGAAAAATTAGACCAAGTAGGAGCACTAGTTCCTCCAGAGATCAATACTTGTCCGGAAGTACCTGCATTAGAAATAGAGGTTTGATTCGTTCCAGATTGATAATGAATACCTCCGACAGTAGTACCGATAATATGATTTGCTGTTGTAGCAGTACCCGATAAATTACCGGAAAAAGTGGTCGCAGATATAGTACCACTTGATGGATTCACACTAATATTACTATTTGTATTGATAGATTGACTACTTGGCGAACTACTTCCCACAAATGTTAAATAATAGGAAGCGTTGTTAGAACCGGTTTGAGTTGTCACACTGCCTGCACTAATATCCCTCCAAGTAGGAGCACTAGTTCCTCCTCCAGAGGTCAACACTTGACCCGTAGCCCCTGCGGATGTAAATAGGGTTGTATTTGCAGCAGATTGGTAAGGAATACCCCCAATAGTACTACCAATAATATTATTTGCACTTGTGGCAGTACCCGATAAACTACCCGAAAAACTAGTGGCGTTTACTTGTCCGGTAACATCCAACGCATACGCAGGACTACTATTACCAATACCAACCTTTCCATCGTTTGTCATAAACATTGTTACAGTACTTGCGTTATTACGAATTTGAAACCCAGCAGTTCCATAATTCAAATATGTAGTATTGTTAAATCTTGGATAAAGACACGCTTGACCTGCACCATAAATAACCGAATTCGC
>Ga0214923_10007773_pt1 | contig 11598 bp, 19 predicted proteins | sample LL1510_MetaG_FD_177993 | JGI IMG/M metagenome (GOLD analysis project Ga0214923, IMG submission 177993) | Freshwater microbial communities from Lake Lanier, Atlanta, Georgia, United States - LL-1510 | ecosystem: Environmental > Aquatic > Freshwater > Lake | place: USA: Georgia | collected... | reverse complement strand
TGTTAAAAGGAGTAGAGACAGAAGTGTTTAGTATAGGTGCTTTAGCTAAAGCTCTAGATAAACAAATTGTCACTATTCGTCTATGGGAAAAGAAAGGATATATTCCAATCGCCCCATATCGTCTACGTTCTAAAAGTTTAAAAGGCAATAAGGTTATGGGCAATCGTGTATACACACGTGCTCTAATTGAAATTGCTATTGAAGAGTTTGCAAAACGTGGACTTATAGGTTCTGCTCGTGTAGAGTGGAATGAGCATGCCGATCTGACCGAGGCACTTGTCAAACGGTGGAAAGATATGCTACAATAAAAACTGAGAGTCAACCGACCTCATTACCAACCGAGTGCGAAAGCCTCATTACCAATAAAGGAGATACTCATTATGAGTATTGAAAACCCACAAGTCGATGCAGAGTTCTATCTAGAAGATGCAGAAGACGCAAACGCAAAGCACGGCACTACCGTGCAGTCAGGCTGGGCAGCTGCAGAGTCACTGCTAAAGCCAAAGCGTGCTAATGGCAACTACCCAACTGAATTTAAGTTTAGTGAAGAGTTGCAACTTGTACGCTTCCTGGACAACGAGCCATACATGGTCTACCAGTTGCACTGGATTGATCGTTCAGAAGGCAAGAAGTCTTTCGTGTGTCTAGGTGACGAGTGCCCACTCTGCACCATGCTTGGTGATAAGCCAAAGCCAAAGTTTGCATTTAACGTTCTTGTTCTTAGCGACGAGCAGCCTAACGTGCAAATTCTAACCGCTACAACTCCTCTAGCTCGTCAGCTCCAGGCTGCTAATAGCCACCCAGTACGTGGTCCACTTAGCAAGTACTTCTGGACTATTGCTCGTCAGGGTACAGGCGCTTCTACACAGTACTCCCTAGAACGTGTCAAAGCTGCTGACCTTGCTGAAGAGTGGGATCTAGATCCAGAGAACATTGATGCAATTGCCGCATCTGCTTCTAAATATGGTCAGGAAGCAGTGTACATCACTCCTCGTGCTGAACTGATTCAGATTGCACGTTCTCTACTCAACTAACCCACCTCACTATAGTGGCTTAAGGATTCTTCCTTTCTTGCCTTAGCCACACCCCCGATGGGGGCTAAAGCTCCTCTTTCCTTTAGCCCCCATCACTTCTATCTAGGGATAATATGAACATCATTACTACAAAAGAACAATTAACTGAGTTTGTTTCTTACTACATGAATGTGCCAGCTTTTGCATTTGACATTGAGACTATTGGAGACAATCGTCTACATCCAGTGTTGAATGATGTTTGTTGGCTTTCTTTTGCTACTGAAGGTCGTGTAGACGTAATTCCTATGGGTCATCCAAATGGTGATCTTATTGACTACACTAAGCCATTACTTCTTTCAGGAGAACGTCGTCTTGCTGAAGGCAAGCCTCTATTAGATTCGCATTATTCAGCTGATGAGCGTAAATGGGTTCCAAACTTTACTGAGCCACCAGTGCAATTAACTAGGTCAGAAGTCTTTACTGCTATTCAACCTTTAATGTTTAGTGACAAGTTAAAGATAGGTCACAATATAAAATTTGATGTTAAATCAGTAGCTAAGTATTACGGAGGCAAAGTTCCTAGCAAGCCTTACTTTGATACTCTTGTAGCTACTTTTGTCATTGATAGTCAAGAGAAAGACCTTGGTCTTGCTGCCTGTGTAAAACGCGAAACTGGAATTATAGTTGAAAAAGGTGTAGGAGAAAACATTGCTCTACATGACTTTGATAAGGTTGCTAAATATTCCGGTATTGATGCTGAAGTTACTTGGAAGTTGTATAAAGTACTAGATAAAAAACTTGATGCCAAGCTACAAAAAGTATGGCGTTTAGAAATGGATGTTTTATCAGCTCTCTGTGATATGGAACTTACTGGAGCATACATTGATCAAGAAGCATTGCACGATTTAGCTAAAATCATTGAAAAAGGAAAGATTGAAGCTGAAGCCAAATGCTATAAGATTGCAGGCAAGGCATTCCCAATTAATTCCGTTCCAGCAAAACAGAAGCTACTCTTTGGCTCAGAAGATGGTCAAAAAGCCCGTTTAAAGCCCAATCCAGCCTTTAAAGCAGGTCTGACACCAAAAGGTAGGGAAGCACACCAAAAGGGCTTAGAATTGACTCCTGCGCACTATTCTGTAAGTGCCGATGCTCTAGAAAATCTACGTGGTAAAGATGAGCTTGTAGATGCTTTGCTTGAGTATCAAGACCTAAATAAACTCATGACTACTTATGTAACTCCATATACAGGTGGAGAGGTTAAACGCGTCACTAATGGTAAAGAAAAGATAATCGACCGTGCTAGCCTTTTAGTAAACGGGCGTGTGCATACCAATTTTAAATCTTATGGTGCTGAAACAGGCAGGTTCTCTTCAAGCGAACCTAATTTACAAAACATTCCATCATCAGGCGAATATGGAAAGATGATCCGTAATTTGTTTGTTGCACCACCAGGGCATAAATTGGTTGTTGCAGACTACTCTCAAATAGAACCACGCATTATTGCTGCATTTAGTCAAGACCCTATCTTGATGGAAAACTATCTACAAGGTGGCGATATTTATACAACTATTGGTGATACAATGGGTGTAGATCGTAAAGCAGGTAAGGTATTGGTTTTGGCTATCTCATATGGTGTAGGTCCAGATAAAATCGCTGCTTCTATTGGATGTACAGTAAAAGAAGCAAAAAATCTACTTTCTAACTTTGAAAATAAGTTTTCTAGTATTCCTCGCTATAAAGGTAGGGTTATTCGTAAAGCAAAAGAAGTAGAACCAGTTCCTTATGTAGAAACATTGTTTGGTCGTCGTAGGTACTTGCCTGATTTAAACCACTCTGATTTTGGATTAAAAGCACGTGCAGAACGTCAAGCATTTAACACTAAGATTCAAGGCAGTGCAGCTGATATTATGAAGTTAGCACTTATTCGTGCTCACTCTTGTTTTGTAAATGCTCCAGATACAAATGTTGTTTTAACTGTTCACGATGAATTAGTAACTATTACTCCAAATGAATTAGCAGATGAAACTGCTGAAGCCATCCGTATTTCTATGGAGGGCATAAAAATAAAAGAAATAACTATCCCATTAATTGCTGATGTAAAGATCGTCGACAAATGGGGAGAGGCTAAATAATGTCAGAAGTGTATATATGTACAGGATGCTATGAAACTCAAGGAGCAGATGAAAGTGGCGACTATTGCGATATTTGTAGCTCATACAAGTATTTTGCGTGGGTAGAAGTCGATTATGATGAGTACGCTCCTTATGGATTTGATGAGGATTCTGATGAGGATATTTAAAAAGAAATCTGCTCCTAAAGTTCCTCCTTTAGCTGAAATGAATGCCAGGTTACGTGGATTTATAATGGATTCACAAATACAGGATGGGCATGAACTTGCATACATTCTTGGTTGTGCTCCATTAAGTGATGAAATTGCGGAAAAAGAAGAGCAAGTAAGTGATGATAGGGTCGAAAAGATCTCTTTTCTCATTCCTCTTTTATACGCCTATTCCCATGCTTTAGCAGAAGCATCGATAGAATTTCAAAAAGCAAACACAGAAGGACATGAGTCTGTTCCAGATGAAATATGGATCTTTGGTCGTCGTATATTAGAACAAGTTTCTATGTCAGCTTTAATAGGATCAACATCCCAGTTAGTTGATATGGGGTTACTTACAATTCCAAAAAGGATAAAAAAATGAGCAATTCAGATTGGTGGGCTAAAAAATTAGGGCAACAACCTCAGATTCCTGTAGGTCGTCCAGATCCAACGCCACAAATGCCACCTAGCCAACAACCTATGGCACCGATGCCTGGGTTTCAACAATCCCAACCAGATTTGGCTAGGCTCGCGCCATCCTCTAAGAGCACTGCTTCGTGTCCTGACTGCGGGTCGGGCAACTTTATGGCTCCTACGGCTCAAATCGCGCCACGGTGTTACGATTGCGGGTATCCCATTCAGCAATCAGGTGGTAGGTATGGTGCCCTGGCTGGTGCTCATGTTGAAGGCGCGGCTAAACAAGCATCAGGAAATGACACAACAAACAACTGGAACCCACAAGGAATAATAGGAAGTGTATAATGGATCCTCAACAAATTCGTGATTTGGCATTTTTAGATTTTCGTGCTAAACTAGGCGAAGAACTTTTAAAATATGGACTAATAACTTCGTATCAAGGTTCACTAGGATGGTGGATCAGTGACGAATTTCTTAAACTATATGATCTACTGGAGGCAATTCGTGATTAATGCAGATGTACTAAAAGTCATAAATGCACTAAATAAAAAATATGGAGACAATACAGTAGTTTTAGGAGAAAGTATAAAGAATGACCTTATTCCTCGTATTACTACTGGTTCAACTACTTTTGATTATGTTTTGGGTGGTGGTTTTCCTGCTAACCAATGGAATGAACTCATTGGAGAACCCTCTCATGGAAAAACAGCAATCGCTCTCAAAACAATTGCCGCCAATCAAGCTATAAACCCAGATCATTTAACTGTATGGGTAGCTGCTGAACAGTGGGTTCCAGAATACGCAGAAATGTGTGGAGTGGATGCTAGTCGCGTAATAGTTATTGAGACTAACGTAATGGAGGAAGCCTACCAGGCTGTAATTGATTTTGCTGAAACTAAAGGCGTAGATGCAATTGTTATAGACTCACTTCCTGCTTTAAGTCCAATGCCAGAACTAGAAAAGAATATGGATGAGCTTACTGTTGGTAAAGGAGCTCTACTTACAAATAAATTTTTCCGTGTAGTTGGTCAAGCAATGAAGCGCAGTTTAATAGAGGATGAGCGTCCTATTCTTGGACTTATTATTAACCAGTATCGTATGAAGATTGGTGTAATGCATGGAGATCCACGTACTACCCCAGGTGGTGAAGGAAAAAACTACGCTTTCTTTACACGTTCTGAAGTAAAACGCGATGAATGGATTGAGTCAGGTTCTGGAACTAATAAAGTACGTGTAGGTCAGCGTATTAAGATTCGTGTTATAAAAAATAAGACAGCCCCACCACAGCGCATTGCGTATATTGATTACTACTTTGCTCCTCATCTTATCTACAATGCCGGTGACTATGATACTGCTAAAGAGGTAGCTTCTTTGGCTCTTGTTAAAGAAATAGTTGATCGTCGTGGTGGATGGATCTATTATGGTGAGCGTAAATGGCAAGGTCAAGAAGCGTTTGCTAATTCAATTCGTGAAGAAGTAGACCTATATGAAGAGCTTCGTTTAAAAGTTCTAAGCACAGCAGACACAAATATGGAAGGCACATCTGATGAATTACAACTGCATGATTAAACTGTACAACAATATGGTTGCACAACAAGAGCGCTCTAAAATCACAGAGTTTTTAAAAGGTCTTGTTAATGAATTTGAAAAATTTAATGATCCAGCCGAAGACTATAAAACTATTATTAATATTTTAGAATCAGAGGATTGGGCTCTTGGAAAATAACGAATTTCATATTGTAGACTTTCATTGGTCACAAGATCTAGAGGATCAATACACCACTTATATGGCAAACTGTGAATCCACTATTGACGCAGAAATGTATGATGAAACAAACGATTTTCAAACTTTATCTGGTCAACCTTTTTGTGGGTGTGATGTTTGTTATATTCGTGAACAATTATTTTTCCTAGTTCCAAGGATAATTGAAGCCTATAAAACAGGGAAGATTACTATACCAGATGAAAAGTGAAGGACAAAAACAATCTCAAAAGCATGAAAAACGTATTGCTAAAGCTATTGGTGGCAGTACTACAGCAGCTTCTGGTGCGTTTTGGTCTCGTAAAGGTGATATACGCAGTTCAGACCTATTGATTGAACACAAATGGACTGGAAAAAAATCTAAAACAATTCAATCATCAGATTTGGAAAAAATTGTAAATGAAGCTATAATGGATGGTAGATTTCCAGTATTTGGAATCCACCTTAATGGAAAAGATTATGTAGTTTTATTAGAAACTGACTTTCTAGAGTTATGGAACAAAAATGATAATGGATGATTCATACGGAAATCCTAATTACTCTAGTGATTGGATTGATAAAGCTAGGTGTAAAGACAAAGATCCTACAACAGAAATCTTTTTTCCACCAAGAGACAAAACTAAATATTCAAAATTAGCTACCCAGGCTAAAGCCATGTGTCTAGGACCAAACAACACTAGTCCATGTCCAGTTCGTAATGAATGTCTGTGGTATGCTATAGAATCTGATGAACAGCATGGTATTTGGGGTGGCATGAGTCACCGTGAACGCAATGCTTTAGTTAGGAAATGGCAACGCAAGTTTAAAGACAAAATGTCTTTAAAAGAATATGTATACACATTTGATAAGAAGGACTACTCAATTGGCAGTAAATAAATCGGAACTACAAAAATTTCTAGACGCTAAGAAAGCACCAACACGTTTAATTGGTGATATTGAACGCCACCTCATGCAGCGTCCAGTAGGAGATCGTCGTACAGATGTACTTCACCCATCTGAAATTATTAAGCGCGACTGGTGTAAGCGTGCATCCTACTTCCTATTGTCAGGTCATACTAAGATTGCCGAAAAGCCAAATCTACGTTTGCAATCTATCTTTGATGAAGGTCACGCTATTCATGCTAAGTGGCAACGCTGGTTTCAGGAAATGGGCGTTCTATACGGTAGGTTCACTTGTGTTGCCTGTAATTTCTCTATGTTTGGTCTAGGATCAGTTGACTGTCCTAACTGTGGCAAAGAAACTATGGAATACCGTGAAGTAACTTTAGTGGATGATAGTCTACGGATTGCCGGTCATACAGATGGATGGATTAAAGGTATTGGAGATGACACTCTAATTGAAATCAAGTCTATTGGTCCAGGCACAATTAGGTCAGAAGCTCCAAGTCTAATGGCTGATGCCGATGGCGATTTTATGGCAGCTTGGAATGCTATTCGTCGCCCATTTCCAAGCCATATTCTTCAGGGTCAGGTATATCTAGAACTTATGAAACGCATGGGTAATGAGGTAACTGAAATTGTATTTTTGTATGAATTAAAAGCAGATCAGTCTTACAAAGAGTTTAAAGTTAAGGCAGACTTTGAAATTGTAGAGCATGTATTTGAAGGTGCTAAATTTGTTGTAGATGCAGTTGAAGCTGGTAAAGCACCATTGTGCAATAACAATGCCGGTGGAACTTGCAAGCAGTGTGACCCATATAAGGAGGATTAATGAGTGCACTATCTAAATTTGCAGACTGGAATCTTACTTTTAACAAGCCAGCATTAGATCAAGTACAGTTGCCTAATGACATTACAGCCATTGACTCTGAAGAACTAGGTAAGCTGTTTACTGATCTAACTGCTTGGACAGATTATATTGAATCTCAAACTGCAATGGCAATTCTAGAAGAACGTGCTGCATTAAAAGCAAAAGAATACGAAGAAAATGTAATGATGATTAAGCGTATGGGGTCTTCAGCTAAAGGCGAACGTATAACTATTATCAAAGCTGAAATTGCAACACACCCAGATATTGTGGCACTTGACAATGTTTACGAAGAGAAGTATGCTTATCGTAAACTAGTTGAAATGCTACTTACAAACCACGAGCGTGACCTATCCCTGGTCAGCCGTGAAATTACACGTCGTACCAATGACTACAGGAGGAACATATAATGGGACGCATGAAAGACCTTTTTACAGAGATGCAAGAACTCGGCATTGATCCTAATACACCAGAAGGAAAGATTAAGTTTACTGAATTAGTTAATACTCGTTATCCAGGACGTTTAATTCCAAACGGTAATCTTACAGATGAAGTTCTAGAAAATGTCCGTAATAATGATGTAAATAAAGACTTTAATGAGGCAGTACAGCAAAAGTTTCAGTATGCTAAGCACGTCCTTTTAAGTAAGCACAAGGACTATGGACCTACCAATATTAGTCTAAGTCCTGGTGGACCTCTTAACGGTTTACGTGTGCGTATGCACGACAAGTTAGCTCGTATTAACCATCTTATTGATACCGGAGCATCACCAGAACACGAGTCTCTAAAAGATTCTTTTCTAGATCTAGCAAACTATGCTATAATTGCTATGCTCGTATTAGATGACGAGTGGGATAAGTAAAGACATAAATTAAGGAAGGAATAAAAATGTCATTTGATTATGATCGTTGGCTAGAAAGCCCATACACTGATGTGGACGAGCCATGTGAACACGAATGTAATGAGTGTGAAGGCACAGGCAAAGCATGGATAGCTGAAGAAGAGCGTTTTAGCGAAACTGAACTATGTGATTACTGTTTTGAAGGCTCAGGTATGTGCGATGGCAATTGTGAACCAGATGAACCTGATTACAGTTATGAGCCAGAGGATTACTAATGAAGCAGTATGTCTGTGAGCACCTTATAAAACACGTGTATGACACGCATACATGTGATGGGTGCTGTGCACAGTTTATTTTAGTAAAGTCAACTAATGAGTAAAGAACTAAAGATGTTACTTATCTCTATTTTTTTGTTGATAGGTACAGTCGTAATAACTTATTTGACACAAAACTATCAATGTGATAAAGTTGAATACCAAGATCTAAATGGTACTCATACTAAAACTGAATGTCACAAGAAAAAAGCTGAAACTTGTTGGGATAAATACGCAACTGAACAACTGGCAATTCAACAATGTGAAGGAAAATAAAATGGAACAAGTAATTTGGATTATTGGCGGTTTTGTGCTAGGATATGGTGTAATGAAACTTGCAATCTACCTAGTAGAAAAGGCAACTAAGAAAGGCAAATAATTAGGTTGAAAAAGAAAGTAATTCGTCCAAATATTACCGTAGTTTCTTTAAGGGAGCTATTACATAAAACATACATTGCTAAACCAATCTTTCAACGCGAGTATGTTTGGACAGAAGACGAATGTGCACAATTAGTATCAGATCTTACCGGATTTGCATCAGACGATTCAATGCATAACTATACGTTAGATGAGATTATTGTGTACCCTTCAGAAGAAGAACACTATGACTATGAACTTGTAGATGGTCAACAACGTACCTCAACATTAGTCATATTATTTTCTGTTCTATATTCATTTATAAAAGACACTGCAGAATCTACTGAGTTACATGGAGTAATGGATGCTTTTCATAGTCCAGTACTTAAAACAATGCGTGTAAAATTAGCAGATAACGCTTCTGATCAAGTACTAAAAAAGTTTATAGAAAATCCAAATGATGATATAGTAACAATAAATAAGTCACAGGAATACGTTGCAGCTGCCCTAAGTTCTATAAAAGAAGCACTACTAGATACAGACCATGTTAACGACACACAATCCGTATTAGACTTTATAGAGACTGTTTTAGATGGGGTGTATGTAACTCTTCATATAGAACCTAATAAAGAAAATGCTATGATGGTGTTTGATCGTAAAAATAATCGCGGCATCCGTCTTACTAGTTCAGATAAACTAAAAAACTACTTTTTACAAATTCTTCAAGATTCTGGATCAACAGACGCAAAAATGATTCAGTTTAATACAGATTGGTCAACAGTAACCCATTCTCTTTACAAACTAAATAAAAGCTGGATTACACTAGACTATCTTCTTCAGCAAATTGCAAAAGGCGATGGAGTTCTTTTACAACAAACTGCAATATATACCTACTACACTACTAAGTACACTACTGAAGATGAAGTAACTGGATTTATTTCTAAATTACTACATAAAGCAACTTTTCTATCAGAAATTATTGAAGGCGCAAAAACTAATTCTGAGTTAGCAAAATATAAAGGCACTTTTAGGCAAAATTACCCAGTACAGTTGTCCGGATCTAATCTTAATGAAGATGCCTATGCATTTTTATGTCGTCGTATTGACACAATACTAGGACTCTATTGGTTAGCTGATCATCGTACAAACCACTACACTCCAAAAACACTTGATTGGTCTAAAGAGTTATCCCAATTAGATAACACAGCAACTATTGCTCAAGTTCTTGATGCTACCAAATACGAACAAAAAGATTTAGGTATGTTGCTTTCATTGATAAAAGCTGAATTACAAAAACTAGACTATAAAAAAGATTCTAAAAAAATTAAAGCAATTCTTTCTTTATTATCAATCTGGGCAAATGAAGAAGTAGGAATAACTAAAGAAACTTTAGAGAATCTTTTGTTCAGCAAAGAATACCATATTGATCATATTTATCCTCAATCAGGTTCAGGCATTCCTAACAAAAACACTTTAGGAAACTTAACTCTATTACCCGGACCAAAAAATGGTTCAGCAAAAGCGATGTTGCCACAAGATAAAGCAGATTATTATAGGAACACTAGTGCCCTAAAATTAACCCAAGCACTATCTCTTACTCCTCCAGATCCTCATGAAGATAAGTTTATTGCTCCATATCGTATTCAAGGTGTAGTGGATCACCCTATTGCAGCTTGGAATAGTCAGAATATAGATAATAGGTTAAAGCAATTATCTATCTGGCTAGAAACAGCACTACTAAAAAGGATGGTTTAATGGCTGAAAAAGTATTCGGTACTGAACTAAACGGATCGATGACTGTGTCTATAGGAATAGACCAGTCATTGACCGGATTTGCCATAACTATACTCGATGTAGAAAATCCTAAAAACTACTTAACTTGGGTGTACAAATCACCCTACCGAGGTGTAAAACGCCTAGTAGACATATCAAATTGGCTAGTAAATAAACTAGATATAGTTAACGACAGATATGTTGTCGATGTTGCTATGGAAGGCACAGTTTTAGCTAGTCATTCTGCCCTGGTTTTAGGCGAATTATCAGCTATTGTAAAGATTGTTTTTTGGTCATTTTTTGAAGACTGGAATTATCAATATCACTTAAGAGTACCATTACAAGTACCTCCAATGACCCTTAAAAAATACGCAGCTGGTAAAGGTAACGCCAAAAAGCAGGAAATGCTGATGCAGATTTATAAACGATACGGTATAGAATTTAATGACGATAATGCTGCCGATAGCTATGGATTAGCCAGAATGGCAGCTAAATTACATATAAATGACATAGAAAAAGCTATTATTGAACAAATAAAAGATCCTAAATATCGAGATTCTTTATAGTTTTTATGCCATCATATAAAGGAGGATGGCTTACTATTCCGAAAACTAAGGATCACAAATGAATGAAGAAGTCGTTATCCCCTCGACAGAAGAGCCGTTTTTAAGAGTATCAAACGGTTCTAACCCACAATCTGTAGCATCAGCTATTGCACATGCAGTTTACGAAAACAGACAGGTAAAGTTGCGAGCAGTAGGTGCTGGTGCAGTAAACCAAGCAATAAAGGCAATTGCAATTGCAAGAGGCTATGTAGCTCCTAGAGGGTTTGACCTGACTTGCAAGCCAGGATTTACTACTATTGAATCAAGAGATGGCGAAATTTCCGCAATGACTTTTGCGGTAATGGCAAGTTAAGGAGCCAAATGAGAAGAGCAAATATCCAAGGTCATGCCATGCGTCGTCGTATGGGTGCACCATCAAGCTACACACAAACAGTAGGAAACAACATGAGCAGAATGCACAAAACTTCAGATGAGCACTACGCAGACCA
>Ga0214923_10007772_pt1 | contig 11598 bp, 13 predicted proteins | sample LL1510_MetaG_FD_177993 | JGI IMG/M metagenome (GOLD analysis project Ga0214923, IMG submission 177993) | Freshwater microbial communities from Lake Lanier, Atlanta, Georgia, United States - LL-1510 | ecosystem: Environmental > Aquatic > Freshwater > Lake | place: USA: Georgia | collected... | reverse complement strand
TAATTAAGGTTTTTAACCGCAAAGGAATTACTGTTGATGAAGTAATTGATGAGTATTTAGGGTATGCGCAGGTTTTAAAACCATATGTGACTGATACCTCGCTTTTGCTAGATCAAGCATTAAAGTCTGGCAAGATCGTGTTACTTGAAGGATCTCAAGGAACATTGTTGGACGTTGATCATGGCACTTATCCATTTGTTACCTCCTCTAATCCAACCGCAGGAGGAGCTTCTACTGGCTCTGGAGTTGGGCCAACAAAGATCACACGGGTAATTGGAATTCTTAAGGCATACACAACCCGCGTTGGTAGCGGCCCATTTCCAACTGAGTTATTTGATGAGGATGGTGAAGCCTTGAGAAAAATTGGTGGTGAGGTTGGCGTAACAACCGGTCGTAATAGAAGATGTGGGTGGTTTGACGCACCTATTGCAAGGTACGCAGTTCGAGTTAATGGTTTAACTGATTTTTTCTTAACAAAACTTGATGTTTTAACTGGCTGGGAGAGGATTCCAGTGTGTGTTGCATATGAGATTGATGGCGTTAGGGTTGAAGAATTACCAGCGTCTCAATCTGATTTTCATCATGCAAAGCCAATTTATGAATATTTGCCAGGTTGGAAAGAAAATATATCAAAAGCAAAGTCAGTTGTGGACCTACCAAAAAATGCACAAGAGTATGTAAAGTTTTTAGAGAAGGTATCAGGGGCTCAAATAAGTGCAATAGGTGTTGGACCTGGCCGAGACGAAACAATCGCAGTAAGGGATCTAATAGCATGAGTATCACCCCAAATGTTTTAGCAACTAGATATGCCACAAAAGAGATGGTGGCAATTTTTGACCCTGTAACTAAAATTATCAACGAACGAAAGTTTTGGGTTACAATTTTAAAATTACAACAAAAAGCAGGGCTTCCAATCTCAAATAGCGATATCACCTCTTATGAAAAAGTTATTGAAAAAGTTCATCTTGCTTCTATTGATAAGCGAGAGATGAACACACGTCATGATGTGAAAGCGAGAATTGAAGAGTTTAATGCCCTGGCAGGAACTGAAAAAATACATATCGGCATGACAAGTAGGGATTTAACCGAAAATATAGAGCTAATTCAAATTAAGGCTGCTCTTGAATTAATCGAGTATAGAACGCTACAAACGTTATTTTTGTTAAATGAGAAAATTGCTAAGTATGAGAAAACCTTTATGGTGGGTAGATCTCATAATGTTGCAGCCCAGGTAACTACATTAGGCAAGAGATTTGCTTCCTGCGCTGAGGAGTTATTGTTTGCACACAGTGCGCTCAAAGAATTAATTGTACGTCTTCCATTTCGAGGCATAAAGGGCCCAGTAGGCACATCTCAGGACGCCTCAGATGCACTAGGTAAGAATTTTGTGCAGTTAGAAAAAAGCCTTGCTGACCAATTCGGTTTTGAAAATACTTGGCTCTCAGTTGGCCAGATCTACCCACGATCAGTTGATTTTGAAGTTGTATCGAAGCTATTACAGATAGCTTCTGCTCCTTCCTCAATGGCAACCACAATTCGATTGATGGTAGGTGCTGGATTAGTTAGCGAAGGATTTAAGGCAGGCCAGGTTGGATCATCCGCCATGCCCCACAAAATGAACTCAAGATCATCTGAGCGCATAAACGGCATGATGGTTTTACTTCGTGGATATGTCAGTATGGCGGCTAATTTGGCTGGGGATCAATGGAACGAAGGGGATGTTTCATGCTCTGTAGTTAGAAGAGTTGTTATTCCAGATTCATTTTTTGTTTTAGATGGCTTGCTTCATGCATTTATGACAATATTAAATGAGTTTGGGGTGTTTGAGGAGATTATAAAGAATGAGCTAAATGAGCAGCTTCCATTACTTGCAACTACAAAGCTACTGATGGAGTGTGTTAAAGCTGGTATGGGACGAGAGGTAGCCCACCAATTAATTAAAAAACACTCAACTTCAACTACTACAGGCAATTTCTTTGAAGCACTCGCTAAGGAAAAAGAGTTTCCGCTTTCACTTGATCAACTGAAAAATCTGATTGCAAATCCATCACTTTTTGCAGGCGAGGCATCAGAACAGTCTGAATCTGTGAGAAAAAAAATTACAAAGTTAACTGATGGTAAGATAAGCAAGGTTGATTTAACCCAACTAAGATGAAGCAGGATTTGGTGGTTAAGAGCCGGGTTAAGGAAATAGTTAAAATAGTCAAAACGGTTGCACCCGGTGACTCAGTTGAACTTCGAATCCCGCATTATGCAGCCATTCAATGCGTTTTTGGCTCAGTTCATAGAAGGGGCACATCACCTAATGTGGTGGAGATGAACGGAGATACAGTGCTTAAATTGGTTAAGGATCCTACGTATTTGGATAAGCATTGCCATGAGGGCTTAATTTCCACTTCCGGCACAAACGCAAATCTAGAATATCTATTTACCAACGTCAGTAAACTAGATACAAGTTCAAGTAGGGGATGTTATGGCCAGTAAATCAAAGCGCGCTCGAATTTCACCTGAGCATAATACGTCTAAGAGCTTTCTCTATTGGGCGATCGCAGTTTTTATAATCAAACTTGGAATTATTTTTCGTATTGAAGGTATAAACGCAGGCTCTGTTGATCGAGTTTACTTCGTAGATGGTGCATGGCTCGGTGCTGATGGTGAGAACTACCTTATGGGGTATAACGCACTACTTAGAGATGGGATCTTTTCTCCTGAGAGCATTTTGAATTACTGGCCTGCCGGATACCCTCTAGTAATTCTATTTTTATCGATACTTGGGAAGAGTTGGGTATTAACCACACTCTCAATCGCGCAATCATTTATTTTTTCCTTTGCTGTATACTTTTATGCAAAAGAGCTTTCTAGAACAAGATTGAAGAAGTTTGCCCACCTGACGCTACTGCTAATCCTATTTAACCCAACCCTGTCACTGAGCTCCATTGTAGTTGGATATGAGTCGCTTACAGCTTCAGGGCTGTTAATTTGTGTAGGACTAGTGATAAGAAGTTTTGTTGTAAAAGATAGCAAAAAGTTTGTTAGATATTTGATAATAAGCTCTGCAATATTTGGCTTGCTGTCATTTGTTCAGCCTAGATTGATTTTGACAGGGATTATCATAAATCTTTTGTGGATTTTTGTATGGAAAGGCTTTAAAGCAGGGGCATTAATGATTGCACTAAGCCTAGCAATCACCTTATTTTTTCCAGCAACTTTGATTTATCGAAACAATCAAGCAATTGGAATTAACAGTATATCAACCAACCTTGGCGCAACTATGAATATTGGCGCAGGTAATAATGCCACCGGTGGCTATATAAAAGAGGGCTTTGGTGTTGAGTGTAATTTATCTGGTACATCTTCAGAGCAGGATAACCAACGAGTCGGGTGTGTTTTAAACTGGTATGCAAGTAATCCCATAAAGGCAGTAGAACTTTTTTACAATAAATCAATTTACTTTTGGTCACCCTGGTATGGACCGATAGCAAATGGCACCATGGGATTAAATCCTTGGCTGACAATAAATCCACTAAAAAACATTGCCTCAACACAGGATGGTTTTAATTTAGTCTATGGTGGATTTGGAAAGATTATATCTTGGCTCTGGTTACTTGGCGGATTGGCCTTATTACTTTATGGCTTTTTCACCTTGTGGCGTCAAAATTCATTAGAAAGATTTATTGGCAACTTAGCAATGGTTGCGGTAGCGACCAATTGGTTAATAACCTTATTCACGATAGGCGACCATCGCTTTAGAATTCCAATTATGGGCATGAGTCTATTTCTGCAAGGAATTGGCTTTAAAACCCTATTAAGAGGTGGAAAGTCTGAAATGGTTTACGGCCCAGCTTTACGCTAATCTATCCATCTGACAGATAATAAAGAGTTATAAGGAGGCCAGATATGGGACGCGGCCGATCAAAAGCAAAACAAACTAAAGTGGCAAGAGATCTTAAGTACTCAAATCAGGATATGGATTTAGAGCGATTAGCAAAAGAGCTACATGGTGAAGATAAAGAGGATAAAGGATTTGATGATGATGATTCCTCAAATGATAACTACACACCTCGTAATTAAATAAATTAATAAATGCGACCGACACCATACGTTGCGTCTTTAAGAGTTTATGAGCCGATAACTGCTTTTAAGCCTGACGATCAAGCAAGGTGGAATCAGATCGCAGTTACATCACCAACTGGCTGGGATGAACAAAAGAAAGCTTTATGTAGAACAATAATCAATCAACCAATGTCACTAAAGCCAGATGGTGCTCATGTGTTAGAACATGAAGGCAGTAGATATGTAGCACCATGGTCAACCGCTACTAGATGCTGGGCTTCCTTAGATGACTTTAAATCCACATTGCCTGCTACATTAGTAAAGTTTTTTCTGCCACAAAAAATTGAGGATGCAATTAAGGTAAATTCAGAGGTAGTAGAGGACAAGATTTCACACATCATTACCGCAACTTGGAGTATTCCTCCTCGCTGGTTTTCACTATTTGAACCCTCAGATCGACTTCGTGGCGCCAATGATGATGGTGCCTACACAATCCTTAGGACCTCAATTTCAAATGCGAAACAAAGATGTCTATTTGCTCATCAAGCAGTTGTAAATGCATTCGGTTATGGGCCAATCGAAGAAGAGATAGCAGGTCTACAGAACTGGCTTAGAATCTTTAATAGCCAATCAATTGTTGAATGTGATTACGGTGGGTTAGCTGTATATTTAGAAAAATCCTTAGTAGAAAATGGTGAAACTGGCCTTGATGCGGACACATCAATCGAGGATGTTGCTAAATCTCTTGCAGGATTGGCTGCAGGTGATGGAGCCTTGGCAGGAAAAGGTTATGAACGTTTAGTCACCAGGTGGCGCCGGGTTGCATCTTTTGAACAGGCAATGTGAGTTTCGATAAATTAAGTGAACTCAACTTATGAAGCGATTTATTTGGTTTGAAAATTCTGTAAGAAAAAATTTTTTTATATATATTTTTTTACGAAGGTTGGCACCCTTCATCTGCAGGTTTATTGATCTTGAGGAAGGATTTAGTTTTTCAAAGCAAATTCAACCCCAGTCAGCCAAGTATTGCATTCTAGATGTGGGCTCAAATGACGGTACATCTATAAGAATGTTTAGAAGATACTTTCCTTTGGTAAAAATAATTGCAATTGACCCAATTGCAACACCTAGGTTTAAATTAAAAAATGTCACACTTATAAAGAGCGCGCTTAGCGAAAAAGAGGGCAGTAGAACTTTGGTAACCCCAATAGTTAATGATAAGCTTCTCACACAATACAGCTCCTTTTATAAGGAAAAGATGATCGCACAAATTTGCTCTGATATGCATTTAGTTGAAACGGAGGTTTCTACTGTTATAACTGAAGTAAATTTTAATACAGTTGATAATCTTAAAGTAGATCTATTTTTTATAAAAATTGATGTTGAGGGAGCAGAGTTAGATGTTCTAAGAGGATCACTTAATATAATCAAAAAGTGCAATCCAGTAATACTTGTGGAGATTCAAAATGAGAATTCGTATCTAGAAATTAAAGAATTGCTTTCTTATTATGGGTACATAAATATTTCACCAGAAAAGATTTCTAGAAAATTAATCTTAAAAGATTCCATTACTCCTATTTCAAATTTTGAAGGCAAAACCAAAAATTATGTTTGGATTAATCCCTCTAAACCTATTAGTTGGTACTTCATTTAAGCCTTAGTTTATTTAAATTAAATTACCCACAATATGCATCAGTTGCTAAAAGGTATGCTTTAAGACATACTTGTCATATAGGTAATAAAAGGACATTTCACTTAAGGTCTTGGTCAAGATGGGGTGCTGCGTACGTGAGAAAAGTACAGGAAGTATTGCTTACTCCTTCAGAAGTTGCGACCTTGTTTCGCGTGGATCCAAAAACAGTTACTAGGTGGGCAAAGGCGGGCAAATTAACAGCAATTAGGACTTTAGGTGGGCACCGCCGGTATAAAGAGTCTGAAGTTAAAGCATTACTTTCTGAAACAAAAAATAACAACATAAGGAACGGTGGAAATTAACTATGAGTGAGGATAAAAATCAGGCAGAGGATGCAAAAGCGAGGATGCTAGCTGCGCTTGCAAAAAAGCAAAAAGGAAGTACCTCTGGAAAAAGTACTGGACCAACATCTGGTTCAAAAGTGGGCTCAGGTCAGACCGGTGGATCAGCCCCCAAGATGCATAGACGCAAATCTGGCTGTGCCTAAAGAGTAATTTTAATCAAATGGGGATTACTAATAAGGAGTACTTCATACTGTTCTCAACCTCATATTTATTAGTTGGCGTTCTAACTCCTCTAATGCGCAAAATTGCACTAGCAACAAATGTCGTTGATAACCCAAATGCAGCTCATAAATCACACAAAAAAGCAGTACCTTATCTCGGGGGAGTTGCCATTATTATCGGCATCATCTCTATTTCATATTTCTCATTCTTAATTTCAAATTTCACATCAACAACTTTTTTGTTAGCTACATCAGTTCTTGGCCCAGCATTGTTTCTAGGTTTAATTGGACTCTGGGATGATCTAAAAAATCTTAAACCTTTACCAAGATTTATAGCCCAAACTTTAGCAGGTCTATTTACTTCTACCGTATTGATACTTGGGAATAACGTAGGAAACCCAACTGGTTCCAAGATATTTGATTCTATTATTACTGTTATTTGGGTGGTTGGAATATGTAATTCAATAAACTTTTTTGACAATCTAGATGGTGGAGCTGCTGGAACTGTTTCGATCTCATCTATTGCGCTTGCCATATTGGCATTAAAAGGAGATCAGTATTTGATAGCTGCCCTTTCAACCGTCACAGCAGGAGCCACACTTGGGTTTTTAGTCTGGAACAAAAATCCAGCAAAGATTTATATGGGTGATGCCGGAGCGTTGTTTCTTGGTGTTCTGCTCGCAACATTAACGGTCAGATTTGAACCAAATGCTCAGACTCAGATCGGATCTTTCATAATTCCTTTTTTGTTATTAGCTATTCCTATTTTGGATACAACTGTGGCGGTTTTATCAAGAGTCCGTAGGCAAATATCAGTGTTTCAAGGTGGTCAAGATCATCTATCCCATCGCTTAATACGTGCAGGCTTATCTCGTAAGCAGGTGGCATTTTTTCTTTGGTCACTATCGGCTTTTTTTGCAGCAGTAGCGATATTTATTTCAACCACGAGTACATCAATAGAGATCTATTTAGTCACTGCAGTAGGTTTTTTTTGGGTAATTTTATTTGTATTATTTTTTAGAACAAGAGATTCTTAAGCTTTTTTCTTAAAAACCAACTTGTTTAAGACAAAGTAATTAACTGGCACAATTAAAACTAGAGGTACTAACTTTGCAATTCTTGGATCAATATTTACCATGACTAGAGCTTGAACAATTGAGGTGGAGACAAGCCACCAAAAAGTGAGATTGAGTAAGTATTTGAGTCCAGAGCGTGAATGGTCTTGATCACTTTTAAATGTCCAACGGTGGTGGGTGTAGTAATTGATCGAGGTTGCAACACTCGCTGCTATTAGATTTGCTTGAAAAACTGAATTAGTTGAGCCATAAAGATAAATAAAGAGAAGGTAATCAATGACAGTTGTTGTAATACCAACTGCGCCCCAACGAAGCATAGAGGCCTCAAAGTACTTGTCCTTCAAATCTTCTAACCTTGTTTTCATTTAAGCCAATCATGATTACCAACTTTTAGCGAACTTTTACTGGTGGCTGAGGCCGGGATCGAACCGGCGACCTAACGATTTTCAGTCGTTCGCTCATACCAACTGAGCTACTCAGCCAATTGAAGTGCAGTAATGCACCTTGCGACCCAGACGGGACTTGAACCCGCGACCTCCGCCGTGACAGGGCGGCGCGCTAACCAACTGCGCTACTGGGCCTCGTTTTCAAAGATGAGCGTTTTGCGCACCTTGAAGCGTCCCCAACGGGATTTGAACCCGTGTTAACGCCGTGAAAGGGCGACGTCCTAGGCCACTAGACGATGGGGACTCATAGGCTAACTGTATAGTTCTACACTCAGCAGTCAACTTTTGGTTGAAATTGAAGAAATTATCATTAAACCAGATATCTTGAATAATGTTCTGCGACTCTTCTCCAACTTAACTCCTGAGCCGAGATTCTAGCATTATACGCAATAGACATTCTTTTGTGATCATCCTTAACTAAATTAAGTATCTGCTCACAAAAAGTCGAACTATTTCCTTCATTATCAATGATAATTCCATTTATATCATTTTTCATATATTCTGGAACAGCACCAACATTTGACGCTATTGAAGGAATTCCCAATGCCATAGCTTCCAGAGGTGGAAGGCCAAACCCTTCAATTTTGGAGATATAAACAAAGATATCCATTTGCGATAACCAATCAATATAATCTATTTCTGAAAGATCTTGATGAATAAAAACTTGAAAAGGTAGCATAGATTCCTGAAAGCCACTACCAAATATGTGTATCTCTATATTTAAATTATTCAAGTAAAAGGAACTTATAACCTCCAAAGTCAATTTAGGATTTTTTCTATTAATATTTCGGAAAAAAAAGCCAATTTTTTTCACTTTATCTGAAACTGGTCTCGTTACATTTAAATAATTATCATTGACACCCAGCAGTATAGTGTCTGTAATTCTATATTCAAGCGATTCACAAACTTTCCGTGTCGCTGTACACGATGTGATAATTGGAAAATTACCACTCCTCAGTTCGTGGTCATTTTTATTAAATACTTGAGTATGTGGATGATGAATAACCTGTAATATTTTTTTATAATCCTGGAAACCAATTGAGATTAACTCTCTCATATGCCATCCAGCAGAAATAATTATAAAATCAAACTCATTTAAAAATTTTTTTTTGGGAAGATGCGTGTACCTTTTTACCTTCATATTCTTGTAGATTTCACGGCCAGCCCAACCAATTCGTTTTGCTTTAATAAATTGTTTTACTTGGCCTTTCACGTACCGCGCCCAGTGAAATGGCCGGCGAATCTCCATCTCGTTGAATGTGTACCAAAAATGAGTAAAAATCGGTACATATGAAGTGCATTCATATCCGATTGAGTCAAGTTCTTTGGAAAGTTCTGCTACGAATTTTGTGTGGCCCGAAAGATCGTTTTGAGCAAAAATAAATAACACTTTTTTCACATTCCAAGTATACTCTAGTCATGTCTTTTATCGTTAAGTTTTTTTTGCGTTTTGGAGAAAAATTTTTTAATAAATTTTTTTACAATTCAAATTATAAACCAATTCAACGTCTCAGATTGATTGAAAAAAAAGTAAATATCCTGTATGAGTCAAATCTTGATTTTAGTAGCGACAAGTTTACAACAATTTCAGAACTGTTAATTTCTACTATTCAGGAGGAAAATATTGTAAGAATGGGATCAGAGAACGATGGTGGATATGTGTTAGTCAATAAGTCATTTAAAGATTCTTTGCTAATTTCAATGGGTATTGGCCTTAACTTAGATTTTGAAGAAGATTGGATAAAAAAGGGAGGCAAAGTAGTTGCTTTTGATGGAACTATCACAAAGGTAAATTCAAATGTATTGAGCGAATCAATTTACAATTTTAAGTGGAAAAAACAAAATATTAATCTAATTGGCGACGAAGAGTCAATTACAATAAATCAAGCGATACATAATGCATTAGAAACTTTTAAGCTTGGATGGGAAGAGGCTTCTTTAGTTTTAAAAATGGATATTGAAAATTCTGAATGGAATGCGCTCCAAAAGATATCAGAACAAAATCTGTCCAGATTTGATCAGATTATTGTAGAGTTTCATGATTTAATTAAAATGACATTAATTGATTTTGATAAAGTGCATAAAGTCTTGGGAAAATTACACAAAAATTTTGATTTAGTTTGGAAACATGAAAATAATTTTTCGCCTTATTTTATACACCGTAATACAAGGTTTTTTGACGTTGTAGAGACTACCTGGCACAATAAAAAATCGGTAATTGATTCACTAGAATTGCCTAAATCGGATCTTTTTAAGGCATTAAACTCACCTAATGATCCGTCTTATCCTAATTATTAATTAGGTTATGAATTTCCATATAAAACTCTCGCTTGGAGAAATTTCGAATGCAGCAATAGCGTTGAAACAGGGGAATTTAGTTGCATTTCCAACTGAAACGGTTTATGGCCTTGGAGCTGACGCTTTAAACGAAAGAGCTGTTTCACAAATATATAAGGTAAAAGGTCGGCCTTTAAACCATCCTTTGATCGTTCATATATCGTCTATAAGTCAATTAAAAAACTGGGCCACAGATATCCCAGATTACGCATTCAATTTAGCTTTTAAATATTGGCCCGGTCCAATGACTTTAATACTTCCAAGAACAAAAATAGCTAAAGATTTTTTGACAGGAGGACAAAATTTTGTTGGATTGAGGGTGCCAGCAAATCCGATTGCACTTGAATTGTTGTGCGCTTTCGAAAAATTGGGAGGAATGGGGATCGCTGCTCCAAGTGCTAACAGGTTTAAATCTGTTTCAGCGACATCTGCTCTAGCAGTGATTGATGAAATTGGGGCTCTACTAAATTCAAGAGATATAGTTTTAGACGGGGGCAACAGTCAAATTGGTATCGAATCAACCATAATCGAATGTAATCCAGCCGGACCAAGAATTTTAAGGCCGGGCGCTATTGTAAAAGAAATGATTGAGTTAACTGCTGGTTGCTCTATTATTGAAAGTGATCAAGTGCCTCAAATTAGAGTATCTGGAATGCTAAGTTCTCATTATTCACCCAAAGCAGACGTGCTATTAAATAGAATAGCAGAAACTGGTGAAGGCTTTATTGCATTATCAAAAATTCCTACCCCAACAGGTGCTATTCGATTGGGGTCACCCAACTCAACAGAGCAATTTGCCCATGATATTTACGAATTACTAAGGTTAGGCGATTCGAACGGACTTTCTAGAATTTGTGTAATTTTACCTACCGAAGGGCATCTGGCGAGTGCGATCGCTGATCGTATGTTTAGGGCCGCTAGGCGCTAAGCCTTCAATGTTTTGTGGTTATACTGACTTGCTATCTAGTCTGCTTTTAGATTGTTCTAGTCACATTTTGGGCCTTTAGCTCAGTCGGTAGAGCAACGGACTTTTAATCCGTGGGTCGTCGGTTCGATCCCGACAGGGCCCACTATCCCAATAAACTGCCCAAGCTCGCATACTGAGCCAAATTTCGGGCCCGGGGGCTAAAAACTCCCCTGAATGACAACAACATCTAACCCCTTTAGGTGTCTTACCTTGTAGAGGGGTCAAGACGTTGGCTCACCTGAAAGCGGGAAATCTAAGTGTCACTTCGTAAGAAGGCTCAAGCACCAACGACTGTTGCTGCGTGGTCTGTTTCTGATTTATCCGCACTTTATATGCAAAACCGCGCATCACTTATCGCTCAAGCCCGCCGAATTCTTCGAAGCGATGCCGATGCAGCAGAGGTTGTCCAAGATGCCTTCCTTAAATTTATCTTGGCAGCGCCAGATCTAGATACCGCTGATCGTGCCATGGCATATCTGCGCAAAACAGTTAACAACCTATGTCTGAACGTAATCCGCGCA
>Ga0214923_10007771_pt1 | contig 11599 bp, 7 predicted proteins | sample LL1510_MetaG_FD_177993 | JGI IMG/M metagenome (GOLD analysis project Ga0214923, IMG submission 177993) | Freshwater microbial communities from Lake Lanier, Atlanta, Georgia, United States - LL-1510 | ecosystem: Environmental > Aquatic > Freshwater > Lake | place: USA: Georgia | collected 2015-10-15 | reverse complement strand
TGCGACACAATACCAGGTAAGAAATCGATATTATCCAAAGCCACAGCTTCAGATGCCGCACCGAGGATGCTCTCTAAAGGACCGGCTACTGACGCGTCGGTTACACTCACGAGATCGGCTAATGCCTTACCTGCTTCTTTACCGTCGGAAAGTTCTCCGCGTAAAACTGCTTTCGCTGCATCGGAGAATCCTTCGAGGCGCGATTGCATTTGTTCGAGGAGACCCAACTGAGCAGAAAGTTTGGCAACAACACGATCTTGTTCTGAAATAGTCTGCTGAAGTGAACGGAAATCATTGTAAAACACCTTCACCTTTTCGGTCGCCGTACTTTCGGTACTACGTGCATTTTGTAAATCTTGGTGACGTGTGCTTACGACGGTAGCGCTATCGTTGGCGCGACGTTCTAAACCGTGACGCTCGGCTTTGGCTTGAGTGAGTGAATCATTTAAATCCACCAAGCGAGTTTGGTGACCACGTAAATCAACTTCAGAATTAGTGACGTCAGCACGCGCACGTGTCATTTCACCTTCGGCAATTAAAATATCTTGGCGTGCCATGCGTAGACGAACTTCAGACTCCGTGACCAGTCGTCCTAACTGATCTACCTCGGCGGTTTTTTCTCGGAAGCTTGCATCAGCAGCTGAAACATCTCCCGCGGCGGCAGATTTAACATCGGAACTTCCACGCAGGCGTGTTTCATATTCAGTGATTGCTTGTTCGGCTTCAGCGGCCTCGCGACGAATGTCAGTCAAGCGCGACGTTAAATCTTCCGATCTTAAATCGGCAGTGCGCGCTTCGGATTCGGAGTTCTCACGAGCTGTACGTAAATCAAACAAAGCCTGTTGAGCACGTTGAACTAATTCCGCGAGTTCAATGCGGGCAGCGCGGGTGGATGCGAGGGCGGATTCGCGGGTCTGCAAGCCGTCGGACAACGATTGTACTTCGGCACGGCTAGCATTGGCTTCACCTTCAAGTTTTTCTACTTGTTGGCGACGGTCGATAAACTGTTTAGCCTGCCAGGCTAAATCTAAATGTGTGTAGCGATGTTTTAAGCGGCGGTAGCGAAGAGCTTTGGCGGCCTGACGACGCAGACTAGAAATCTGTCGACCCACTTCACCAATCACGTCGGTGACACGAGCTAAGTTCGCATCAACGCCTGATAATTTATTAAGTGTTTCTTTGCGCTGAGATTTATAACGAGTGATGCCGGCAGCTTCTTCAAAAAGATAACGGCGCTCGGAAGGGTTAGATGAAAGAACTTGTTCGATCTGACCTTGGACCATGAACGAGTAGGACATGCGACCGATACCCGTATCCATGAAGAGACGTTGAATATCTTTTAGGCGCGCCGACTTGCCGTTTAAAAAATAATCACTCGTACCCTCGCGATACAGACGACGCATGACCGAAACTTCTGCAAAAGCGGTTCCTAATTCTTTTTCACAATCCGCAAAAATTAATTCTACTTCACACTGAGGCAGTGGCTTACGATTATCTGTACCACTAAAGATAACATCTTGCATGCTCTGTCCACGGAGGGACTTGGCACTTTGCTCACCGAGCACCCAGCGGATGGCGTCCACGATGTTCGATTTTCCGCAACCATTGGGTCCGACGACAGCCGTGACTCCGGGGCGTAACTCAATTCGAGTACGATCAGCGAAGCTTTTGAATCCGTTGGCTACGATTTCCTTGAGGTACATCGAGGGTTGTTTGCCACGATTGCCTCGGATTACCCCCTCCGCAAGCGTGATATCTGCCTTTCTTGATAAGTTTTTCACATCCTAAAAAGTCGTGGTTTCTGGGTTGACGAGCCCCACCAGACTCTGTTCTTTCAACCCTCCAACTGATTAAATCATGTCTGTAGAAATCAAGATTCGTAAAGGCGAGACCATCGATAAGGCTCTCCGCCGCCTTAAGAAAAAAATCGACCGCGAGGGCGTAATCAAAGACGTCCGCGCTAAACGTGGCTATGAAAAGCCATGTGAACGTCGTCGTCGTAAGACCAAGGTAAAGAACTTCAATAGTTACCTCCGTAAGAAGTGGGATAACAACTAAGTCCTCCGACTTAGCTTATCCGACCCAAGACCCGCCTACCCTGGCGGGTTTTTTGTTGGCCGATCAATCCGGGCAAAAAAATGGGCCGAGTCCGTGAAGACTCGACCCATGATATTCGGCTAGGCCGAAAGGCTTAGCGGAGGAAGAGAAGCTCTTGGTAGGATGGTAATGGCCAATATTCGTCGGCCACTAATTCCTCAAGGGCATCAGCTGCGGCACGTACCTTCAACATTGCAGGCAGAACCTTAGCGCAGGCATGCTTTGCATTGCTGTGGGTATCGGACTCAACCGCACGTTCTTTATCTAAGGCATCGATTGCATCAGACAATTGATCAGCGAGCGCGAGGATTTCGGAGCGTAATTTCTTACCCGATTTGCTGTCCGCTACTGCTGTAAGTTCGATTGCATACTTAAATGCAGCAGGCAATAGGAGCGTACGAGCAATCTCTGAAGTTAATTTAGACTCAGTCTTAACGGATAATACGTAAGAGTGGGTGTAGATTTCTTCGCGTGAGTGTAACTCATCTTTACTGAGAACTTTTTGGCGTTCGAATAATTCGATAGCAGCTTTGGAAACGATTTCAGGAAGAGCCTCAGGAGTTGTACGGAGGTTCTTGAGTCCACGCTTCTCAGCTTCTTTGTGCCACTCTTCAGAGTATCCATTACCATTGAAGATAATACGACCGTGCTTGGTGAGAATAACTTTGAGAACTTTTTGGAGCGCGAGGTTGAAGTCTTTGGTCGACTTCATTTCGACGTCGAGTTCGTCAGCTAACATATCGAGTGAGTCAGCCATGATTGTGTTTAACACAGTCAATGGACCAGCGACGGAGAAGGCAGAACCCACGGCGCGGAATTCGAATTTATTTCCAGTGAAGGCGAACGGACTGGTCCGATTACGGTCACCAGCATCTTTGGGAAGTACGGGTAAGGTATCTACACCGAGAGTCATCGTGCCACCTTTACGTGAGCTGGATGCAGCACCACTGGCTTTAACTTGTTCGATGACTTCGTTGAGCATATCGCCCAAGTAAATCGAGATGATTGCAGGAGGCGCTTCGTTCGCACCGAGACGGTGATCGTTACCGGCAGAGGCAACAGAAGCACGGAGTAAACCTTGGTGTAAATCCACGGCACGAATCACAGCCGAGCAGAAGGCAAGGAACTGTGCGTTGGTGTGAGGATCGTTACCTGGCTCGAGAAGATTGCCTACGCCAGGACCACCGATGGACCAATTAACGTGTTTACCAGAACCGTTCACGCCTGCGAAGGGCTTCTCAGCGAGAAGACAAACGAAGCCGTGTTTGGTAGCAACGCGACGCAGGAGCGTCATGGTTAACATTTGGTGGTCATGAGCTACGTTAGCAGACTCATAAATAGGAGCTACTTCGTACTGAGCAGGAGCTACTTCGTTGTGACGGGTCTTAATTGGAATACCGAGTTTGAAACACTCGCGTTCGGTTTCCATCATGCATGCGAGCACGCGATCAGGAATAGTACCGAAGTATTGGTCTTCGAATTCTTGTCCCTTCGCTGGCTTAGAGCCGAAGAGAGAACGACCACAGGTATAGAGGTCAGGACGTAAATGGAATAAACGAGAATCGATCAGGAAGTATTCTTGTTCTGGGCCACAAGAGGCGCTGATGAATCCAACTTTTTTACCGAAGTGTGCTAACACGCGTTGTGCAGCACGATTCACAGCCTGCATCGAGCGAAGTAAGGGAGTCTTTTTATCAAGCGCCTCACCCTTCCATGAAACGAACGCAGTAGGAATGCAAAGGGTTGAACCGTTTTCACCGTCAAAAATATAAGCAGGTGAAGTCACGTCCCAAGCGGTGTAACCACGAGCTTCGAAAGTTGAGCGCAGGCCACCGTTCGGGAACGATGAAGCATCAGGCTCGGCTTGAATTAAAGCCTTACCAGAGAATTGAGCGAGGGTGCCAGTACCGTTGGGCTCGAAGAATGTATCGTGCTTCTCAGCAGTGAAACCAGTGAGAGGATAGAATACGTGTGCGTAGTGAGTCGCACCACGTTCGAGCGCCCAATCCTTAATTGCTGAAGCAACAATGTCAGCAGCAGCACCATCAAGTTTACTACCGGACTCGATGCTGGACTTGAGAGATTTGAAAATGTCTTTGGGCAGACGCTTTTCCATTTTCTCGAGAGAGAAAACGTTTTGTCCGTAGATGACATCGATCTTCTCGTTACGGAAATCGAACGTCCCTTCGAGACGAGGTTGAGAGGCAATTGATGAAATTGCACTTTGACGGGCAGGGTTGGTACTCATGTTGGAAAATATACCCCTCTAATCAGCACCCAGCGTGCCACGGCACAACCCAGAAACATTCACAGCCATAATTGCCTATTTTTAGACATTACTGCCTATTTTTAGACATTATTAAGGAATCACTTTTGTCTCTATTTATCAGCCAATTAAAGAAAGATGAAATAATGAGTCTAGACGCCATCATCCTAGGAGCCGGACCAGCCGGCCTGGCTGTAGCTCATGAACTAAATAAATCAGGTGCTAAAGTTAAGGTCGTAGAATCTTCTCAACGCGTCGGGGGGTCCATCCGAACCATCAACCAAGGCGGGTGGATTGTAGAAACGGGACCGAATACTTTACAAACTAATGGCGAGGGTGATTTAAAAATTCTGCGAGGTTACGGATTAGATAAAGAAATTCTCTTGGCCGACAGCACCGCAGCCAACCGTTACATTCTTTCTCGAGGAAAACTTCATACCCTTACCGCTCAGCCCACTTCCCTTTTAAAGTCCGACCTACTTTCATTCACTGAAAAAGTTCGTCTACTCTCCGAGGTATTCATCCCACGCAGTAAAATTAAGAACGAATCGGTTTTTAATTTTATCTCTCGAAGATTTGGTTCAGCCGCGGCCGAGCTACTCATAGATCCAGTCATTGCCGGCACTCATGCGGGCAATCCCCGTGAGTTGATGATTGAAAACTGTTTTCCGCTTTTAACTGAACTAGAAAAGAATCACCGCTCTATTTTACTCGGCCTCATCAAAAATAAAAAAGAAGGTCGCGCCATCATCGGATTCAAAAACGGCATGCAACAGTTGGCTGAGTCGATGGCCGAAAGTCTTAAGAATAATACAGAACTAGGCTGTCACGTCACTTTGATGCAAAAGAGTAAAGGCGGATGGCAAGTAGCGTGGCGCAATACCCAGGGCGAAGAGAATGGCGGTTGGGCTAAAAATTTAATTATCACCATCCCCCACTGGCAATGGTCCACCGCCCTACCCTTCGAAATTTTAAAAGATTTAGCAGAATGGAAATTGGCTCCATCGCCGAGTGTTACCGTGATGGCGCGTGGATATAATCGAGCCGATGTTCCTCATTCACTCAACGGATTTGGCTATTTAATTCCCCAGTCTGAAAAGCGTGAAATTTTAGGGACGCTTTTTTCTTCGTCGGTTTTACCATCCAGAGCACCCGATGGAAAAATACTCCTTACCAGTTTTATTGGCGGAGCACGCCAACCGCAGATGGCAGATAAATCCGATATCGCATTGGGTGAGATTTTAGATCGCGAACTGAAGGAGACTCTCGGAATCACGGCTCGACCTGAAAAGGAATGGATTCAGCGTTGGGAGAAATCTATTCCCCAATACACACTGGGACAGACTGAACGGGAAAACAGCCTGACCGATTGTGAATCGAAAAACCCTGGCTTATATTTCCGCGGCGCTTTCCGAGGGGGAATCTCTTTAATGCAAGTGATTCGAGGCGGACACGCCCTCGGACAAAAAATTTCTAAGAGTTAGTCTTTTGCACCGTATGCGGATCAGGTAATCCGCGTACCACCCAGAGAGCTGGAAGCATTAAGAGTGCACCGCCTAAATAGACCCATTGGTGTGAACCGGTTTTAAAATAAATAAACGCCGCACTGAGCGGGCCGATGACGCGGGCCAGTGAACCCGCGGAACGAAGAATTCCTAAATTACGACCTTGATCGCTCGGACTGGAATAAAGTGAAACGAGAGCCGATACGCTGGGTAAAATTAAACCAGTCGCAAAAGAAAGAAGTCCCATGCCAACGTAAAACACTGACTTACCCCAGCTAACGATCGGCAACTCGGCTGTCGGAGTAGGAATAAACGCTATTAAATTAAAAGCGATAATCGCTAAAATCATTCCAGCCATGACAACTCCGCGCTGCCCGATTTTTTTCACAATCACGCGCGCTAATCCCTGGGCGACGATTAAGCAGGTTCCATTGAATAAAAATAGATAAACATTATCGTGCGCACTGTAGGCGAATAGAAAAAAAGTTAGGAACACAACGGTGTTTTCCATGCCCGTGAAAGCGATTTGGTAAATAAGATTGGCGAAGGAGGTGCGACGAACAGCACGCGATTCGACATTGGCTAAATCAAAAACTGAAGGACGTTTGGAATCGTGTTGAGCTCGGTTCTTTTCCGCGAGTGTCTCCGGAAAATACAACTGTACTAAAATAAAATTGAGGACTGCCATCGTTGCCGCGATAAAGGCTGGAGTGGAAAATGGATTAGCTTCGTAGATAGGCTTTAAGACCGTGGAGAGTCCACCAATCACTGGGCCAACTAAAAAGCCTATGCCAATTGCTACACCTACAATTGCCATACCCTTTGTTCTCTCCTTCTCATCGGTAACGTCAGCCGCCGCGGCACTCGCTACGGCAATATTACCCGCCATCATTCCGCAAATGAGTCGGGTTAAAACAACCATCCAGAATTGTCCCGCAAAAATCCAAATAAAATACGACAGAGCATTACCTGCGAGGGTGATTGTTAAAATTTTGCGCCGGCCATAACGATCTGAAAGCGAACCCCAAATGGGTGAAAAAATAAATTGGAGCAAAGAATATAACGTGCTCAGCAATCCACCGAATAAGACTGTTTTCTGAAAGGTGGTGGTACCGCCCAACCATTCAGCAGCCGAGGACAACATTCCAATCAAAGTGCCTTGAGCACCTTCGGTTGTTATATAATGATTTAAGAGATGCGGGAAAAGAGGGATAATAATACTGAACCCGATGATATCCATGAAGACCGTCAAAAAAATGAGTCCCAAAATTCGGCGTTGGGGTAATGGCGCGGCTGCTTGCATATTGAATGGCTAGAGACTGCCTAGTAAGTCCGCAATCTAAAGAGCAAACTTGCGAAATGCGCTTTTTCGGGAAGTATTACTGTATGCATCGCTTATTCAGTCTCTTTGCTTTTTGCAGCCTAGTGTTGAGCCTAGACGCTACCACCGACCCTAAGTTGCTACTCATCGAGCAAAAACTTCAGGGGTTTAGCGATAAGCAATACTCGTTCGCCGTAGATCGCGTCCTTGAAGAATTTGAAAGACAAACGGGCGTGGGACTTAAGCCGGGCAAACTCGGAAAATGCGGAGTAAAAATTTCTTCACAGTCAGGACTCGGATTAGCTACACCTAAACCACTGATCCGTGCCTTAAGTCAGGCCCTTGAGAAACGTGGCTTTAATCGCGCCTCGATTATTCTATGTGACGCTAATCTGCAAAGCTTACGCGAATGTGGTTTTCTTCCCGGACTCCGCACCGATCCACAAACTTTTGAAGGCCTACCCGTGATTGCTTTTGAAGCGGAAGCAGCCAATTGGGCGAAAGATAAAAAACTCTGTTATGAAAATCAGGTAATGCCACGTCCAGGCTCTCCTACTGTAGCCTGGGGCGATAATCGAATCAGTGTTCTGCCTAAAACACTATTCGATGAAGTGGATTTCTGGATCAACCTGCCCGTGATATCCGACAGCAAAGCCCTCGGAGTTTTTGGGGTGATAGGTTCAGCCTCACTCGGAAGCATCGCCAACAGCGAACGCTTCAATGACAATCCTGCCAATGCCTCCAAAGTAGCGATTGAAGTTTGTGCGATACCCGAACTTTCTAAAAAGAATATTCTCAATATTGTTTCCTTAGAAAACTTTCAGGTACTCGGCGGACCAAGCTTTGATGCTAGCTGGTGTAAGTCGGAAAAAACCCTTCTCGCTAGTGCCAATCCAGTAATTCTGGACTACATAGGACTTCAAAAAATTAATGGAGGTCGGGCCGAACGAAATGTAGAACCCATCCGCCCCGAGCCCCCCATCTTTTCTGCGGCTAATAATGGTGAAATCCAACTAGGCACCTGTCGCCCAGCGGATATCACACTCATAAAACTAAAAGCAGAGTAAGTCTTAGAGTTTCAGCCCGAGTGCTTCCGAAGCAGTCGCACGCTCTTCTAATAATTCTTTCTCGGTAATAGAAATTTTGCTCCGTGAAAATTCATCAACGGGTAATCCTTTAACAATTTCCCAAGATCCATCGGCAAGTGTACGAATAGGATATCCAAACATAATTCCTGGAGTAATGCCGTAATCACCCTTGGAGAGGACTGCTACCGAATGCCATTCGCCCGCAGGAGTCGCGAAATGTAAATTACGGAGAGTATCAAGAGCAGCATTAGCAGCAGAAGCTGCCGAAGACGCACCACGGGCCTTGATAACAGCAGCGCCACGCTTTTGAACATCGTTAACGAAAGTTTCTTTTAACCATGTGTGATCCGAAATCACTTGAGTCGCAGGCTTACCCGCAATCAAAGCATTAGTGAAATCAGGATATTGTGTGGAGGAGTGATTTCCCCAAATAGCTACATTCTTTACTACTGAATTATGAACGCCGGCTTTATTAGCCAACTGTGACTTCGCACGATTCTCGTCCAGACGAGTCATCGCGAAGAAATTTTCTTCTTTTAATCCAGCGGCCGAGCGCAGAGCAATCAAGGCATTGGTGTTGCAAGGATTACCAACGACTAAAACTTTAACGGACTTCTTGGCGGAGCGGGCAATAGCCTGTCCTTGTCCGACGAAAATTTTTCCGTTGATACCTAATAAATCTTTTCGCTCCATGCCGTCTTTACGTGGAACGGCACCAATTAAGAGACACCAATCGGCATCTTTGAATCCTTCATCTAAATCTCCAGTGGCAATAACGTCGGTGAGCAAAGGGAACGCACAGTCTTGCAGCTCCATAACCACACCGGTGAGTGCATTCAATCCAGGTCCTACTTCAATTAAGTTTAAAGCAACGGGCTGATCCGCACCAAAGACCGCACCTGAGGCGATTCTAAAGATGGCTGCGTAGCCGATATTACCAGCGGCGCCAGTTACAGAAACACGAATAGGAGATTTTGAAGCCATAGAGTAGATTATCTAGATACTTATGTTGGAAAGTGTGAAGCGGAAATTGTTACAAATCGAATTCTCCCTGCATGCTATCTTCACGGGCAGGTAAACTGAGACTATCTTGGGCTAATTGTGATACGGTGAGTTGGGACCGCCCCTCCCCCGCACATAGTGTCCTTAAAATAAGGGCTGAAGCGAGGGCATCATACAGTGCACAATGATACTTACGACGCTGAGGTGGGCAGTGACGCTCGGCCAGGCTGTCCAACTGGCCCTGCAACTTAAATAGTTTAATCAGTGAGGCTAATTTATAGTCACCCAAGGTGGGTAACCAAAGTCGAGCCAGACGACACGAGTCTATCCATGGCCCCCACTCTGCCATCTGGACGCCTTCTGCCAGTGAAGGAACCGCCGTAGGTCTGGGCCAAGTCAAACGCAGCAACTGCGACTCCACGGAAGCGTTGTGCGCCACAAAAATTCCTGTGCGACGAAGTGAAACCCAATAATCCCACTCACTTTCAAAAGGCGTCTGATTAATTAAATCGCGATTACTCAATCCATGACATTGCGTATCGAGTTTAGATAGGTTCGCACGAGCACCATGTATTTTAGTCGCGGTAGAAAAAACTTCTTTTCGAAATAATGTAACTACGCCGTACTCAATCACACCCGTACGACTGCTGCCTTCAAAATCGACGACATGAAGAGGCAAGTCCGACCAAATGGTTTTACCAGCAAACTGCATTAATAATTTTTATATTACCGAACCGATTTAGTCAAACGACCCTTTAACGCCACTCGTGCTTTGGATAACGACCTTTTAACTCTTTCTTAACCAACTCGTAGGACCCCTTCCAAAATGCGTCCAGATCTGTGGTGCGTTGTTGAGTACGTCGAGCAGGCGACTGAATGCATATCACTAACGGCACCCTACCTTGGCAGACTTTGAGTTTCGCACCAGGAACATCGTACAGCTCTTGTACCGTCGCCTCAATCAAGGCCTCGCCATCATTCGTATACTCAATTTTTGCAGGATGCTTTTTCCGGGGTAGTAATATTTTTTCAGGGCAATAAGACTCTAGTGCTAATAATTGTTCATGAGTTAACCAGCCACGGACGACAGACATCACCGCGCGATCACGGATATCGCGATAAGCCACGGCGCCCTGACAGATTTCTTCTACCACCATGCGTTTGCCCGATTCATCAAATATGGGAATATTTAATTCAGGACAGTGTTTCGCCAAGAAATTCAATCGGTTAATCCAAGCGTCCACTGCATGGTCCCATTTTTCTAGTTCTAATCTTCCAGCCAAAACTTCCGTCGCTAAGAGCTGCGAAGCCTCATCACTCGTAACGCCCTCTCGTTCACTCGACTCTAAAACTAAATCGCGGAAGCGACGCTCCACTCTTGTTACCACTCTTCTCTGCGTCGCATCATACTTAACAAAATTCTGGTTAAAAAATTCACTCGGAAATAATTCCTTAAGCCATTCCTCTTTAATTTCCGTAGCGAGGCTTAAAAATGTAGTCACTTCGCCCCGCATCTGAATTTCATCAATCTCCGCAGCTACTAAAAGCTTAGCCGAACGAACCATTGATTCGCGTCTCAATTCACCACGGCGATTATGCACCAGAGCACAACGCAACGTTCCCGCATCGAGGCGGACCGCCAATCGATCAATAAATCCGACTAAAATAGCCTTTTGAATTTGTTCAGGCAAAGCAGGTTCATGGTTTATTTTAAAACCTTGGCCGTCGGCTATGCGTAAAAACTGTTGGGCAGCCTGGTCAGCTTGCCGTGCGGCCTGACCTTGAATACCGAGCATCTGACAAGCATCCGCATCAAATTTTACGTCTTTGGCTTTTTGTAATAAAGCCATCCGCAAAAAGAAGTCCGAGCCTTCCGTTGTTTGGATATTTTCACGTGCGCGCTCAGCCGACTCATCAACTTTTCTCAGTAAAATATCACGCCCTTGGCTAAGCCCAGCAATCATCGCCACTTCGTTCACACAGTTAAGTTCAGCGGCGGCCATCAACATGCGTGCATAACGTGGGTGCGCGGGAAACACTGCCATTCTTCTACCTAATGGACTTAAGAGATTATTTTTATCAATCGCTCCAATATCTTTTAAAACTGTGAATGCCTGTACGAGTGCGTGCGGATGGGGATTTTCGTACCACGGGAAATTTTCCACATCGCTCCAGCCCATCGATAGTAGCAGCAAAAGTGTTTCGGTTAAGTCCATCCGCTTAATCTCGGGTGTTTCGCGGAGCGGACGTGATTGATGATCAGTGTGTGACCACAATCGTATACAGCGACCCGGACCCGTACGCCCTGCGCGGCCGGCTC
>Ga0214923_10007770_pt1 | contig 11599 bp, 7 predicted proteins | sample LL1510_MetaG_FD_177993 | JGI IMG/M metagenome (GOLD analysis project Ga0214923, IMG submission 177993) | Freshwater microbial communities from Lake Lanier, Atlanta, Georgia, United States - LL-1510 | ecosystem: Environmental > Aquatic > Freshwater > Lake | place: USA: Georgia | collected 2015-10-15 | reverse complement strand
TTTTTGTTTTTGATTTTTATTGGTGATTGTTTTTTTGTTTTTGATTTTTATTGGTGATTGTTTTTTTGTTTTTGATTTTTATTGGTGATTGTTTTTTTGTTTTTTGAATTTTATTTTTTTTGATTTTTTGTTTTGTTTATTGAAAATTTTTATTGGGAATTAATTACATTATTCGTAATCAGCAATAGATTCATATATATCTAATGAAAATGCATTGTCATTGCGACATATAGGACAACGTGTATCCAATTCTCCATTAAGACGATTGAATACACCTCGGTAGCAAGTCACACAAACTGTATGACTGCATCCGTTTAATGTAAAACATTCGCACTCATTGAAGCAGATGCAACAATCTGTAGTGGATATGAGGGGTAGAGATAAAGGTGTGGATGGTTCATTATTTAATCGACCCCAATCAATGTGTGTATTATAAATACCACGGTCGGTATTGTAATTATCATCGTCGTCATTTAATACAAATTCAGCAACAGATGATGGTGTGTTATTATTATATAAATCGTTGTAAATGATATTATTGTTGAGACTATTTGTTATGGATTGTGAAATATTATATCTATAATACGAGTCTTCGTTGTTGATGTTGTTGTTCAAGTCGTTAAATAATTCTGGATCTTGAATAATATTTTGCTGATTCATTAAATCGTCTAGTACTACTGGGTAAGAGCCAGTTAATCCTTGGGTGTATGGGGTTGAAATCATTGCATCTGTTATAGCGGTGTTTCTAGTAGTGCGTAATTCGTTATTTAGTTCGTCAATTCTAGCAACATAAATATCATAATAATAATGAGGACATACTTCGTGCATTTCAGTCGTAGCCGACTCACCATTTAATCGCAAGTCGCGAAGAGATTCGCACATATTTTTAAAATAAATATAGAAGCATAAATTTTGTCTATAAATTCCAGCGTATCGTCGGTCTATGTAATGATTTTGATTTTGTTCTGTAAGGATAGGTTGATTTTCTTCAGCTGGGTGGTCTCCGTATGTTGGGATTCTCAAATGGTTCCACGATTCAGTAATATGAAATTCATCAGATACATCTATCTGTGGGAAAACCAATCGAGCAAAATCACGTACCTTTGTTGTAAACTCTGAGAGAGTCCAACTTGGATTCACGTCCATCGTGAATGTGTTGTCGTTTGCGTAAGCGAGTTTAAAACTATATTGTCTCCACATTTTCTTGACCGGGTAATTACTATAATAAACACAAATTTATTGAAATCATTTTTATTATTTCATTATATAAAATGCAAAACCTTAATTTTTATGATTATTTTTCTTTGTCTTCACAATTTTAATAATACATCTTTTTTTGTGTTTTTTATTTAATGGTACAACACAACCCACGTGTTTATTTTTTACAGTTTTTGTTTTTGTAATACATTTTGCTCTATATTCTTCATATTTATCCCTTACTTTTTCATAAGTAAGATAATTGGGTTTATGTAACATTTTATTTATAACATTATGAAGATTATACACATATGTTGAAAATGTTTTACGATTTTTCATATCATCCATTGTTAATGGTAATTGTTTAAAATTCTTAGATAAATTCATTCTACACGTTTTACAAGGCAAAATATTTTGCAAACTAAGAATAAAATTACGATAATTAATTTTATCTTCATCTGTTGGTTCCACTGGATAATTAAAGGATATTATATGTAAAAATAACCAAAGAGGTGGTCCGAATATATTCGAACTAAATCCATTATTTGCATTACTTTCAACCTCCTGAGTACTCATATAATTTATCCATATATTTGTTTTATTTGTCATACAAAACAAAGGGTGTAGTATCATTAGTTACATCACTTTCGTCTACATCCTTCTTTGGTAATTCATTACAATTTATAATTTCATCACTTGAAATATTTTCTATAATACAGTTAATACAACCATACATTGATAGTATCAAATTTTTTGTATTTTGCATATGTTTATCTTTATTAATTGGTATAATTTTATTATGAATATTATTAATTTCATTTTCAAAGTCGTCTATTAAAATATTCAACATATTAGCAAACTCGTTGCATTTTACATTTTGTGCTTCTAATAAAGAGGTTATAAAATATTGTGTATCATCTACAGATTGTAATATATTTGATTTAATTGAATTTGTATCTAGACTTGTCCTATCACCTAATGACGAATTTGTATCTAGACTTGTCCTATCACCTAATGACGAATTTGTATCTAGACTTGTCCTATCACCTAATGACGAATTTGTATCTAGACTCGATGTATCATCCATTATATTGTATTAATAATATAACTATTATAATTTATTTATCATCAATTAAATGTAAATCATCTATTGTATATTCTTTATTTTTATTTTGAATATCTCCGGATGTTTTGAGAGAACAGTATAACTCACGAATAACATTTGATGGGGCGATTGAACCTTCTCGAATAAATCCACGTTTTCTTAGATAAGATTTAATTTCAGTAATATCTTCTGTTTTTAATTTTTTGCATTCATCAATAATATTTTTTCGAGTAGATGGATTTTTTAATAAAATTCCAACACGTGTATTATTTTTATGTTTCGATTTTCCCAAGTTATATTTATTATGTATAGTTTTTTTTATTTTTTTATTTATTTTGATGGGAACTTTTTGTGAGGGTAATAATTGTTGTATTTGTGAATTGGTGTTATAAGAAGGTGGAATAGATGGAATAGGTTGGATAGGTGGATTAGAATGTTGTATATCTTTTATATGATTGATTGAAGGTGGAACACTTTGTATAATCGTCTCGTTTATATTACTAGGTACAAGAGTAGGAGAAGGTGTAGGATTAGGTGTAGGATGAACTTGTATATTATGTGATGATGCAATAATTTGTGAGTTTGATTCATCTTGTATAATTGATTGTTTCATAGGCTGTATATTAGGCTGTATATCTTGTTGTAAAAATTGAATTGTAGAATCACGTTTAGGAGAATTATTATTTGCATCACATAAAGATGATGTTCGTTTCCATTCACGGAAGCATTGTTTTTGTCCATTTTTCATATTACCCCAAGGAATTTCATTATCAACCGAATATGAAAATGCCTTTTTTGTTTTATTATGTGATTTTTTTTTATTTTTTGCTTCATCTAACATATTTTGAACATATTCAATATCATTTTTGATATTTATAATAGGATCCGATGATTGTTTGAGAGGATTGTGAGTATCATTTGCGACTTCTTGTTTTTTTTTATTTTTTAATCTACTTGTAATTAAATTATAAATATCTGTATTTTTGATTGGAATATTGACATTTTTATTAGTAGATGTATTTTTTCGAGACTTTGACTTTTTATTACCACTCATCTCAAATAGTTGAGGGTCGATATTAATTGATTTTGTATCCATTTATTTATACAAGGTATAATTAAAATTAATTATAAACTTTGAATAATGTAAATAATTATATGGGTGATAAAATAGCTGAAATTACTAAGCAAATACAAATATGGAATGATATTACCAATAGTCAATTTGTAATACACGATAATCCAGAAGATGTGAGTAATTTATTAGACGCAAATGTTTCTATTGACGTATCGTGTATTCAATTATTATTTTACAAATATGCATTAATAACCAATTATGATTTTTCGAAGAAACCTCAATTAATTCCAATATTTATGATTTTATTCAAATATGTAATTTTAGAAATATATAATTTATTTTACAATCTACCACAATCTCAACAAACAATTGACAATATATTAACACAACTAAGAAATGATATATCTAAATTACTACCTGAATATAACGATTCACTTGGAGAATTTGTCACCTCACAAAATCAACATATACAAGCTAATATACCAACAGACAAAGATACTTTAACGTATAAAGAAGCGTCAAAAATAAATACTACTGGTCATAATTGGAATGATTCGGTAAATTCTATTAATTCATTAATTGGCCAAATTACTACAGCATCTTTATCAGATACAACTTTTTTACAAAATGTAAAAGAGGCTGTATATTATCCATATTTACATATGATGTTAATTATGGGAATAAATTCAATATCAAGTCAAGAAAATGAAGACTTACTTCTATTGACATATTGTATATTAACGTTTGTTAATGTATTAAACGTCATTAATAAAATAAAAGGGGTTAATGATTTATCACCAGATACGAGTCCACTTGGAATTGACATACTAAACAATATTATGGGTTTGGATAATACAGCTATTGATATGGATGCATTAATGAATCTTTTTATAAACGAAATAATTAAAAAAAAATATGCATATAGTGATGATAATCCAGAGTATAGGAAGTTATTGGACGTATCAATATCTTTATTTAGATGTATTTTTACGATGAATTTATGTACAAGTACGAAAAAAATTAATGATGATGCAAATGAGTGTCAAGATATTGTAGATAATTTATCTCAAACAATTGGAAATATGTATATACTATTAGGAGAAACCCATAAAATTCAGTATAAAGACGCTAAAAAATCATTAGTTAATATTTGCAGTAGTTCATTTCAAAATATAAATCCAAGCAATTCAGGAAATACAAATAATACTTCTCCAATAAATGGAACTACTGTAAACAGTGATAGTGATAGTGATGATGATAGTATTAATGGAAATGCCAATGGAAGTAATATTGGCAGTAGTATTGGTAGTAGTACTAGTAGTAGTGACAGTGATAGTGGCAGCGTTGTAAGTAATTTTAATGAAAGTGATGATGGTGATAATGAAACAAATGTAAACCAAAAAACAACGAATAAATCTATAAATAAATTAAAAGAGGATTTTTCAGCATCTTTTTTACATTTAATAAATGGTTTGATGCAAATGATAGAAGAGGCAAAAAACGCTCCAAGTGTTGATAATGCAAATAACAATGTTTATAATGAAGATTTAGATAAATTAGAATTTTATAAAAACGAAAATGATATACTTCACGGAGAATTAAACGCACTTCAAGGAGAATTAAGTGCTCTTCAACAAGAGTATCAAAATATCGATGATGAAAATATTAGATTAAAACAAGCAATGCGAAATTCACAACCACAAAGTCCACCATCAACAAATACATCACAACCACAACCGAGTCCACCATCGTCACCAAATACAACAAATACATCACAACCACAAAGTCCACCATCGTCACCAAATACAACAAATACACCACAACCAAGTCCACCATCGTCACCAAATACAACAAATACAACACAACCACAAAGTCCACCATCAACAAATACATCACAACCACAACCGAGTCCACCATCGTCACCAATCCAAAACACTCAACAAATAATTAATAATATTACCGATATTTGTACGAATATTACTACTTTATCCAATGATCTTATTATTCAAATGTTAAATGATACAGATATTTCAGATAATGATAAATCACTTATACGTGATTGTAAAACATTATCGAGTTTGATTCAGAGTGAATTAAAGGATGATGTGTCTAATATTTCAGATGTTGAATTGCAGGAATTGAGTAAAAATTTAACAGAAATTTATTCTATATTAAAAGATATTAATGATGATAGTAATAAACAAAATGTAACTCAAAATTTTACTAAACTAGAAAATAGTTTGGGTAAAAATAAACAAATTATTGTCAGGTTTGGGTGGAGTTATAGTATGGGTGGAAAAAAAAGTGTTACAATGAGAAAACGAAGAAAAAATTATAGACGAAGAACACCAACACGTAAACAAAAAAATAGGCTACATCCAAAAAAATATTATAAGTAATTCACGTGTAGTATATAAAAATAAAATGATTAGTAAATCCATCTTTGATTGATACAATAAAATATACCAAAGATGGATTGTCCCGAAATTTCCAATAATGCAACTTTCAATGAAACGAAGGAGAATATATGGATGTTAATTGAATCATATTTTAAAGATAAACATTTGGAAAATTTAGTAAGACATCAGCTCGAATCTTATAATAATTTTGTAAATTATCAAATTATGAAAACAATCGAGATGTTTAATCCGGTTTATATTGTATCACCTCAAGATTATGATGAAAAAACAAAAATGTATTCATTGGAGATTTTCATCACATTCAAAAATTTTAATATTTATCGTCCACAAATCCACGAAAATAATGGTGCGATTAAACTTATGTTTCCACAAGAAACACGTCTAAGAAATTTCACATATTCCTCCAATATGACTATCGATTTGCACGTGAAATATGTGGTTCGTTCAGGGGAAGATCTATCACACGTGCAAACATTCCATAAAGTTATTCCTAAAATACAAATTGGAAAAATACCTATAATGTTAAAGTCAAATATTTGTATTCTTTCTCAATACAAACACGTGGATAATATTCATACAGGTGAATGTAAATTTGATGCAGGAGGTTATTTTATTATTAATGGTTCCGAAAAGATTGTATTGGGTCAGGAAAGGGCTGCCGAGAATCGTATATATTGTTTTAATGTTGCGAAACACCCCAAATATTCTTGGATGGCTGAAATTAAATCTGTTCCTGATTTCAAATGTATATCTCCAAAACAAATTAATATGTTTATCGTAACTAAGAATAATGGGTTTGGTAATCCAATTATGGTACAAATATCTAGAGTGAAACAAGTGATTCCACTTTGTATTGTTTTTAGAGCTCTGGGAGTTATTACAGATAAAGAGATATGTGAAATGATTACATTAAATTCGGTTACAGATGAAAAAACACGACATATATTAAAATGCATTCAAGCATCTATTGTTGATGCAAATAATTGTTTAACGAAGGAGGATAGTATTCGTTACATTATGTCATCCGTAATGTATACACCTATGAATATGGATCGGGAGACGGGTGCTAAAAAGAAGTATGACGTGACATTAGACATTTTGTCAAATGATTTGTTCCCCCATTGTAATACATTGGAACAAAAGAAGTATTTCTTAGGATATATGGCCCACAGATTAATCAAAACGAGTATTGGTATTCTTTCTCCAGATGATCGAGATTCGTATCTAAACAAACGTGTCGATTTAACAGGTTCTTTATTAAATAATTTATTTCGTAATTATTTTAACAAGTTGGTAAAAGATGCCGAGAAACAAATTATTCGTGAAATTAATACCGGTTCTTGGCGAAGTACAGAAGATTATTCCAATATCATTACAATGTCAAATATAAATAAAATCATCAAATCTAATACAATAGAAAATGGTTTGAAAAAGGCATTATCTACAGGTGATTTTAGTATCAAACATTCAAATACAAGCAAAGTTGGTGTAGCGCAAGTTTTAACACGTCTTACATATATTTCTGCAATTAGTCATTCAAGGCGTATTTCAACACCTATTGACAAAAGTGGAAAATTAATCCCCCCTCGTAAATTACACAACACATCGTGGGGGTTTTTATGTTGTTCCGAAACACCAGAAGGTCAATCTGTGGGTGTTGTAAAAAATCTAAGTTATATGACACACGTAACCATTCATTCCAACTCAATCCCTATTTATGAATATGTGACTCCATATATAATAGAATTATCAAATATTTCTGATGTAAAACTTATTTACAATCTTGTGAAGGTTTTCGTAAATGGTTGTTGGTTGGGAGTTACTGAACAACCATTGGAACTTTATGCTATGTTAAAACAACGAAAACATAATGGTACTATTAATATTTATACTTCTATTATATTTGATTATTTACATAAAGAGATTCGAGTTTGCAATGACTCGGGTAGATTAACCCGCCCTGTTTTGCGTGTGCAAAACAATAGTGTTTTAATTGGTGAGAATATTTTAAAACGATTGGAAGACAATGAACTATCGTGGGATGATATGCTCAATGAGTCTAAAACACCTACGTCTGTCATCGAATACATTGATCCTGAAGAACAAAGTATGGCATTAATTGCAATGAATGTTGGGAACTTAATAGAAAATGAAAAATATAAACTGCAAAAATTCACACATTGTGAAATACACCCAAGTACAATGTTTGGAGTGGCTGTTTCTTGTATCCCCTTTCCGGATCACAATCAATCACCAAGAAACACATATCAAGCAGCTCAATCCAAACAAGCAATTGGTGTTTATGTAAGTAATTATCATCAAAGAATGGATAAAACTGCATATGTATTGTCTTATGCAGAACGCCCATTAGTTGAAACTAGAGTTATGAATATGTTGAAAATTGTAGAATTGCCAGCCGGAAATAATGTAACTGTTGCAATTATGACACACACTGGTTACAATCAAGAAGATTCTTTGTTGATTAATAAAGGTTCCATTGATCGAGGTATGTTTTTAGCAACAGTATATCACACGGAAAAGGATGAGGATAAACAAAAAATTAATGGGGATGAAGAGATACGATGTAAACCTGACCCTACAAAAACGAAGGGTATGAAAATGGCAAATTATGGTAAATTAAATGCAGATGGCGTTGTTCCTGAAAATACATTTATTGAAAATAGAGATATTATCATTGCAAAGGTTACACCAATAAAAGAAAATAGAACGGATCCATCAAAGCCAATTAAATTTGAAGATCAGAGTCGTATGTATAGGTCAATGGAAGAAACATTTATTGATAAAAATTATATTGATAAAAATGGGGATGGTTATAATATGGCAAAGGTAAGACTAAGAACAACCCGAAAACCGGTTATTGGTGATAAATTTTGCAGCCTTCCGACACAACAAGTATTAACAAATATGGGTTGGGTAAGAATATCTGATATTGATACAACAATCCATAAATGTGCAACATTGGACCATAATAATAATCTTATTTATGAATATCCCACTGCAAAATATGAATATCCCCATAATGGTGATATGTATCATATCCATACAGACGATGTTAGAGTTACTTGTACAATGAATCATAAATTATATGTAAATATAATTGAAAATTCATTCATCGATGATGATTTCTTTGATTTGTTTGATTATTTTGAATCAACCCCAACCCATAGCGATGATATTATATTTAAATTAACGGAAGCATCACAGGTAGTTGGAAAGCCTATACAATTTCAACAATCTGTAAATAACAATTTCAAAAATTCACTTGGTTATTATCTAAATGGAGTGAATATTCCATTAAATATATTACTACTTCTAAACAGTGTCTATTATCATATCGGTTACTCCGATAAGAGATTAGGTACATTTATATTTCAACTTCAAGGGTGTCCAAACTATAATTATAAAACTGTATCGGGAATATTTCATTTATTAAAAATCAATTTTACATATATCGAATCAAATGAACAAATTATAATTCAAAAATGTAAATATCCAGAATTGGAAACTATCTTTTATTCATATGATGAAAATAAATTCCCGGAGTTTATCTGGACACTGTCAAAATCATTATCTATACATTTCCTTGGGTTATTATTTCGCTCTCCATATAAAGAAAGAGGTAATATTATTCAATCATCACCAAACTTTGTAATTACAACCCATAAAGAGGAGTGGATTAATGATATTACACGTCTCGCGATTCATTGTTCATATAATTCTAAAACAACTGTGGAAAAATATCCAACGGTTGTATATTATATTGAAATTATTACAACCAATTTACAACCTATTGTAAATATGACCGAAATAGAGGATACAGTCATTTATTATACAGGTAATGTTTATTGTATTGAAATGTCAACCTCACACGTATATATATCACGCGAATCAACATTTTCACCATCTATTGTTATTGGTAATTCCAGTCGCAGTGGACAAAAAGGAACAGTTGGTGCAATTATACCAGAGGCGGATATGCCTTATACTGAAAGTGGAATAAGACCAGATATTATTATTAATCCTCACGCCATCCCATCGAGAATGACAATGGCTCAATTAAAAGAAACATTGTTATGTAAAGTTTTAGTTATGTTGGGTTTATTTGGAGATGGTACAAGTTATGGTGATATGGATGTATCGACTATTTCTGACAAATTATTGAATCTTGGATATGAAAAAAGTGGTGATGAATTATTATATAATGGAATTACAGGTACACAAATCGAATGCAATGTATTTGTTGGACCGGTATTTTATCAAAGATTGAAACATATGGTTAGTGATAAATATCACAGCCGTTCAACTGGACGTATGGTTAATTTTACCAGACAGCCTGCAGAGGGTAGAAGTCGTGATGGGGGACTTCGATTTGGAGAAATGGAACGTGATGCAATCATATCTCACGGAGCATCGCGATTTATCCGTAGCAGAATGTATGATGTTAGTGATAAATATCAAATACACGTTTGTAAACAATGTGGTATGATTGCATCCTATAATGATAAAATACACATTCATATTTGTCATACTTGTGGAAATCGTACAGACTTTTCATATGTAGAAATCCCATATGCTTGTAAATTAATGTTCCAGGAATTAATGACAATGAACATTGTCCCACGAATGATTACCGAATAATATGATAAACGTATATAAAAAATAAAAATTTTAATAGAAAAATGTATCACATTTATATGTAAAAATTTTTTATCAGTGGTATATAATAATGGATGAAACTAGTTGTAAATATGTATGTTCGAGAGGGTTATTAAAATCGTGTGATTATTATTCATATGATCCAAAGAGTAGTATTAGTACTTTGGATAAATATCCAAAGTATACAACAAAAAATTTTAAAGATATAGATCATTATCCTATTATACACGTATGCACTAATGCATTTAACGATTTTTTAAATAGATTATTTCCATATCTTAATCATCCTTTTATTCTTGTTACAAATGATTCTGATATAACAGTTCCGAGTGAAATATTTATAAATAATGATAATTTCAATAATTTTATAAATTCACAATTTCTAGTACATTGGTATTCACAAAATCTTAATATTTCTCATCAAAAAATGACACGAATTCCGATTGGTATGGACTATCACACTATGGTGAGGCAAAAAAATATTTCTCCAGTTACTCAAGAAGAACTATTAATTTCCATAAAGAATAATTCATCCCCTTTTTGGGAAAGAAAAATAAAATGTCACGGTTCATTTCAATACAATATTGGTTCGAGATATAGCCGCGATCGGCGAGGCGCATTAAATGATATTCCCGCGGATTGTATCGATTATCAAACAAAATTACCACGCGATAAAACGTGGGAAAATCAAATAGAATATGCTTTTGTAGTCAGTCCTCACGGACACGGATACGACTGTCATCGTACTTGGGAATCTCTTATATTAGGTTCTATAGTTATAGTAAAAAAATCTGGATTAGATGAATTATATAGAGACTTACCTGTATTAATAGTAAATGAGTGGAGTGATATTAATATGGAATTATTAGAATCAACTGTTGAAAATTTCAAAAATAAACAGTTTAACTATGATAAATTGTTATTAAAATATTGGGTCGATAAAATACGTTATAATATATAACTCATAAAAAAAATAATAGGCGAATTATCGCCTATTATTTTTGTTTTTATTTTTTGTTTTTATTTTTTGTTTTTATTTTTTGTTTTTATTTTTTGTTTTTATTTTTTGTTTTTATTTTTTGTTTTTATTTTTTGTTTTTATTTTTTGTTTTTATTTTTTGTTTT
>Ga0214923_10007769_pt1 | contig 11601 bp, 16 predicted proteins | sample LL1510_MetaG_FD_177993 | JGI IMG/M metagenome (GOLD analysis project Ga0214923, IMG submission 177993) | Freshwater microbial communities from Lake Lanier, Atlanta, Georgia, United States - LL-1510 | ecosystem: Environmental > Aquatic > Freshwater > Lake | place: USA: Georgia | collected... | reverse complement strand
GCGGGCGGCGGCATCGTGTCGCTGCGCTCCACCGTCATCGGCCGCTCGTGGCGCTTCGCGGAGCCCTGCGTGGAGCTCACGCTCCTCTTCGATGGCCTCGCGCTCTCCGGCTACGCGCCCACGGGTCGCGTCACCTCGCAGAGTGGCTCGGGCACGACGTGGACGGTCACGCTCGACGCTGACGAATACGGGCCAGGCGGCGGCGTGCTCGACGCGTCGTTCTTCGCTGTCGGCTACAAGGTCCGACTCTACGAGTACGACGACGACGTGCCCACTGTGCGCACTGGCACCGTGACGAGCGTGAGCGGCAACGACGTCGGTCTTGAGCTCGACGCGAGCTGGACGCCCGGATCGAGCACGTGGAATCTGTGTTTCTCGCCGAGTGACACGAGCGGCATCGCGACCGGGCAGCTCCAGTCGTATGCGTTCATCGCGCGCGACGACCTCCGCGTGCATCTCTCGAGCGGCACGCGCCGACCCTACAGGCTGTCGCCATGAGCACCTCGTTTCGCGACGGCTACGTGCGCGGCATCCAGGGCTTGCTCTCCGAGGACGACGGTGTTGACGCGGGTCTCGTGTCGGACCTGCTCGTCGCGAACACGCAGCATCTCTACGACGCGCACCACTCGCACATCGTCAACATCACGACGACGACGGGCGGCACGGCGATCCAGCAGACCGAGTCCAACAGCGTCTACTACGTGCTCGTGGGCCGCTGGGCATACGAGCCGATCGAGGCGCGCGACGGCGGTTCAAGCAAGGTCGTCTACCGCATTCGCTACCGGCGCTCGGGCGGCTCCGGCAGCATCACGATCGGCGTGCGCCTCGGCACCATCCGTCTCGACCCGTTCTTCGACGGCACGAGCGAGACGCAGAACACACACACGATGTCGAGCACCACGGCAGAGACGGTGCGCGGCGAGTTGTACGTGCCGAGTGCGCGCTTCGCGTCTGACTTCGCGCTGCTCCCCGACGGCACCGGCTCAGGCGCTCAGCGCCGCACCGCGTACGTCGAAGTGTGGTGCACGCACTTGGGCAGCAAGCCCACTGTCGAGCTGCTCTCGGTCATGGCGCGTCAGTACGTGCGGATCGACGGCACGACCAACTACGAGCTTCGCGAGGACGGCTCTTACGAGCTTCGCGAAGACGGCGGCATCGAGCTCCGGGAGTAGCCAGTGGCGAACACCAAGACATCCGACGAGTCAGCGGCATCGACGCTGACCGGCAGCGAGCTCGTGCGCATCGTCCAGGGCGGCTCGAGCGTGCGCACGACCGCGGCAGCGATCGCGGCGCTGGCTGGCTTCGATCACGTCGCGGTGTCGTCGAACACCACGCTCCCGTCGCAGAACGCAATCGTGGACGTGGACACGTCGAGCGTCAGCGCGCCTGGCACGATGACGCTCACGCTTCCGACGCCTGCTGAGGGACGCCTCTACATCATCCGCAAGGTGGGCGGAGCGGCCGACGAGACGATCACGCTTGCACGCGCGGCAAGCGAGAAGATCGACAACGCGACCGCGAGTCGCCTGCTGACCGGCAGCGACGTGCTGGTCGATTCGGCGGCCTGGTACTGGCCTGTCACGTTCTGGCTCGTGTGGTCAGACGGAACCGACTGGAAGACGTCGCACGTCACATCGCAGGTGCGAAACCGCGTCGTGAGCGGCGCGCCAACAGACGGCACGCACTCCTCGACGTCTGAGGTTGGCGGGTACTTCCCTGGATCGACGTGGTACGACAGCTCTGCGCAGAAGCTGTACCTGGCGATGTGCACGCCGAGCCTCGGCAACACATCGTGGCACCGTGTCGACGCGGTGGACGTCGAGTCGGTCACGTCGAACGCGACGCTTCCGAGCAAAGACCGCTCGATGTTCGTGGACACGGGATCGGGAGCGGTGACGCTCACGCTTCCGTCGCCGACCGGGCGCAACGCGGGCCGCCAGTTCTCGATCACCAAGACGAACACCGGCACGAACAAGATCACGCTCGCGCGCGCCGCTTCGGAGAGCATCAACGGCAGCGCGGCCAACCTCGACCTCCCTGGCTCGACGGACGCGGACTACGGCCGCTGGCACGTTGTGAGCGACGGGACGAACTGGTGGGTCACCGGAGGCTCGGCGCTGACATGATGAGCGCGAGTCTCATGGGCTGCGCGCGCAAGCGCGCCGCGGCGGCACCCGACCCGCTGTCGATCTTCGGCAGCACGCTCGGCCTGTGGCTCACGCACGTGACAGGCGTGAGTGGCTCGCCGGTCAGCACGTGGGGCGACCAGAGCGGCAAGGGCAACGACGCAACCGAGGCCACGAACCAACCGACGTACACGAGCGGCACGGGCGTCATCTTCGATGGCAGCAACGACCGGCTCGAGGTCGCCGATGACGCCACGCTCGATGCGACGACGACGCTGATCGTCGGCATCTGCGTCAACCCCGACGTCACCACGAGCAACCGTGTCCCGATCTGCAAGTCGCAGACGGGCTCGGGCACGTGGAGCATGCAGAGCAACACGACCGGCATGCGCTGGCACGCTGGCACGCCTGGCAGCAACTTCGGCGAGATCTCGAGCGCGCTCAGCGCGGGCGTCACGTCGCGCATCATCGTTCGCTACGACGGCGGCGGCTCGGGCAACAGTGGGCGACTCCGCATGTACCTCAACGGCTCGCTCCAGTCGCCGAGCTACACGGGCACCATCCCTGCGACGCTCACGGCCGACAGCAACAGCGTGTGGCTCGGCATGTACGGCAACGCGGCGCAGTTCTGGGACGGCGTGATCAAGGGGGCTGTGATCGCGATCGGCCACTCGACGGCCGACCAGGACATCACCGACCTCGACACGTATCTCTCGACGCTCTGAGGAGGCGCAATGCCCGCGACCGTCCCGCTGCGCTTCCCGTTCCCGGCGCGCACCGGGATCGCGTCCGGCAAGGCGATCCGCGCGCACCAGATCCGCGCCATCGGCGAGGGGCTCGTGTACCTGCGCGGTCACTCGCGCGCGCTCATCCCGGCGACGGCGATCGACACCGCGCTACCCGCGAGCACCACGCACACGTACACACTACCCGTGCAGCGTGCGTCGTGGATGCGCCACCTTGAGTGGCGGTTCGCGCTGCGCTCCACCACGGCGACTGCCACCGTCGTCTTCACCGATCCGACGGGCGGCACATCGACTCACACGGTGATGCCGTTCGATGCTGAGGCTCTGCCGCGCGTCGCGTGGCGCACGCACGTCGAGACGCTCAGCGGCACGACCGACACAGACGATCTCGCGGTCGCGCGCACCTTCACGTTCCAGCGCACAGACGCTGGCGGCGGCAGCGTGTACGTCGATGGGTTGTCGTGCATGGCACTCGGCCGCGCCGCGCTCGAGTTCGACGCTGACGATGCGCCCGTGGACACGGCGACGCTCAGCCCCGACTGGCCGATCGCGAGCGGCATCGACTACACGTCGCTTGGCGGCGTGGTCGCGCTCATGCGTGACCAGGACACGACCACCAACCACGGCTACACGGACCGCCATCTCTTCGCGTGGGCGAGGCCGCAGGGACAGGGCCTCGCGGCGACGAGCTCGTGGGCCGCTGTCTTCGGCGAGGGGCCCGCCGTCCAGGCGTCGCACCGCTACATCGGAGAGACGCTGCGTCGCGTGTACGTGACTGCCACGGGCAAGGTCACGGCGAGCGGCGACACGCTCGAAGTGCGCTTCACAGCGGCGAGCGGCGACACCGCGACTGCCACCGTGACGGCCACGACGAGCGGCACGTGGGCGACGTCCACGGCTCTCGACGTGTACGCCGAAGACCTCTCGACGAGCGACGGGCGGCGGTCGAGCACTGACGAGATCGTGACCGTTGAGACGCGCGTCACGGGCGCTGGAGTCAAGACGGGCTCGCTTGAGGGCCTGTGCATCTACGAGTCGCGCATCGCGACCTGACGGGGGACACATGAGCACCACCGAACGACAGGCCAGTGACTTCACGCCTGGCACGCCGAACGCCATCAACGGCGCGACCTCGAGTACGGCATACAGCCTGTCGGGGCTCACGCTCTCCGCCGGCTCGTACATGGCCATTCGCCTCGATGGAGGCGGCACGCGTGCGCACGTCCGATTCGGCACGTCGAGCGGCGTGACGGTCGACCGCACCACGCGCAACACCGGCACACCTCCGGCATCCACCGCCGCGTCGAACGCGCCGCACATCAGCGTCGCCGACGGCGAGGGATACGTGCATGTCCGCATTCCCGCAGACTCCACGCACCTCGCGCTCCAGTGCGAGGCCGCGTCGGGCGTCGTGCGCATCATGCACGCAACGGGGCTCGGGTGATGCGTCGGGGCCTGCGCGGTCGTCGTGCGAACGGAACGCCGCCGCTGCTCGCGCCTGCGACCATCTTTGCTGGCGCTCTGATCGCGTCCTACGACCATCGACGCAAGGTATCTCTCGGCACCGGATCGCAGGTCGTTACGTGGCGCGACATCTCGCGCAACGGGAACGACGCCATCCAGGGCACATCGGCGCAGCAGCCGTCGCAGGGCCCGAGCGGCATCGACTTCGACGGCACCGCCGACAACCTCGCGTGCTCGAGCAACGGATCTCTCGCGAGCGGTGCGCTGCTGACGGTTGGTCTGAGGATGTCGCCGGACGTCACGACGTCCACACGAGTCCCGGTCTGCAAGAGCCAGAGCACGAGCGGCTCGTGGTCCGTACAGACAAACGGAACCGCTCTCCGCATGCACATCGGCACTCCCGGCTCCACCTTCGGAGAGGTCGCGTCGGCGCTCGCTGCGAGCACGGAACGCACGTACGTGTGGGTCTACGACGGTGGCGGCGCGACGAACGCGGACAAGCTCAAGCTCTGGATCGATGGCGTCGCGCAGACGGTGAGTTTCACCGGCTCGATCCCAGCGACGATCACGGCCACAAGTGACTCGCTCGTCCTCGGCATGTACGCCGACAGCGCGCAGTACTGGGACGGCAAGATCAAGGCGGCTGTGATGGCCAACGCCGCCGCGACCACGGCTCAGCGCACTGCGCTCGAGGCGTATCTCGGGGGGCTGTGATGCAGGATGTGTGGCCCATCATCACCGGTCTCTTTGGCGCTGGCGGCGGAGCGACGCTCGCGGCGATGGCCGCGCGAGCTCTCATGCGCGCCGAGGTCGAGGCCATCGTATCTGCCGCGCTCGAGAAGGAGCGCGCTGCGTTCCGTGAGCGATTCGCAACGCGCGAAGACGTGCTGCGGCTGGAAGCGAAGATCGACGTGCTGATCGCGCGTCTCGGGGGATGACATGAAGATCACGAAGATCGAATGGCCGACGGTCGCGGTGCTGGGCCTCGTGCTCGCCGCGTTCGTGGCCGTGTGGGTGACGGCCGAAGCGCCGCACCGCGAAGAGATCCTGAGCGGCCTGGCCGCCATCGGCCTACCGCTGCTCGCGCTCATGCGTGCGGCCGTCGTCGTCGAGGGCAAGCCTCCCGCTCCGCCTCCGAGTGCCGTGCTGCTCGCGTTCGCGCTGCCTCTCGCGGCTGCGTCGCAGGGCTGCGGGCCGTCCGCGCTCGCCACGCATGCGCGCGTCTACGCCTTCGCGGCGGTGACGCTCGAGACATCGCAGGCGTCCCTCGTGGCCGCGTGCACATCGGCGCGCGACGCGTGCGCTAGTGACGCTGCGTGCCTCGCAGACGCCGAGAGCGAGTGTCGCGCAGCCGCGCTCGCGCAGGACGCCACGCGTGACGCCGTGGCGACGTACGAGGGCGTCATCCGAGCCGCTGCGCTCGCCGACAGCGGCGACGTCATGGGCTCGCTCATGGTCGCGCTGTCTCTCGCTGCTGGCGCTTGGGCGTCGCTCGGCGCGCGGCTCGCCGAAGTCGGCCTGTCGCTGCCCGCGCTGCCCGCATGGGCGAGCGGCGCGATCGGAGGTGCGCAGTGAGTCCCGAATCCGCCGTGCAGCTCGCCGGCAACATCCTCGCGGCTCTCGTGCGCGCAGCGCCCGAGATGCTCGCGCTCCTCACGCCGAGCGAGCGCGACACCATCGACAGTCTGATCGCTCGCGGCCAGGCGCACCTCCCAGCGGCCGGCGCTGCGAGTGCGGAGATGGACCGGATCTTCGGGGCCTCGCCACCGCCGAGCCCGTTCGCCGGAGAGGAGTGAAGCATGGCAATCAAGATCAGCAACACCGTCAAGAACGCGCGCCTCGACGCCATCGAGACCGCCATCGGGACGAGTGCCGTCCTCAAGATCCGCACCGGCTCCGCTCCCGCCGCGATCACCGACGCCGACAGCGGTACCGTGCTCGCGACTCTCACGCTCCCGTCCGACTGGATGGCCGCGGCAAGCGGCGGCAGCAAGGCCAAGTCCGGCACCTCGGAGGACTCGAGTGCCGACGCCACGGGCACTGCCGCGCACTTCCGACTCTACGCCTCGGACGGCACCACGCAGCACATGCAGGGCACCGTGACTGCGACGGGTGGAGGCGGTGACATGACCGTCGACAATACGTCCTTCGCGAGCGGCCAGGCGTTCTCGATCACCGGCTTCACGCTCACCGACGGCAACTGACCATGGCCGCGATCACCGACCTCTCGGATCTGATCTCGCTCAGCTCGGGTGGCGGGACCGCGCAGCCGCAGAATCCGTGGTTCTTCAAGCAGGCGCGCATCGCTGGCGCGGCTGCCACTGCGCCCATTGCGGGGCGGCCCGCGTCGCTGTGGCGCTACGACGGCTCGCCTGCCGCCGGGGCCGTACCGACCACCGTTGCAGCGTGCACCAACGCCACCGTGGGAGCGATCCAGCTCACGTCTCCTGGCGGCGGACGCGAGCTCCATCTCATCCAGGCGTGGGCAACAGGACTCGTCGGTGGCACGCTCATCCTGTACGACCGACTGCTGCACATCGGCGGACTGTCGGGCACCGTGACCACGGCGCAGACCGTCGGCGGCACGCTCACGCGCTACACGGACGGCGTGGGCAACTTCGCGATGGCCGAGATCTACACGATCATCGGCACGACCGCGACGACGATCACGATGAGCTACACCGACCAAGGCGGCACGAGTGGACAGACGTCCACGGCCGTTGTCTTCGGTGGCACTGGCTTCCGCGAAGTCACGCGCGCGATCTACCTGCCACTTGCAGCCGGCGACACTGGCGTGCAGGCAGTTGCGAGCACCACCGTGCTCGCGACGACGGGCACCGCTGGCAACTTCGGGATCACGGTGGGGCATCCACTCGCGTACATCGGCATCGGCACCGCTGGCGCTCCAGGCTGGCGCGACTTCGTGACTGGCCTGCCAGGCATCCCGACCGTCGGCGACGACGCGTGCCTGTCGCTGCTGTGGATCCCGGTGACGACCACGGCCCCGGAGATCCTCGGCGGCCTCGGCATCGTGGAGAAGTGACGAATGGCCTTCTCCACGCTCGCCGCGTACAAGGACGCAATCGAGGAGCAGCGATCGATCAACATCTCGATCGCCTCGCTCGCGACCATCGCAGGCCGCACCTACGACACCTGGACGACCGCGCCTCCGGTTGGCACCGCTCCGACCACGGCTACCAATCCCACGTCGGCCACGACTGGCGCGCTCGCACCGCCGCAGAACGCCGGAACCGGCCTCGACTGGCGCATCGTGTCGTCGCGGTTCTCGGCGCTATCGCCAGGCGTCTACATCGTGTGCGATCGCCAAGGCCACATGGGCGGACTGAGTGGCACGGTGACGACCGCGCAGACGGTCGACGTGTCGGCAAGCGGGCGCAACTCGACGGGCATCGGGTGCTGGATCGCGCTCACAATCTACACGCAAATAGGCACGACCGCGACGACGGTCACGGCGAGCTACAACGACTCCGACACGGTGTCTCGCGCGACGACCGCAGTCGTGCTTGGTGGCACGGGCTTCCGCGAGGCCGGGCGCACGATCCTTCTGCCGTTCGACCCGGCGTCGACCGCTGGAGGCGTGACGTACATCGCGAACGCGACCGTGCTCGCCACGACTGGCACCGCGGGCAACTTCGGGATCTCCATCATCCAGCCGCTGTTCGCTATCCTCGTGCCCGACACGAGCGGCGTAGCGAGCGCGGCGGGCTTCATCTCTGGATGCTCTGGCGGCGGCATCCCGAAGATCCCCGACGACGCCTGCCTCTTCGTGATGCCCATCAGCACGAGCACGAACTGCATCGGCGCTGGCGCGCTTCTGATCTCCGAAACCGCCGAGTGAGGAGGGCGACATGGCACGTCGTCTGATCTTCGACGGGGCCGCGATCGAGGTCGGCCAGCTCCCGCTCGAGGGCACGACCGGCATCACGGGCACGCTCAGCGCGACGCTGGACGATCTCACGCTCGCCGCTACCGGCACGCTCCCGATCGTCGGCACGCTGACCGTCACGCTTGACGACCTGACGAGCACGGCGACGGGCACGCTCGCGCTCACCGGCTCTCTCGCTGCCACGCTCGACGACGCGACGCTGAGCGCAACCGGCACGCTCGCGCTGACCGGGACGCTGACGGCGACGCTCGAGGACGTCACCCTCGCGGCGACCGGCGAGCTGCCCATCACGGGCACGCTGAGCGTCACCCTTGACGACCTCACGCTGACCGCTACGGGCGGCGGCGCTGGCATCGTCGGCGAGCTCGACGTCACGCTCGACGACCTCACCGCGAGCGCCACGGGCGCGCTTGACATCGCTGGCACACTGTCGGCCACGCTGGCAGACATCACACTCGTTGCAACGGGCGCACTGCCCATCTCCGGCACGCTCGCAACCACCCTCGACGACGCCACACTCGCAAGCACGGGCACGCTGCCGCTTGTCGGCACGCTCGCGGCCACCCTCGACGACCTCACACTCTCGTCGAGCGCGACGCTCGCTCTGACCGGATCGCTGACCGCGACACTCGACGACCTCGCACTCGCGGCTACGGGCCGCCTGGCGGTGGTCGGCACACTATCGGTCACGCTCGATGACCTGACGCTCGTGTCGCGTGGGCGTGTGCCCACGCTGCCGGACGCCGATCGCATCGCGCACGTGCTGCCAGAGGTGCGGCGTGCGTTCGCCAGCCACGAGCAGAGGACCGCGCGCGTGCTCGCAGAGCTCCGCGTCGCCTCTGTCGCCAGCGAGGACCGCGTGTCTACCGTGCGCCCCGAGTACCGTGCTCCTGCCGAGTCGATCGTCCTCGTGGACGTCTCGAGCGACGGCACGTTCACGCGAGCCGGGGCGCTCATGTACCTCACTGGCGCGCCCAACAGCGCGGGCGGCTTCGCGGCGACCGCCTCGAGCAACGTCCGGCGCATGGAGGACCGCGGTGACGGCGCGGGCGCGCTGCTCTGCGTCGAGACCACGCACTCCAACGGATTCCTCCGCTCGCGAGACCACACGAGCGCGTCGTGGTTGAACGCCGAGGACGCGGGCGCGAACTTCGTCTCCACGCCAGCGTACGCAGCTGGCATCGACGGCACGATGGTCGCGGCGCGCTTGCAGTTCGCGTCGGCTCCCGTGTCCAGCTACTACCAGGCTCGCGCCGTCGGCCTGTCCGCCGTCTCGCTGAGCGTGTGGGCGCGCGCGACAAGTGGCACGGCACGCATGAACATCGCTGTGAGCGAGGGCTTCGCCGGTCCGCTCGTGCGCGCCGCTGGCTTCGATCTCACCGAGACGTGGCAGCTCTGCACGCTCGTCGTGCCCACCGGCGTCGCGTCGTGGGTGGGCTTCTCGCCGGGCGACACGAAGGACCGCACTGGCGCTGGCGTCGGCGGCATCGCTCCCACGCTGCCGCAGGACGTGCTGATCGATGCGCCGCAGTACGACTCGGTGCTCTACCCACGCGGGACGATCGCCAACGCGACGGACAGCGCAGCTTCGGTCGGCGCGGAGTCGCTGACGTTCGCGGTCGGCGAGTACCCGTCGCGACTGCTCACGGAGCGCGCGCAGTTCTCCGAGGTGTCGCCGATGTTCGCGTCGAGCGGCGGCGATCTGCCGGTGAACAACGTGCGCTGGCTGCTGTCATTCGGTGGCTCGAGCAACGGGATTCGCATCATCCAGTCCACCTCGACGACACTGGTAGTGCAGGCGCTTGCGGGCGGCTCGGTCGTCGCGTCGTCGGGCGCGATCTCCGGCGTGTCGCGTCACGGACTGCTCGGCGCGGTCGGATGGGACCCGCGCAACGGGCTCGTGTACGTCGATGGCGTCGCCGGCTCCGCTGGCACGCCGTGGTCCTGGTCGTCGTCCGCGATGCGCGTGGGCGGCATCTACGGTGGCGCGAGCGAGGCGAACTGCCGACTCGGCAGCATCGAGAAGTGGTGAGGACATGGCGATCACACGAGACAAGCCCCTTCGCGAGCTGGTGAAGGACCCCGACGCGGTGCTCGACTACAGCATCGACTGGACCGACTGGATCGTCAGCGGCGACAGCATCGCGACGTCCACGTGGGCGATCGACGTCGCGCCCGACGCCGACCTCGAGATCGACTCGTCGAGCATCGTTTCTGGCGTGCCGACCGTGTGGCTCAGCGGCGGCACCGCTGGCGAGACGTACGTCGTCCGCAACCGCGTCGTGACTGCCGACTCGCGCACCGACGATCGCAGCATCGTCATCCACGTGAGGTCGCGATGACCCGCGGCGATCTCGTGGTGTCGCTCACCGCGGCGTTCGTCCTCGGCTGGCTGTGCACTGGCTGCCCCGCGCCCGTCTGCCAGACGCTCGCGTCGAGGTGCTCAGGCTCGCGCGTCGAGCTCTGCGACTCGCGCGGCCAGTGGACGCTCGTGGCCGACTGCGACGCGATGACGAGCGGAGGCGAGTGGACGTGCGGCGAGACGGTCTCGGCCGGCGAGAGCGTGACCGCGTGTCTGCCGGAGGGTGAGTGATGCAGCCGTACTTCGCCGCGTACGTGCGCGCGACAACGGGATGGCGCTCGGAGCTGGAGCGTAGCGGGAACGTCTCGTACCTCGTGTGGATCAACGCTCGGTGGAACGAGTGGGCCGCGTCGCGCGGTCGCACGCGAACAGGCGCGGGGTTCGTGCCCGCGCTCACCGAGGACGAACGCGCTGACTTCGGCGCGTGGCTCGACGCGGTGACGTCGTGACCGCCCTGCTCTGCATCGGCGCGCTCGCGGTCGGCTACCTCGCAGGCGTCGCGTCTGTTGTCGGCGCGTTCGTCGCGTTCGCCATATCGGAGGGCCCCCGTGATTGATGACTCGGACATCTCGCCCGACACAGTGCGCGCGTTTTATGACTTCATGTGCGGCGAGTACCGCGCGAACGTGAAGCCCAAGCGCGGCGATCTCGCGATGGAGGCCGCCGCGACATTCCTCGCGACGGTGCAGATCCAGAAGAGCCGCGACGCGTTCCTCGACAACTACGTCACGACGATGGGCCGCACGGTCTTCGTGCCGTACGAGGTCGGCGTCGATGGCCGCTGGTCGTGCTGGCAGCAGATCGAGACGCTCGCGCACGAATGCGAGCACATCCACCAGCACGACGTGACAGGCGCGCTCGCGCACGGCTTCGACTACCTCGTGAGCAAGGCACGTCGCACGCACATCGAGGCCGAGGCGTACGCCGTCAATCTCGAGCTGCACCACTGGCGCTATGGCGTCGTCGAGGACTGGTATCCGTGTCCGCGCCGACTCG
>Ga0214923_10007768_pt1 | contig 11601 bp, 18 predicted proteins | sample LL1510_MetaG_FD_177993 | JGI IMG/M metagenome (GOLD analysis project Ga0214923, IMG submission 177993) | Freshwater microbial communities from Lake Lanier, Atlanta, Georgia, United States - LL-1510 | ecosystem: Environmental > Aquatic > Freshwater > Lake | place: USA: Georgia | collected... | reverse complement strand
GATGAAGAAACGTTGCAAACGATTATTTCCGGTATGGGTGAGCTTCATTTGGAAATTATCGTTGATCGCATGAAGCGCGAGTTTAAGGTTGAAGCAAATGTCGGTAAACCACAGGTTGCATATCGCGAAGCATTGCGTGGCAAGGCAGAGAACGTTGAGGGTAAATACGTTCGTCAGTCTGGTGGTCGTGGTCAATACGGTCACGCGGTTATCAATCTTGAACCGAATGAATCAGGTAAAGGTTACGAGTTTATTGATGAGATTAAGGGTGGTGTTGTTCCACGCGAGTTTATCCAGCCAATCAACAAGGGTATTCAGGAAGCTACCACGCGTGGTGTGCTTGCTGGCTACCAGGTGATTGATGTCAAAGTTACGCTTGTCGATGGTTCCTACCACGATGTTGACTCGTCGGAAGCTGCCTTTAAGGTTGCGGGTTCGCTCGCATTTCAGGAGGCTGCCAAAAAAGCTGGCGTTTACTTGCTTGAGCCTGTTATGAAGGTTGAGGTTGTAACTCCAGAGCAGTTTATGGGCGACGTGATCGGTGATTTGAACGCCAAGCGCGGACAAATCCAGGATATGACGGAGCGCTCTGGTGCTCGCGTTGTTAACGCCATGGTCCCGTTGTCAGAAATGTTTGGCTACTCGACAACGCTTCGTTCTATGACGCAGGGTCGCGCCAGTTATTCGATGGAATTCTCTCACTATGGTGAGGTACCAAATAACGTAGCTCAGACGGTTATCGAAGGACGCAGCAAGAAATAAGATGTGACAAACAAAACACCCCGATGCAAATGCAGCGGGGTGTTTTTTTCGTCAAAACGGTGAAGTCGTATTCAGGCTAACGTTGCAAACTATTTCCTGTCGAACCCTCTATTGTTTTTGTGCGTTTGTCCGGAAAGCATCTACCAGATGGACGAGACGCGTGTTTCAACCGGTGAAAACCTTTTGATATTTCGCGTAGCACTCGTAGTTACAATAGCATATTTTATTATATTTGTCAATCTCATATCACATTATGAGGCTAAGATTAGCCTTGTGTTATAATTCATTGCAATGAGCAAAATGGACGCCTCCGGAATGTCAATGGTTCCTTGGAAAGATCTCGTACGTTCGTACGCGCGTTTTTTGTTGTTGCAATGGCGAGCAAATCGCGGTCTTACATCTTTGCGAATTGTATTGCAGCTTATTTCTGCGATCATGCAGCCATTACAGATTTTCTTTTTTGGCATGCTTGTCGCATCGATCACATCGGGGAATGATGATCGTATTCTCTTTTTTACTTTTGGATCGGCTATTTCATATGGCTTGCAAAAGTTTGCAGATAATTTAATCCAATCGCAATTGGAGGATTGGGGAGAACGGGCTGTCACAATCGCTGCACAGGATGCGGTTTTTACTCATCTCTCGCACATTCCTCCGGAACGTCTTTTGAAGCCGGATATTCGACGTGATTTGGATTTTGTTCGAGAAGACATGTGGCGTATTAATAGTTTGCCAAGACATACGGAAAAGTTGTTGCGTTCCATCATTCAATTGATCGGTGCATTTGGTCTTGCGATTACGGCGCCTTGGTGGGTCATGCTACTTGTTATTGTCGTGGCAGTTTTTCAGGGATTAGATGCTTCATTTGAAGCGAAGAATGATTTGTGGGCATCTTCTTGGAATTCATTGGATGGTAGACGAATCGAGTATACAAAGTATGTTTTCATGATGGGTGAGGATTTTCGTGAATTACGATTGTTGGATGCGGCGCCGCGTTTTATCGAGCGATTCCGTGATGCTTCCGCTCGTGTGCTCGAACGATTTAAACAAACGGGCATTCGTAGTGCGACAGCAAGATTTATTTTGGCTTTTGTTCAGGCGGTTGCGTATGCAGTCATTATTTTTATTTTTGTTCCGCAGGCGTATCGTCAGCCGTCGATTCTTGGGACGTTGTATGTTTCTTTAAACTTATTTGGATTAGTTGGAGAAGGGTTGGGAGGTTTGTCTGTATCGTTTGCTCGTCTTGTTGCGAATGCGGGAATTTTGGCACGTATCGATCATTTGTTTCGTATTCCTATTGAGTCGGATGCAGGGTTCATGATGCCAAAACAGCCTCTCGTGATTGAGTTTCGTGATGTTGGATATCACTATCCCGGTACAGAACGATTCGCGATTCGACATTTGAATGTCACGATTCGAGAAGATGAGCATGTTGCGATTGTTGGTGAGAATGGAGCTGGAAAATCAACGTTCATGCGTTTGTTGGCAGCGTTGGATAAGCCGAGCGAGGGAGAGATTTTGCTCAACGGAAAATCACTTGAATCATATAAGCCTACGGAATGGCGTCGCGCTTTTCATTTATTGATGCAAAATGGCAAGTTGTATCAAGATTTTTTAAAGGATAATTTATTATTCGGTCAACCTGGAGTTTCATGGTCAAAATATGCTATTCCGGTTAATCGCGCGTTACATATCTCGGGAGCGGATGCCGTTGTGAGAGAATTAAAAGGGGGATTGAATGCTTTTTTGGGAGATTGGGTTGCTCCGCCGGGTATAGAACCGAGAAGCGTCTCCGGAGGCCAAGCACAGCGTTTTCTGATCTCACGCAGTTTGATTCATGGCGGTCGTATTTTGGCTTTTGATGAGCCAACTTCAGCGATGGATGCTTTGGCGGAAACGTCTTTCTTTGAGAATCTTCATCAGGCAATGAAGCGCAAGGGGATCATTTATATTTCGCATCGTTTTTCGACGGTGCGTAGAGCGAATCGAATTCTTGTATTTGAAAACGGTGCACTCATTGAGGATGGATCGCATGAGCATTTACTTGCTAAGGGCGGGACATATGCTCGGCTCTATGAAGAGCAAGCAAAATGGTACTCGTAAACGTAAAGACAGTCTGTATGTATTTTTGCGGCTTCCGGGCATCTCCTTGTTGTTGGCTCGCCATGTCTCGTTGATGTCTGTCCCGTTTGCAAAAGAACTATTTTTACGTTTACATTCTTGTCAGTGATGCACGTCTATGATGAGATTCGAAACATATGTCATTTCAGCGCATTTTAGAGACGGCGAGACGTATGAACTCGCCGTTGATCGTTACGGATCCAGCCGGTCGTGAGCCGATGGTGATTATGACTCTTCAGGCATATGAACGGTTAGGGGAGGGGGAATTAGTCGTTCATCAAAAGCCTAAATCATCTGAGGTTCGCTCTGTTTCTCAAGAATCACCGCTAGTAGAGACGATTCCGATAAAGGAAGTCATGGTCGAAAAGGCCGAATCTAGCCAAGTTTTACAAGAAATTGCTATTCAGACGATGGAATCTACAGAAAACTCTAAAGATAGCGAAATTTCAATGGAAGATCGTTTTTATCTGGAGCCAATGGATCCTGAGTCTAATTAAAGAAAAGTCTGCCTCTTGCGCGATTTTTTAGGCTCTGGTATCCTCGTGTCACTCGCTTTTAAAGCGAATTTTATTCTATCGGCTTCATTTTAACGTCACGTACCTCTATGGCGGACAAGTTTGAACGCTCAAAGCCGCACGTCAACATTGGCACAATTGGCCACGTTGACCACGGCAAGACGACCACGACGGCAGCGATCCTTGCCGTTCTTAGCAAGCATGGCATGAAAGCTCAGACTAAGGGCGTCGATGACCTCGACAAGGCTCCTGAGTCAAAGGCTCGCGGTATTACTATCGCTACGGCTCACACGGAATACGAATCTGACAAGCGTCACTATGCGCACGTCGATTGTCCGGGTCACGCCGACTATATCAAGAACATGATCACGGGTGCCGCCCAGATGGACGGTGCAATCCTTGTGGTCGCGGCAACGGATGGTCCAATGCCACAGACTCGCGAGCACATTCTTTTGGCTCGTCAGGTCGGTGTTCCAGCTATCGTTGTGTTCTTGAACAAGGTTGACCTTGTTGAGGATGCAGAGCTTATTGATCTCGTTGAGGAAGAAGTTCGTGAATTGCTCTCGAAGTACGAATTCGATGGCAAGAACACGCCTATCATCCGTGGTTCAGCCCGTAAGGCGCTCGACAACCCTCAGGATGAAGCAGCTTCCAAGCCAATTCTTGATCTTATTAAGGCTTGTGATGAATGGATTCCAGAACCTGTTCGTGAAACAGACAAGCCATTCCTCATGCCGGTAGAAGATGTGTTCTCGATTGAAGGCCGCGGTACGGTCGTCACGGGCCGCATCGAGCGTGGTGCAATCAATATCAATGAAGAAATTGAAATCGTCGGTCTCGGTGAAACAAACAAATCAGTTGTCACTGGTATCGAAATGTTCAATAAGCAGCTTGATCAGGGTATGGCAGGTGATAACGCAGGTCTCTTGCTCCGCGGTGTCAAGAAAGATGATATCGAACGTGGTATGGTTCTTGCTAAACCAGGCTCCATCACTCCACACACCGAGTTTGAAGCTGAGGTTTACGCCCTTACTAAGGAAGAAGGTGGTCGACACAAGCCATTCGTTACTGGTTACAAACCACAGTTCTATATCCGTACAACGGACGTGACCGGTGAAGTTCAGCTTCCAGCTGAGGTCGCCATGGTTCAGCCAGGTGACACGGTCAAGATGAACATCAAGCTTATCACCCCGGTTGCTATCGAAGACAAGATGCGTTTCGCTATCCGTGAAGGTGGCAAGACGGTCGGCGCCGGTGTTGTTACCAAAATCACTAAGTAAATTAACTGTGAGAGGATTTCCTCCTCTCCGCCGATCGGCTAATCATTTGGCAAATCAGCGGATAGGAGGAATGTCATGGTCCTCTCCAAATCCACATGTCAGATACTAAGACCAAGGCAGTCGCTTCTAAAGATACGACTGGCGGACACAGAGTCCGAATTAAAATTCGTGCGTACGACCACAAAATCATTGATCAGGCTACACGCACGATCATTGAGACCGCTGAGCGCTCCGGTGCCAAGGTCATTGGTCCTGTTCCGCTTCCAACGGAAAAGAAGAAATGGACGGTTAACCGTTCAACCTTCGTTCACAAGAACGCGCGTGAGCAGTTCGAAATGCGTATTCACAAGCGTATTGTGGACATCCTCGATCCGAATGCGAAGACCATTGATGCATTGACGTCATTGAATCTTCCAGCTGGTGTCGACGTGGAGATTAAGATGTAGTTTTAAAACAAAGGTTCCCAAGGAGAAAGTTCTCATCATGAGATAACCTCCCTGCAGCGAATCGCGAAACCCATCAACAAGGATGAATCCGCTCAGCATGTCTGAAACGGATACGCCCGGAATTTGAAGGCGATTTCCCGATCGTCCGCAGATTCCGGGCTTTTGTTTTCTAAATTTTTGTTTGCAATTAACGCGACCAATCCGACCTATGAAATTCATTCTGGGCGAAAAACTCGAGATGTCGCAGGTCTATGCTGCGGATGGCACGGTTGTTCCCGTGACGCTCGTAAAAGCTGGACCATGCGTCGTGACGCAGGTTAAGACTGCTGATAAGGATGGCGTTGCTGCTGTTCAGATCGGCTTTAAAAATACGAAGAATCTTTCCAAACCGGAAGCTGGCCATCTTAAAGATTTGCCAATGCTTTCCGTGTTACGAGATTTTCGTATCTCTGTTGATTCAACCTTAAAACGAGGCGATGCCATTGAGGCAGGAATCTTTCAACCGGGAGACGTGGTCCACGTTGTTGGCCAGTCCAAAGGTAAGGGGTTTCAGGGTGTTGTAAAACGCCATGGTTTTCATGGTCATCCAACGACACACGGTCACAAGGATCAGACGCGTATGCCTGGTTCGATCGGTGCCGGTGGTCCGCAGCACGTATTTAAGGGACGCCGCATGGCTGGTCACATGGGTGATGAGCGTGTCACGGTAAAAAATCTTCAGGTTATTGAGATCCGAGACGGTGGCATCATTGCTCTTAAGGGAGCAGTTCCTGGTGCACGTCATTCGATTATTGAAATCATCTCCGCCTAATTCTATGCCGAGCATTTCCATCTACAATCAGGACGGTAAGTCCGTCGGTGAGCTCGCTCTCAACGAGACATTGTTTGGTTTGAAGCCAAATAAGGCTCTTGTGCATGAGGTCATGGTTGCTCAACGCAATAACGCACGCCGTGCCATTGCGGATACCAAAACCAAGGGTGAAGTCCGTGGTGGCGGTAAGAAACCATGGAAGCAAAAGGGAACAGGTCGTGCCCGTCAGGGTTCGATTCGTAACCCACAATGGGTCGGTGGTGGTATCGTTTTTGGTCCAACAGCTGAGCGTAACTTTTCTCAGAAGGTCAATAAAAAGGCCAAGCGCATCGCGCTTCTTATGGCTTTGTCTGACAAGGTCGCTGATAAGAAATTGATCGCGATTGAAGCGATCAAAACTGATTTGCCTAAGACAAAGGTTTTTGCGGATATGGTCAAGAAGCTTCCACTTGAGCGTACAACGCTTGTGGTTATCCCAGCTTCCAATCCATCGCTTATGCAGATGGTTCGCAATATTCCACATGTCAAACTTGTGACCGCTAACAGCGTGAGCTTGAATGACGTTCTTACCTATCGCTCGGTCGCTTTCTTAAAGGATGCGGTTGCTGCGTTTGAGAAGATTTACGCGTAATCCTATGGCTATTCTCGATCGAATGAAGAAGAAGGATGCTGCAGCAACAAAACCTGCAGTCAAGAAGGCCTCTTCCAAGAAAACGGAAGCTGCAGCTGAAAAGCCTGCCGTTTCAAGCAAGGTTGATATTCTTGCCGTTCGCTTGCTTTCGCAACCTCATGTGAGCGAAAAAGCCGCGCGTTTGGCTGACAAAGGAACGTATGTATTTGTCGTTCCGATGCAGGCAGAAAAAATCTCTATTCGCAAAGCGGTAGAGTCGCTCTACGGTGTTCACGTTGATGGTGTTCGCATTGTGCGCCTTGCCGGTAAGCCTGTTCGCCGCGGTAAACGCGTCAGCTATCGTCAGGATTTTAAAAAGGCTCTCGTCACCTTGAAGAAGGGTGAGACGATCAGCTTGTACGAAGGAGTCTAATTCTATGCCGATTAAGAAAATTCGTCCGGTTACAACCGGCCAGCGTAATATCTCGGTGCAAAGCTTTGCCGATGTCACTAGCATGACGCCGGAAAAGTCTCTTATCTCATTCCGCAAGACCCAAGCCGGTCGCTCGAATGGTAAGATCACCGTTCGCCATCAAGGCGGTGGAGCACGTCGTTATCTTCGCGATGTTGATTTTAAGCGCGTTCGTTTTGATATTCCGGCAACGGTAAAAACGATCGAGTACGATCCAAATCGCGGAGCACGCATTGCTCTCATTGCTTACAAGGATGGTGTAAAGAGCTATGTTCTTGCCCCAGATGGTCTCAAGGTAGGGGAAGTCATCGTCTCTTCAATGAATGAAGCTGAAATCACGGCTGGAAATCGCCTTCCTTTATCTAAGATCCCGGTTGGTACACCTATTCACTCGGTTGAACTTGCTCCGGGTAAAGGTGGTCAGCTTGGTCACGGTGCCGGTGCACGTATTGAATTCATGGCTGTGGAAGATGATTGGGCCGTCTTGAAACTTCCATCTGGTGAAATGCGTCGTGTTCCGAAAACGTGTATGGCAACGATTGGTACTGTCTCGAATCCTGATTGGCACTTGGTGCGCTGGGGTAAGGCAGGACGCATGCGCCATCGCGGTATCAAACCAACGGTTCGTGGTAAGGTTATGAACCCGGTTGATCACCCGCACGGTGGTGGTGAAGGTAAGCATCCAATCGGTATGAAGTTTGCGAAGACGAAATGGGGTAAGCACGCACTTGGTGTAAAGACCCGTAAGCGCAATCTCGCGAGCAACAAACTCATTATCCAGCGCCGTAAGGGCAAAACTCTCTAATCCACACTTATGTCTCGTAGTCTCAAAAAAGGTCCGTTTACGGATCAAAAGCTTCTCGCCAAAGTGGCGAAAGCTGGTCCCGGTTCAAAGACCGTGATCAAGACCTGGTCTCGTGCCTCCACGATTACGCCAGAAATGGTTGGTATGACCTTTGGTGTACACAATGGCAAACAGCACATCCCGGTCCATGTCGTCGAGAACATGGTTGGTCACAAGTTAGGTGAGTTTTCTCCGACACGTAAGTTCGCCAGACATGGCGGTAAGCTTACCAAGACGCTTGAATCCGCCGCTGCTCCTGCAGCGTCGGCAAAGAAATAATATCGTATGGACGTCCACGCATCTCTTCGCTTTCTCCGCATGTCGCCCCGCAAGGTACGACTCGTGGTTGATGCTGTCCGCGGCATGAATGTTGCCGCTGCGGAAACCAAGCTTGCATTCTTGCCTAAGCTTGCGGCACATCCAGTCCAGAAGCTTTTACGTTCTGCGATTGCAAATGCTGAGCACAACTTTCATTTAAAGAAAGAAGATCTTTTTATTAAGACCATTGTCGCTGACGGTGGTCCTACCTTGAAGCGTTTTGCTCCACGCGCCTTTGGTCGTGCAGCGCCTATTCGCAAACGCACAACACATGTCACGCTTGTTCTCTCGACGGACAAAGTTGAGAAGCGCAAGTCGACAAGCGCCAAGGTGAAAACGACAAAGGCTCCGGCCGCCAAGAAGGCTCCGGCTAAGAAGGAAAACAACTAATCTATGGGACACAAAGTTAATCCGAAAGTCTTCCGCCTCGGTACGACGACCACTTGGCCGTCACGCTGGATGGCTCGCGATGATGCTTATCGTGCCAACTTGCGCCAAGACTTGGCGATCCGCGATTTCTTGAAGAAAGAACTCAAGGATGCTGCGGTTAATCGCGTCGATATTGAGCGATCTCGCGGCACCATGTCGGTTACGATTCATACTGCCAAGCCGGGTCTTGTGATCGGTCGTTCCGGTGAAGGAGCTGACGGTCTCAAGAAGAAACTCCTTCAGAAATTTTTCCCAGGTAAAAGCAAGACGGTTCAGCTCTCCATGAATGTTATGGAAGTTGGTCGACCTTCGCTTGAAGCCGCACTTGTTGTTCAGGGAGTGATTACAGATCTCGAACGACGTATGCCGTTTCGCCGCGTGCTCAAGACATCCATTGAGCGTGTGAAGAAGGGCGGAGCGCTCGGGGTAAAAATCGCCGTTTCCGGTCGTTTGAACGGAGCAGAAATTGCTCGACGCGAATGGTTGGCATGGGGAAAGATCCCATTGACAAATTTGCGCGCAGATATCGATTACTCGGCTGACTTTGCTCGCACGATGGCTGGTGCTATCGGTGTCAAAGTCTGGATCTATCGCGGTGACGTATTTGCACAAGATCGTCTTAATCAGTATCAGCCAACGACGCCTTCTCGTGGCCGTGGTGGTCGCGATGGTGAGCGTGGTCCTCGAGCTCCTCGAGCTCCTCAGGGATCCGCCGCATCCTTCGCTCCAACCGATAAGCCTGAGGCCGCTGCCTAATTTATTCCACTCGTATGTTGATTCCCAAGAAAGTCAAACACCGCAAGTGGCATAAAGGCCGCGCGCGTAACATCCGAACCGCTTCAACAAAAATCGAACTCGCCTTTGGTGCTTATGGCTTAAAGGCGATGACTCCGGCCTGGGTGTCGAGTCAGGAGATCGAGGCTGGTCGTCGTGTTCTTACACGCTACATCAAGAAAGGTGGAAAAGTTTGGATCCGTATTTTTCCGGACAAGCCGATTACCAAAAAGGGTAGTGAAGTACCGATGGGTGCTGGTAAGGGTGCTGTCGATCACTATGTCGCCGTTGTTCGTCCAGGTACTGTCATTTATGAAATGGATGGTATTCCGGCCGATCAAGCAAAAGAAGCATTGCAAAGTGCGGCATACAAACTCAGTCCTGTTTGCAAATTCATTAGCAAATAGCCTATGACAGCCAAAGAACTTATGCAGAAATCTGCAGCTGAGCTTCAACGCGAAGCGGCGGAAATTCACACTGCTATCCGCGATCTTCGCTTCAAAATCGCGACTCGCCAACATGGTAAGGTCCGAGATATTCGTCAGAAGAAACGTGATCTTGCTCGTATTCTCACCGCTCTCACTTCTCAAAAACAGAAGTCAGAGACTACAAACGCCTAACGTATGACATCCACTAAACAAACTCAACCGCGTCGTCTCCAAGGCGTCGTCGTTTCCACGGCGATGCAAAAGACGGCTGTGGTTCGCGTGGACCGTCGCGTGGCGCACGCGAAGTACGGTAAGTACTTCACGCTTTCTAAGAAATTCAAGATCCATGATCCGGATGGTGCCTGTAAGCTTGGCGATGTCGTCGAGTTTCAGGAGACACGTCCAATTTCCAAGGATAAGCGTTTCCGCTACGTGTCCACCGTAAACGCCGCGAAATAATATGGTACAACATCGCTCAATGCTCGCCGTTGCTGACAACACGGGAGCTAAACTCCTCCAGGTGATTCAGGTCACCGGCGGATACAAAAAGCGCTACGCAAAACTCGGTGATATTGTGACATGTGTTGTCAAAATCGCTGATCCACGCGGAACCGTGAAAAAGTCCGATGTCGTCAAGGCTGTTCTCGTGCGTACGCGCAAAGAGACACGTCGCCCTGATGGCACGTATATCCGTTTTGATGAAAACGCCGGCGTTATCATCGATCTCAAAAATAAGGATCCCAAGGGAACACGTATCTTTGGTCCAGTTGCTCGCGAACTTCGCGGCCGCGGCTATGCCAAGATCGTGTCACTTGCACCGGAAGTCCTCTAAACTTATGACCAAACTTACTATCAAAGCTGGAGACGAAGTTATCGTCATCACCGGCAAGAATAAGGGAAAGAAGGGGAAAGTGGTGCAAGCCCTCCCTCGTCTCAACCGCGTTGTGGTCGAGGGTGTCAACATGATGAAACGCCACATGCGTTCACGTCGTGCTGAGGACAAGGGTCAGGTCATTGAGTTTTCAATGCCGATCCATATATCAAATGTTCAACCTGTCGGATCCAACGGTAAACCGATGCGCCATAACAAAGCGCGTAAGACTGCCTAACTATGACTCTTCAAGAACGCTACAATAAGGAGATCGTCCCAGCGCTTATCAAGCAGTTTGGGATCGAGAACCGCATGGCCGTCCCGAAGGTCACGTCGGTTACGGTTTCTGTTGGTCTTTCGCAAGGTCTTAAGGACCCAAAGGTTCTCGAGACGGTCGAACAGACGCTTCGTCGTATCACTGGTCAAAAGCCGGTGAAGACAAAAGCTAAGAAATCCATCGCAAGCTTTAAGATTCGCGAAGGTATGGTCGTCGGTATGATGGTGACGCTTCGTGGTAAGCGCATGTGGGATTTTCTTACACGCCTTACACAGTTCACTTTCCCACGTATTCGAGACTTCCGCGGTATTAGCAATAAGGGCTTGGATGCACGTGGTAATTTCTCCATCGGTTTCCGCGAGAATCTCTCATTCCCGGAAATCCGTCCGGATGAAGTTGAACGCGTCCATGGTCTTCAAGTCACCGTGTCCACCACGGCCGGAACCCGCGAGCGCGGTGACGCGCTCATGCGCGCTCTCGGTTTCCCATTCAACAACTAGTCTATGGCTACTCAAGCGCAAATCGCTAAGTCCCTCCGCAAGCCAAAGTTTTCTACCCGCGAAGTTCGCCGTTGCTGGCGCTGCGGCCGAAAGCACGGCTATATGCGTGACTTCGGAATCTGCCGTATCTGCTTCCGCGAACT
>Ga0214923_10007767_pt1 | contig 11601 bp, 9 predicted proteins | sample LL1510_MetaG_FD_177993 | JGI IMG/M metagenome (GOLD analysis project Ga0214923, IMG submission 177993) | Freshwater microbial communities from Lake Lanier, Atlanta, Georgia, United States - LL-1510 | ecosystem: Environmental > Aquatic > Freshwater > Lake | place: USA: Georgia | collected 2015-10-15 | reverse complement strand
GGGGCGAGGTGCGGCCGATCAGGGGCCCGGGCCGGCGTGAGATCGGCCACGGCGCGCTCGCCGAGCGCAGCGTGAAGCCTGTGCTCCCGGAGCCCGACAAGTTCCCCTACACGATCCGCGTGATCTCCGACATTCTCGAGTCGAACGGGTCGAGTTCGATGGCGAGCGTGTGCGGCGCGACGCTCGGACTGATGGCCGCGGGTGTGCCGATCACGAATCCCGTCGCGGGCATCTCGGTGGGCCTCGTGAAGCAGTCCGAAGACAGGTGGGTGCTCCTCACCGACATCATCGGCGACGAAGACCACTACGGCGACATGGACTTCAAGATCGCCGGCTCTCAGAACGGCATCACCGGCATCCAGCTCGACCTCAAGATCGACGGCATCTCGCCGGCGATCATCGAGGCCACGCTGCGGCAGTCGCGCGAGGCACGGCTCGAGATCCTGCGCACCATGCTGTCGGCGATCCGCCGGCCGCGTGCGGAGATCTCGATCTGGGCGCCGCGGCTGTTGCGCACGCAGATCAACCCGGAAAAGATCGGCCTCCTGATCGGCCCCGGCGGCAAGACGATCCGGGCGATCCAGGAGTCGACCGGCGCCAGCATCGAGGTCGAGGACGACGGCACCGTGACGGTGGCCAGCCACGACGCCGAGGGGGCGATGGCGGCCATGGCCAAGGTCGAGGCCCTCACGGCCTCGATCCAGGTGGGCCGGGTGTACGAGGGGCGGGTGACGAGCATCAAGGATTTCGGTGCGTTCGTGGAACTCGTCCCGGGCAAGGACGGCCTGTGTCACATCAGTGAGCTTTCCGACGAGTATGTGTCGAGCGTGGCCGACGTGTGTCGGGTGGGCGACATCATGCGGGTGAAGGTGATCGCGGTCGACGACCAGGATCGCGTCAAGCTCAGCCGCAAGGTGGCGATGCGGGAGCTGGCCGAACAAGGTGGCTCCAACCCCTCGTGATCGCGGCCCGATCCCCGGAGCACCCCCGAGGCCAGGTCGGCCATGTCGTCGGATGACGAGTCGGCCCGTTCGCGGGCGGAGACGTATGCGGAGTTTGTGGCTCTCGTGGGCGCCCTGGCCCACGAGATCCGCAATCCGCTCTCCACGATCCGGCTCAACATGGAGCTGCTCGCCGAGGATTTTGAGAGCACCGATCCGGACTCCCCGACCAAGCAGCGTGACCGCCGGGCCAAGGCGAAGATCGAGCTTGTGCGGGCGGAGTGCGACCGGCTGCAGAAGCTGCTCGGCGATTTCCTCGATTTCGCCCGTCAAGAGACGCTCACGATCGAGCCAAGCAGCCTCAACGCGGAAATCGAGCAGCTCCTGGAGTTTTTCGCTCCGCAGGCCCGGGATGCGGGCGTCGAGGTCGTGTGTTATCTCGACCCCGAGCTGCCCAAAGTACGTCTCGACAAGGAGACGTTCCGCTCCGCCGTGCTCAACCTCGTGATCAACGCCGTGCAGGCGATGGAGGGGGGAGGCCAACTCGTGGTGCGCACGAGGTCGAAGGGGCTTGGCGTGGTGCTCGAACTGATCGACACCGGCCCGGGCATGGACGAGGAGACTCTCGCCAAGGTATTTCGCGCGTTTTACACCACGAAACAGGGCGGCTCCGGGCTCGGGCTGCCGACGGCACGGAAGATCATCGAGGCCCATGGAGGCACGATCGACATCGAGAGCACGCCGGGCCGCGGCACCAAGGTCACGATCTGGCTCCCGGCGCCGCCGCGGCTGCCGACGGTCGGCCCGGCGACGCGGTAGCGGCTGCGGAACTGGACGGCCCCTGCCGCCGGCTCGTACGATCCTCTCCATGGTCAATTCCCGCGAATCCCGGCCGCCTGCCGATGCCGAAAAACAGGGTGGTCCTCACGGACTCGTTCGGGTGCTCGTCGTCGACAACGACATTCACCATGCCCGCACCGTCGGCGAGGGTCTGGGTCGCATGGGCTACCAGTGCACGGTGGCCGGCAGTGGCGCCGAGGGGGCGCGAAAGATCGAGCAGGAGGTGTTCGACGTCGTCGTCACCGACCTGATGATGAACGACATCGGCGGCCTGCAGATCCTGGCGAAGGCGAAGCAGGCGTCGGCCGACACCGAGGTGATCGTGGTCACCGGCCACGGCACCGTGCCCTCGGCGGTGGCGGCCATGCAGCAGGGCGCATTCACCTACCTTCAGAAGCCGCTCGATCTCGGCCAGGTGCGGGCTGCCGTCGAGAAGGCGTCGGGAGGCGTCCTCCTCAAACGGCAAAACCTGGAGCTCAACCGTCGCCTCGACGAGAAGTTCGGCTTCGAAGGCGTGATCGGATCGAGCCCCCAGATGCTGGCCCTCATCGAGCGGCTCAAGAGGATCGCGCCCACCGACGCCACGGTGCTCATCCAGGGGGAGACGGGCACCGGTAAGGAGCTCGTCGCCCAGGCGATCCACCAGAACAGCCCGCGCAAGAACAAGCCCTTCGTGGCCCTCAACTGCGCCGCCCTGAGCGAGAATATCCTGGAAAGCGAGCTGTTCGGGCACGTGAAGGGCGCGTTCACCGACGCCTCGAGCGACCGGATCGGCAAGTTCGAATATGCCAACGGCGGAACGCTGTTCCTCGACGAGGTCGGCGACATGCCGATGGCCACGCAGATCAAACTCTTGCGGGTACTCGAGTCGGGGCAGATCACCCGCGTCGGCTCCAATGCCACCATTCACGTGAACGTGCGGCTCCTGTCGGCCACGAACCGCAACCTCGAGGAGGCGATCGCCGCCGGATCATTCCGCAGCGACCTCTACCACCGCCTCAAGGTGGTCACCATAGCGATTCCCACGCTCCAGGAACGGTCCGCCGACATCCCGCTCTTGATCGAGCACTTCGTGCGTCAGTTTGCCAAGCGGCACGGAAAGACGATCAAGGGCGTCTCGCTTGCGGCCCGCCTGAAACTCGGATCCTATGCGTGGCCTGGCAACGTGCGGCAGTTGCGCAACGTGATCGAGAGCATGATCGTCGTCGACTGTGATGAAACCCTCGATGTCGACGACCTACCTGCCGAACTCGAGCCGGTGGCGGCCGAGGTGCGGCCGGCGGAACACGCCCTCGGCATCGCGGGCCTCGTCGGCAAGCCACTCGAGCAGATCGAACGACTGTTCATCGGCGAAACGCTCAAGCTCACGGGCGGCAACCGCGAGCAGGCGGCCGAGATGCTCGGCATCGGCGAGCGGACGCTGTATCGTAAGATCAAGGAATTCCAGCTGTCGTGACCGGTGTCGCGGCCGTGCCTCGCCCATGGGAAGAATCAACGTCCTGCCGGTTTCGGTCGTCAACCGGATCGCCGCCGGCGAGGTCGTGGAGCGTCCGGCCAGCGTCGTGAAGGAGTTGCTCGAGAACGCGATCGACGCCCGGCCCACGCGGATCGACGTCGCGCTCGAGCAGGGTGGCATCTCGCTGATCCGCGTCGTCGACGACGGTGCGGGCATCGAGCCTGAGGACCTGCCGCTCGCGGCTTCGCCGCACGCCACCAGCAAGCTCCGGGTGGCGGAGGATCTGGAGCGGATCGAGACGCTCGGATTTCGCGGCGAGGCGCTGGCTTCGACTGGGGAGGTGGCGAGGCTCGTGATCCGCTCGCGTCCCCGGGGTGGCGATACAGCCGCCGAAATCGAGGTGGATAACGGCCGCATCGGTGCCGTGGCTCCCTGCGGCCTGCCGGTGGGCACGACGGTGGAGGTGCATCAGCTGTTCGCGAAGGTGCCCGCGCGGCGGGCCTTTCTCCGCACGGCGGCCACAGAGTGGTCGCACGCCGCCGAGGCGTTCGTGCGCACGGCGCTCGCGCACCCGAGCGTGGCCATGACGCTGGAACACGGCGGCCGCTCCGTGCACGACCTTCCGGCGACCGAATCCTGGCGGACCCGGATCGGCGGCCTGTTCGGCCAGGGCCTCGCGGACAGGCTGATCGACGTCGAGGGGCACGATGGCGAGGTCGCGGTCGGGGGGCTCGTGGGGCGGCCCGACGACGACATGGCCAGCGGCAGGCTCCAGCACCTGTTCGTGGCCGGCCGCCCCTTCCGCGACCGCTCGATCCTGCATGCCGTGCAGGAGGCGTATCGCGGTCTGTTGCTCTCGGGCCGCCAGCCGATCGTGTTTCTGAACATCGCCGTTCCGCCGGAGATGATCGACGTGAACGTGCATCCGGCCAAGATGGAGGTGCGGTTTCGCGATCCGTCACGGCTCTACAGGCTGGTGCTCTCGACGCTTCGTGCCCGCTTCCTTGCCTGCGATCTCAAAGCTCCGCTGTCGCCGCCGTCGCCGGCCGGTGAAAACGCCCGGGGCCACGCTGAAGCCGCTCCGCGAACCCTGCCAACCTTCATGCCCTTCCCTGCCTCGTCGAGCGGGGTCGCCGTCGTGCAGCGTGCCGCGGTGGCCGCGCCGCCCTCACCTCTCGGTACCCCAGCGCCGTGGGAGCGCGAGGAACACGCCGTTCCCGTCGCCGCACCGGTCTTCGATGAAATGGCCGTGCAGATGCACGGCCGCTACATCGTCGTCGAGAGCCTCGAGGGCATCGAGGTGATCGACCAGCACGCGCTCCACGAGCGGGTGCTGTACGAGCGTTTGCGGGCGGCGGTGGCTGCGGGGACGGTCGAGGTGCAGCGGCTGCTCGTGCCGGAGACCATCGATCTCTCGCCCGCCGAACTCGAACTGGTGACCGAGCATGCGGACGCCCTGGCCCGTGCCGGGATGCGAGTCGAGCCCTTCGGTGGCACGACGGTGATCGTGACCGCGAAGCCCGCCCTGGCCGGAAACGTGCCCGCCGCGACGCTCGTCCGGGAAGTGCTCGGCCGGCTCGCCGCGTCGGCGGTATCCGCAGGAATGCTCGTCGACGAGATCCTCCACGGGATGGCCTGCAAAGCGGCGATCAAAGCCGGCGATCCGCTGTCTCAGGACGAGATTGACGCCCTGGTGCGCGACCGGCGGCACGTCCAGGACTCGCACCACTGTCCGCACGGCCGTCCGACGTCGCTCACCCTGTCACGGCAGGAACTCGACCGTCAGTTCCGTCGCCTCTGAATTCCCACTCCATCCCGATGGTCGCCAGGAGAATACGATGATTTGCGTGAGCATCGGCCGCGGGCGTCATCGGCATGTGCTCGCGGAATACCGCCATCTCGCCGAGAACGGCGTCGAGCTCGTCGAGCTCCGGCTCGACTACATCCGGGGCAACGTGCAGGTGAAGCGGCTTTTGAACGACAGGCCATGTCCCATGATCGTGACCTGCCGCCGCGCTGCCGACGGGGGCCGCTGGGAGAAGTCGGAGGAGGAACGGCTGCTGGTGCTCCGCACGGCGATCGTCGAGGGCGCTGAATACGTCGATCTCGAGGACGACATCGCCACACGGGTGCCGCGGTACGGAAACACGAAGCGCATCATCAGCCACCATGATTTCCACAAGACCCCTCCCGACCTCGCGGCGCTCCACAAGCGGCTGTCCGGAATGGATGCCGACATCGTGAAGATCGCCACCATGGCCAACCATCCGACCGACAACCTCCGGATGCTGGAGATGGTGCGGGCGAGCAAGGTTCCCACCGTGGGCATCTGTATGGGCGATATCGGCGTGCCCACCCGGGTGCTCGCCGGCCGGGTCGGTGCCCCCTTCACGTTCGCGACGTTTCACGACGACCGGGTGTTCGCCCCCGGCCAGATCGGCTGGAAGCAGATGCGCGACGTGTACCGCTTTGAATCGATCACGCCGACGACGCGGATCTATGGAGTCGTGGCCGATCCGGTGGCTCATAGCCTGAGTCCGGCGGTGCACAACGCGGCCCTGGCTGCCGCGGGCATCGACGCGGTTTATCTGCCATTTCGCGTGCCGACCGAGCAACTTGGCGAGTTCCTCTCGGAGGCCGGCCGCTGGCCGCTGGCGGGGCTGAGCGTCACGATCCCGCACAAGGAGGCCGTGCTCCCGTTTGCCACGGCGAAGGACGACCTCGTGACCGCCCTCGGAGCCGCCAACACGATCGCCCTCGGAGCCGCCAACACGATCGCCTTCGGGCCCGCGGGCGCGACGGCCTTCAATACCGACGCCACGGCCGCCATCGCGAGCCTCGAGGCTGCAATCCGCGAGCAGGACGCCACCGTGGAGGGGCTCGGGATCAAGACGGCCATCGTCCTCGGAGCCGGTGGAGCCGCCCGGGCGGTCGCATTCGCCCTCCGTCGACGCGGTGTCGACGTGACGGTGGCATCACGGAAGCTTGAACGCACGAAGAAGATCGGGGCAGACGTGGGTTGCAAGACCGTCGAGTGGTCCGCCCGTTACCGTCTCCCATACGATTGCGTGGTCAACGCCACACCGGTCGGCATGCACCCGAACGTCGACGAAAGCCCGTTCGACAAGGAACACCTGCGGTCGTACATGGTCGTGTTCGACACCGTCTACAATCCCGAAAACACGTTGCTCGTGAAGGAAGCGAGATCTGTCGGGTGTAAGATCGTGACGGGCGTCGACATGTTCGTGCGGCAGGCCGCCATTCAATTCCAGATCTGGCACGATTCCGAGCCGCCCCACCAGGTGATGCGCGAGGCGCTCAAGCGGGCGACGGCATCAGCCAAGCAGTCTTCGTAGGCCAAGCCATGCCCCTCGTCACGCTGATCGGGTATCGCGGCACCGGCAAGACGACGGTGGCCCGGCTGCTCGCGGAACGTGTGGTGACCTCGTGGGTCGATGCCGACTCCGTGCTGGAAGAGCGACTGGGGCGGTCGATCACGACGCTCGTGCGCGACGAGGGTGAGGCTGCGTTTCGAGCCTTCGAGGAGGAAGTGCTCGCTGAGGTGCTGTCCACGGAGCGTGGCGTGCTGGCGACCGGAGGTGGGGTGGTCCTGCGGGAGGCGAATCGCGCGCTTCTGCGCGAGCGCGGCCGGCCAGTCGTGTGGCTGGATGCCCCCGTGGATGCCATTCGCCGGCGACTCGCAGCCGACCCCGCCACGCTCGAACGCCGTCCGGCGCTCAGCGGCGGTGATCCGCTCGCGGAAATCGAGACGGCCATGCATGCAAGGGAGCCCCTCTACCGCGCATGTGCCGACTGGACGATCGACACGGGAGTTGCCGGGCCGGCCGACGTCGCCGCCCAGATCGCGACTTGGCTGTGCCGAGCCGGGGCGACGCTCGGCCGGGAAGGGGTGGCGCCATGAGCGGCTTGCAGCAATCGTGGGCCGCCGAACCGGCGGCGGGCGCTGCGGCGGTCGTGGTCGGTGGCACGCTCGGTCTGCTGCTCTGCCGTGCGGTGGCGGAATGGTTTCGGGCTACCGACGACGACCTGCCGGGGCCGCGGACGCCGATGGTCATCGCGATCATCGGGGCGATCGCAGTGGGCATGCTCTGGTGGTGGGAGATCGTGTATTCCGGGCTCGTGCCCGCCGGCCTTCGAGCCGACGTCATGCCGCTCGCGCAGGGCGAGTCCACCGCGCGATATCTCGGGCATGTGGTGCTCTTCTGGTTCCTCGCCGCGGCGACCTGGATCGATCTCCGACAACGGGTGATCCCCGACTGGATCACCGTTCCCGGTGCGCTCGTCGGCCTGGCTCATGCATGGGCCTGGCCGAGGGCGCTCTTGCCGGTGGCGTTGGAGGTGCCGCGGTCGTTCGCAACGCCCTCGATCCAGGCCGATGTGCTCGCCTGGTATGGCGGACTCGGCGTCGGCGCGGGGCTATGGGGCGCGGCGCCACAGGTGGCCGGGCTTGCACTGGCGGCGTTGATCTTCTTCGTGTGGTGGCTCGTCTGCACGGAGGCACCCCCGGCCAATGGCTCGGCACCATGGCTGTCGCCACGCTTCCTGATCCTCGTGCCGGGGCTTGCCGCCATCGCAGGTGCCTGGTGGATCGGCACCAGTAGATTCGACGCGCTGCAGACCGCGCTCGTGGGGATCGGCGTATCGGGAGGGATGGTGTGGGCCATACGGGCGGGGGCATCGCACGCGATCGGCAGGGAGGCGATGGGGCTTGGCGACGTGACGTTGATGGCGATGGTGGGCTCTTGGCTCGGCTGGCAGGCCTGCGTGCTCACGCTTTTCATGGCGGCGTTCATCGGCCTCGGCCACGGCCTGACGCAGTTCGTGCGACACCGAGAAAATGAGCTGCCATTCGGACCGAGCCTGTGCCTGGCCGCCGCCATCATCGTAGTGGCGTGGCGGCCGATCTGGCAGGCCGTGAGCATCCACTTTGAACCGCCCGGGCAGTTGATTCTCGTGGTCGTGGCCGCCGTGGTGTTGACCGCCCCGGGGATGTTGATCTGGCGGTGGGTTCGCGGGGCAGCCTGAGTTTTTCCGGTCCGCGCCGGCCTTGCCCGGCCAGCCGGGCGCTCCTACCATCCGCGTCCTTCCCCATCCCCTTCCCCGCCCGCTCGATCGGAGCCGGATGCATGGCGAACGCACCGCATCTGACCGCCAGCCGCATCCTGGTCGTGGTGCTCGGCGCGTGTGCCGTCGGCTGCACGCAGAATCCCTTTCGCCAGTCCGTCCCCACCGCTTCGGCGGGCGCCGTGCAGCCCCCTGGCATCGCCGCCTTCGCGCCGCTGGCGCCGTCTCCGGTGGCGCCGTCGTTTCTTGACACCGATCCGCGGCAACTCGAGGCAGGCCTCGCGCGCAGTCGCCAGGAGACGCAGGTGATGCAGGATGAGATCGCGGTCCTCCGCGAACAGCTCGCCAGCACGTCGACCCAGCTCGCCCAGGCCCGGGCGGCGGGGGTTCCTGCCTCCCAGCCGGCCGCCCCGGCCTCGCCCCCCGGCACGATGACGCCGGTGGCTATGCACTCGGCCATGGCGGCGCTCTCGCTGCCCGGGGTTGAGAAGAGGCTCGACGGCGGCGTCGTGCGGCTCGAGATTCCCGCCGACAAGCTCTTCGAGCCCGGTGGGGTGAACCTGCTGCCCGCCGGCTCCGCCCTCCTCACGCAGGTCGCCGACGAGCTCGAGCGGGTCTACCCCGGCCACTTTCTCGGCATCGAGGGGCACACCGACACAGAGCCGCTGCAGAACGCATCGTGGGGATCGCAGCATCAGTTGAGCGTCGCCCGAGCATCGACCGTATTCGACTTCCTCACCAGTCGCACCTCGCTCAAGCAGGGCCAACTGTTCCTCGTCGCCCATGGGCCCAATCATCCGGTCGTGTCGAATGCCACCGCAGCGGGCCGGGCCCGCAACCGGAGGATCGAGATCGTCGTCTATCCGGAGCGGTCCGGCGCCGACGCAACGCTCTCGTCGCACCCGGCTGCCGCGGCGGCCGGTGGCGGCTGAGGCTGCGGTCGTTACACTCGCAGCATGGTGACGATCGTCGATTACGGCAGTGGCAACCTGCGCAGCGTTCAGAAGGCCTGCGAGCGGCTCGGCACAGCCGCACGGATCACCGACGACCCCAATCGGGTGGCCGAGGCGGAAAAACTGGTGCTGCCCGGCGTCGGGGCATTCGGCGACGCGATGCGGGAATTGCATGCCCGCGGGCTCGTCGAGCCGATCCTCGCGCACGTGAGGGTGGATCGCCCGTTCTTCGGAATCTGCATGGGCCTGCAACTCCTCTTCGAAACCGGCCTCGAGGGTGGACGGCACGCGGGGTTGGGCGTGCTCGCCGGCGACGTCGTGCGCTTCGTGCTCCCGACGGGCATGAAGGTGCCGCACATGGGCTGGAACACCGTCGCCTGGGCGGGAGTCGATGCCAGTCGGGCCCCCGCTGCCACAGACGACTACTTTTACTTCGTCCACGCCTACCATGCCCGCCCGGCCGATGCGGCGGTGATCGCGGCGACCACCGACTATGGCGGGCCGTTCTGCTCGGCCGTCCGTCGCGGGCGACTGTTCGCCACCCAGTTTCACCCCGAGAAGAGCCAGGCCGCGGGCCTGCGGCTCCTTGCGTCGTTCCTTGCCTGAAACATCCGGAAGCTTGCGCGCGATGGAACTCTGGCCGGCGATCGATCTGCGGGGTGGCCGGTGTGTCCGCCTCCTCCAGGGCGACTACGACCGCGAGACGGTCTTCGGCGACGACCCGGTGGCCATGGCCCGGCGGTTCGTGGCCGCCGGTGCCCGGCGGCTGCACATCGTCGATCTCGACGGAGCGAAGGCGGGCGCCCCCGTGCAGGCCGCGCTCGTCGAACGGGTCGTGCAGGCGGCGGGCGTTCCCTGCCAGATCGGCGGCGGAATCCGCACGCTCGACACTGCCCGTCGCTATGCCGACGCCGGTATCGCACGCATCGTCGTAGGGAGCATCGCGATCGAGCAGCCGCACCTGCTCGATGAACTGGCGACCGCCCTCCCCGGCCGCATCGTGCTCGGCCTCGATGCCCGCGACAGCCGCGTCGCCGTACGGGGCTGGATCGAGACGAGCCCGCTCACGGCGCTCGATGTGGCCCGGCGGCATGAAAACCTGCCGCTGGCAGCCCTTGTCTACACCGACATCGCCACCGACGGCACGCTCGGCGGGCCTAATCTCCAGGCCCTCAGCGAAATGGTGAGCGCTGTCAAACTCCCGGTCGTCGCGTCCGGCGGCATCGCCACGGCCGCCGACCTCGAGCAGGTCGCCGCCGTGGGAGCCGCCGGCTGCATCGTGGGCCGCGCGCTCTACGACGGCGGCCTCTCCCTCGCCGCCGCCACCGCCGCCTGCGGCGATATGTAAAACCGGCGATCCGCCTGACTCTTTTGCTCAACTCACGCGCGCCGGCTTCGGGCTCCCCATATCCCGTCGCCGGACGTTCGCCTCCGCCCTCCAGGCTCCGGCTCACTCGGATTTGCCTGCGCTGCGCCATCCATGGCTCCGCTGGTCAAATACGCCGTCGAGCGGGACACGGGGAGCCCGAAGCCTCCTCAACTGGAAAGGGGAGGCTCGGGGTTGCTCCTACTATTGAGCCGGCGTATGTGAGCTGCTTCACGCAAAGCCTCGGCATACCGCCTCGCTTTGCTTGGCGAACCTCCGTTCGCTCTTGAGAGCCGGGCCTCCAGCCCAGCAGCACATCGAAGGCCAGGCCTGGAAGGCCGAGTTCGTGCCAGCCGACGGAGGTCGGCCAAGGGCAGGGCGGCACGATGCCGAGCCTGCCCGTGAAATCTCCCGGCGAGATGGTAGGGGCGACCCCGAGCCGGCGCGCTATTCGAGGCAGTGACAGGCTGAAGCTAGTCCTACACGGGATCCGGGCAGCCCCGAGTCGGCGCGCGCCTGAGAGCACAGCCCCGGCGATTTCGCCGGCACAGTCCGCCTGGCTTTCCGAGACTTCCGGCCAGGCTCGAGCGGCCGGGAAACTCGGCAGGATCACTCAATATTCCGCCGCCGGCGGGCCGACCGTACGAGTGGCGTTTTTTGCGGCACACGGCTGGGTTCGCCACTCCGTTTGTTGCTGGAGACGCGGCCCGATCCTACGATCCACTCTCATGGCCACAGACGTTCGTCTCAAGGAACAGCTGCCCGAGCTCACCCGGCGGATCGTGGACACCTACCAGGCAGTCCCCACGATCCACTACCTCGGCCACTGCCCGCTCCCGAACTACGATTCGATCATCGGGGCCTGCGAGGATCTCAAGGAGATTCTCTACCCCGGCTACCGACGGCGCGAGAACCTGCACCTGGGCAACGTGACCTACCATGTGGGAGACCTCGTCGACG
>Ga0214923_10007765_pt1 | contig 11601 bp, 16 predicted proteins | sample LL1510_MetaG_FD_177993 | JGI IMG/M metagenome (GOLD analysis project Ga0214923, IMG submission 177993) | Freshwater microbial communities from Lake Lanier, Atlanta, Georgia, United States - LL-1510 | ecosystem: Environmental > Aquatic > Freshwater > Lake | place: USA: Georgia | collected... | reverse complement strand
ATTGCCCGAGCGGACCAACCGAGCGCTCAGCGCCCGATCGACGAAGGATGGATTGAGCCTCGATGGCCAACCGCAATCACTTCCGTGAGGTTCTTATCGTTCTCTTTAGGTCTGCGAGGGTGGGGCGCTTCCTTTGATCCGAAATTAGATCTGGGTCGATCACGGAAACCGGATCAGCACGCCCTTTGTTCGACTCCCCGCCGAACTCCTTTCAAGTAAAACAATCTATACGGAAATCTACGCCTTTGCAAGCAATGCATAAAGCATTGCTAATTAGCTTTTTAAGCCTGTTGCGGGTTGGTGGAAGAGGCCGTAAGCATAGGGGTCGAGCCGGCGTTCCCCCCGCTTAAGTAAAAACCCGCCCCTGCCTGCTGAGGTAGTAGCATCATGGCTAACGCTTCTTTCCAGGTTCCATCCACCCAGTACGGGTTTCCTAAAAAGTCCCCTGTTTGCCCAAACTCTCCATAAAACCAAGTGTAGTTATCCAAACCCTCCGCGAATCCTCCCGTTTGAGCTACTACCAGCGTCTTCTTTCCATCCGACCCATCCTCCGCTTGGCAAATTAACTCCCCACCATCTTGCAACGTCCAACGCACATCCCAATAGGTTGTCTCCCCCTCTTTCCAGGTCGACCCGTGCGCCCGAACCATCTGGCTTAACGCCCGCGCGAAACGATTCCAATCATCCACCGCCCACTCACTGGGCTGTAAAATCTGCTGAACCCGCTGCAAACGAGTCCGCCACTCTTGCGTAATCCGCCGAAGTTCTACACGACTGATCATCTGTCTATCGCCTCCGATCTCCCGAATCCCCCTCGAGAATCGAGAGCCTGCGGCGTACCGTTTCCACATCCTTGTCATGACGATTCAGCTGGGACTTCGCCTGCTCTAAAAGAGACAACTGCTTGGCCAACTGAGCCCCCGCCGACTCCAATCCGCTCGAAAGTTCTGCATTTCTGGCCTGCAGCGATGCGATCTCCTTGTTAATTCTCTGCTCCATCTGATCCACCGTAACGCTCTGTCTCTGGATCTGTTTCCACAACACAAACCCCCCAAAGCCCGCCAACACAGCGCAACCCCCAATAATCAACAGTAATCCCAATCCCACCCCGCTTAGAATCGAAGTGACCGCCCTCTGCTCCTTGCGCTGCCGATCCACACTTCGTTTTACATTTAATGCCGTTGGGTTTGTTGGATTCATTTCGGGTTCCTCCTGAGTGCGAGAAGAAGTCGGGGGAACGTAGCCTGCTGGACGGGGAGGCCCCTTGATGACCACAACCTCATCAGGTTCTGCCCCGGCGGCTGCACTCCTCTGCGACGTGCCGAAAGGCAGTTCTGGCTCAGGTGCCGAGGCGGATGGGCTGATCGTTTCCTTCATTCTTCTCTGCCCTTCGGATTTGAGCGTCTGGCAGACGGTTGGCGAGCGATTCTTTCCTAGCCCGAGCTTGGGCTCCCAGCCGCCCTCCTCCCCCCCTCCCGATCCACAAGCCCCTGCCCCCGCCCAATCAAACTTTGCGCATTCAGCTGAACCGCCTCATCAGGCCGTTGCCACATCGCCTCCAGCACCCGACAAATCGCTTCGTCCTCACCTCCCGCGTGATCCACTGCCACACGTCGAAAATCCTCCCCCGTCTTCAACGGATACAATCCCGGACACTCCTTCGACCTCGACTCCAACTTGGCCAAGAGCTCTCTCTGCCTGAAGGACGGCGTATGAACATCTTTCATGCCTAAACTTTCCTCTCCCCAACTCACTTGTCCAGTAACCCGACCAATCTTTTTTATTTTTCACGGCAATATTACCCCACTCCAGCAAGCTTTTTTCCTTGGCTGATTTGCCTCTGACCCTATCCCTTGGCAACCTCAACCCCATGCACATATCCTGGCGTTCTGTCCTCGCCGGCGGAGTCTTTGGACTTCTCACCGCGATAGGCCCCTGGTTCCAGGGGCTTTCGATCCATGCAGCCGCTCTTTTTTCCGCAGGTCTCTTTCTCACCTACACATCTATCGGCCTGCTCGTAGCAGTCCTGCCCTCCTCCCGGCCCAAAGTTCTTGCAGGAGCCCTTTGGGGAGCCCTCTACAGCTTTCCGGGCGCCATCTTTACCGCCGTTCCCTACCCCCTCACCGCAGATGCACCCGCCTACTACCGGGAGTTTGTCGGCGGTGGCATACGAGCTGCCGCTCTTACACTCATCTTCGGCGCCCTGGCTGGAGCTGTCTCAGGATTTTTCCATCGATCTCGGCCATGAGTTTTTTCACTGTCGTCTCTCGCCTAAATAATCTTCTCTATAGCCGAGACCTAGCTCGCCTAGCTCCCCAAGATCGTTCTCTCGCCCGTGCTTGGATGATCCAATTTATGAAATCCAACCATCCCGATTGGGACGATAAAAGAATCGATCGTGAGTATGAGAGCCTCCTTCACTGTCGGCCCATGGCAGTCGACGAGTGGACCCGCCGCCTCCAAGGATGAAATTTCTCCTCTTCCTCATAGCCACAGCGACTCTAGCTCACTCTGCACCCTCGCCATCCCCACAGCCCGTTGCATTTCGCGTGGGCCCGCTCCGTTTTGATCGCCCTGAATCATGGCGTTGGGTTCCACCATCTGGAAGTTTTCGTGCCGCTCAACTCGAAAAGAAATCCCCCGACGGCATCCCACTCACGCTGACTTTTTCCCGTTTTTCAGCAGGCGATGGTGGCTCCACTCAAGCTAACCTCGATCGCTGGGTAGCTCAATTCACCACCTCCAACCCACCTCGTACCGAAATCAAAAAAGGTTCGGAAGGCACACTCACCCTGTTTCACCTCGAAGGCACGCTTCGGGCCGGTACCCCGGGTGGTCCCACTCGCGACCTGCCCCAAGCACTTCTGCTCGGAGCCATTCTTGAATCTCAAGGAGAACAGGTCGTGATGAAACTCGTAGGGCCTGCCCAAGCTGTATCCTCAGCAGAAAAAGATTTCCTCCGCCTCGCCTACGTCGCGATTGGCCTTACGCCTTAGGTGGCTGCGCCTCGAGCTTTGCAGGTCCACTCAAAGACAAGCGCCGATAGAAACAGCTCTTTTCACCCGTGTGACAAGCTACCCCATTTTTCGGAAGTCGTACTTTCAACACAAAACAGTCTTGGTCACAATCCACTAAAATTTCTTCTACCGTCAGAAAGTTTCCCGAACTCTCTCCCTTAATCCACAACTTCTGTCTCGATCGGCTGAAAAAAGTGGCCCGCTTCGTGCTCCGCGTTGCATCCAACGCTTCCTGATTCATATAGGCCGTCATCAGAACCTCTCCCGAGCCAGACTCCACAACAACCGCCGTAATCAAGCCCTTCGAGTCAAACTTCGGCGAAAAGTCCTCTGACCCACACGAGGATGCGGGAGATCGGCCTTTCAAACCGGTCTTTCCAAACTACTTTTTGGCGGGCGCAGGCGCCGTAGGAGGGACAGGAGGCGCGGAAACGGGAGGCGTGGTTGCCGTCACAGGCGCGGGCGCAGGAGGAGCAGGGAGCAAGATTTTCACCGCCGCTTCCTTCCTTAAATCCTCCAGCAAGAGCCGGGTGGCCTCACCCTGTTTCAAGCGCTTCAAGTGGGACATGATCTCATTCTTCACATCTTCCAGCTTAAGATTTTTGGCAGCTTCCTTCGCCTTCACCTTCAAGAAGTGAAACCCGAAGGGTGTTTCAAAGACTGCACTCGTTTTCCCAGGTGCAGTTGAAAAAGCCACTTTCTCAAAATTAGGGGTCATCTGACCTTTGCTAAAGGGAGGAAGCTCACCGCCCCTCGCCTTGCTACCCGGATCATCCGAAACCTCCTGTGCCACTTTCTCAAAGGCTTCGCCCTTGTTCACGCGAGCCAGTGCGGCCTCGGCGGTTTTCTTTTTCGCCGCCTTTGTCGCTGCATCTGCGGAGGCATCCACTTTCACCAAAACATGCTGGGCCTGAACCGTCTCGCCCCTCTGCCAGAGCTTCGGATTTTCAGAATAGAACTTTTGCACATCTTCATCCGAAGGCGCTTTCATGGACGGCTCCACACGGGCGCGCATCAGGTTGTCGACTTCCAGCTTCTGCTCGATCTCCTGCAGCATCGCCTGCTCTGTCGTCTTCGCTTTGGCTAACTGCTCCTCAAATGCCTTCGCATCAGGGAAGTTCTTCTTCATCCTATCCAACTGCTCCTTCGCCAAAACCGCCGCATTCGTGAGAGGTGACTTACGCGCCTCAGCCAAGGCCACCTGGCGATTGATCATCTGGTTCAAGATGTTCATTTCCAAGGAGTTCAATTGAGGGGCAGGCACCTTGTCGCGAGAGAGATTAAAATTGAGCAACGCCCGATCCATCTCCCCATCCAGCTGACCTCGGGTGATCTTGATTCCCTTTCCTTCAGCCACAACAAAGCGGGGATCTTTTGGATCCTTCACAGCACAACCAACGACCCAAACAGCAGCGAACACAGTCAAACAGAGTGATAAATGTTTTTGCATAGAACTGGCAAGGTAAGGCGATTCCGTCCCTTTTGGCAAGCCTACGAAAAGGATCTATTCCCGCTTGCTAATTCCCACCCTGCCTGCGAATCGTTGCCCTTATGCCCGCAGGATCCACCCTCTATGCCCTCATCGGCCTTCTCGCGGGCCTGGCCTCAGGTTGCTTTGGCATTGGAGGCGGTGCCCTCATCGTCCCCGCCCTGACCCTCCTCTGTGGAGTTCCATACCACGTGGCCGTCGGCACCTCATTGGCTTTAATTATTCCCATAACCTTCGCAGGAACGCTCACCAGCTGGAAATTGAACACGGTCGACTGGCGAATCGCGGGCGCCTGCGCCGTCACAGGCATCATCGGCGCCATCGCAGGTGCTTTTCTCATTCAAAAAATCCCCGAAATCTACGCCCGCCGCGCATTCGCTGTATTTCTTCTCTACGCAGCCTGGCGCCTCTGGACGAAGTAGCTCCCCTCCCCCCTCTTGCTCGACAGACGCAAAGCCGTTAGGGTTTGGATAATTGCCGCGTGGTGCAATTGGTAGCACACCACACTCTGAATGTGGGTGTTCTAGGTTCGAGTCCTAGCGCGGCAGCCAAAACCATCCTATGAATCCTCCTCATGGTCGCCTCATCGTCATCGGAACTCCCATCGGAAACCTATCCGACATCTCCCCGCGCGCGTGCCAAGCATTGGCCACCGCCGATCTGATTGCCGCCGAAGATACCCGCCACTCAGGCCTACTTCTCCAACATCTCGGCCTCAAAAAATCATTTCTCAGCGTCCAGAAATTTAACGAAGCCTCCCGCGAATCGGAAATCATCGAACGCATTCGCTCCGGTCAAACGATCGCCCTCATTACCGATTCAGGAATGCCCGCCATCTCCGACCCCGGGGAACGCATTGTTCGAGCCATCCGACGCGAAAATCTACCCGTCGAGGTCATCCCAGGCCCCTCTGCTCCCATTCACGCCCTCATTGCCAGCGGTCTCCCTGCCCTTCCCTTCTACTTCGGGGGATTTCTTCCTCCTAAATCAGGAGGTCGTCTTAAAGAACTCACGGTGGCAGCTACACGTGATCACACATCGATCTACTTCGAATCTCCCCACCGCCTCTCAAAAACGCTCGCGGTGCTTGTGGAAGTGTTTCCTGCAAATTCCCGGATTTGTGTCGCCAGGGAGCTTACGAAGAAATTTGAAGAGATCTTCGTTGGCTCTCCTGCGGATGTTGCGGCTCACTTCGGGGAAAAAGCAAAGGGCGAGATCACCCTCGTGCTCTCGCCCTTTTGCCCGTAGCCGACTTTCGTCGGCATACCATATCGTTTAGTTTCCTGAAGTGCCTTTCACTTCTTTCTTCTGCTTATAGATATTGTTCCGAAGCGTATCGACATCCTTCACCATCTCCTGACCGGCTGCACGAGCCTTTTCAATCATCGGCGTGCAAGTCTTGACCGAGTCTGGGGAGAAGGAGGACGCAAAGTATTTCTTCAAGTCCTGCAGGAGAGTTGTGAGATCATTCGCGTCTCCGCCCACTTCCCGCAACTGCTTGTCCAACACGTCGAAGTCCGCCTTCGCCTTGTCAATCTGATCGTTCGTCATCTTCCGCATGTCCTTATCGGTCATGCCGGATACTTCCTTGGTCCAAGCCGCAATCCTTTGGCCTTGCAGCTCACGCACCCTCTCAACCCTATCTTTGATATCACTTCGAATGCTCGTGAGATCATCCAAGTTATCATTAAACTTATCGAATGAGTTGTTGGCATCGTTGCCATCCACCAGTTCACCTAAGTTCGTCATAATATAACTCAAACGTTTCTGCGCCCGCCCCATCAGATCATCCAGTTTGTTCATGCTGGCGGCCTGGTCGGCGGCGAGGTTTAAGGAATCCGAATTTTGGGCTCGCCCCGAGAAGGGCAACACCACCAAAAGCGCAACAAGAGCAACGAGTGTGTTCTTCATTTTTATAATTTCCTTTCTGTTTATTTCAGCAGGTCGTAAATTCGAGCCATTCCATCTTTTTTCGATGCCGGAACTTCAGCCGTGGAATTCAAAATGTCTTTCACGGAAACCATCGGTTTGCCGTAAAAATTAGCATTCGCCTCATCGTTGATATTCACATCAAACCCCCCGAAGTTGACGCCCAGCTTGGCTCCCTTGTTCCAAATATAAACGTTAAAGTCCCGGTCTTTCATCGAGGCATCAACTGCTGCCCCACCCTTCGGACCCAAAACTGCCGAGGCGGAGGAAGAGGCAAAATGATCCCCGTTGCCCCACTTGCTCACCACCCCCTCTTTCATTAGCAAAATCACGATGTCGTTGTCTGTTCCACCCACATCGATTCCCAACGTGCCCCCATCTGTAGTGATCGCAACAGGCCCGCTCCACCCTTTGTCAGTTTTCGCCATAAGGATCCCGTCCCCACCGGTTCCTCCGACCCCGATTGAAAATCCCGTCACATTCAAAATCACAATGCCTTTTGCTTCTTTCACTAAATCCATGTTGATGATGTCTTCCCGTTTCATTCTTCCCAAAATCTCGGCGCAATCGGGAATCAGCTTATCCAAAGATTCAGCCCAGCCGTTCACGGAGGGGAGGGCAATGAGGGTTGCGAGGAGGATGATTTTGAGTTTTTTCATATTTAGTTTCCTTGGGTTGAAGTGGAAAAAGCACTCTCGCGAATCGGCCCCAAGGAGCAAGCCTTGAATTACGGCGTCACTCCAGGCGTGCTTGCCCGCATGAAACTGGGTGCTGCCTCAGCCGTGAACTGCTTCAACATCTCGATCGTCTGCGTCTCGTTCTTTCCCATGGGCAGAAATCCTTCCGTCACAACCGACATAACAATCACGTAGGCCCACCGGTGATTCAGATTTTTAGTAATTCGGTCAAAGCTGGTGAGAAAAACTCGGCTCCAGTGATGAGGGGTTGTCACCCCGCTTCCCACAAACCAGTAAAAGTAGTTCGCATACAGTTTGCGCCGGTCCCCCTGCGCCACCTCAATATCCCGAACCAAACTCAGATCCATCACCTCCAAATCCCGCCCATCCGCCAAACCGATCTTCTCCACTCGGCCGCCCCTCATCGTCCAGCCCTGCGCCGGCAAGCACACCTCGGGCCGATGAATACTTCTCTTCTCTCCACCGCTCAAAACAATCGATGCCATAATTCTGTCCCCACCCGAATCCGAATACTCCCGTCTCGCGATCTGCGTGTCCTTGGGAAGGATCGCCAACTCTCCCATAGTTGCCGCCACCTCCTTGCCCGTGAAATTTCCAACTCGTACAGGTAGATCCATCACCACCCCCGCTTTGGGAGTCGTATTCGGTGTAGGCACGAGAAGACAAATCGCCGCCACCCCGCCTCCCAACGCCAGCAAGGCGGCCACCCTTACCCAGGCCCCTTTTCTCTTCCCCTCGCTCACTCCTTTTTTCCTTTCCCAATCCCCTGAAGAATTCGGCTCACTCCCACCATTCCACCTAAAGCCACCACAAAGACAAAGAAGCCTGCCGCCATGTGAAACGTCGTCGGATGTTCCTCCGTCCCGATCGCCACCGCACTACCGAGCAAAATGGTTCCCAGAGTTAACATTACCATTCGCGCAAAATTTCCCAGCACCGCCAACGCCGGCGACAACAAAAACAGAACCCACTTTTGCCACCCCTTCTGCAGAGTTAAGTGCGCGTACAACGCACTCACCATCATCAAGGCGAAAAGCGACCGAATCCCACTGCACGGAGTCGCCACATCCAACGCAAACCTCTGCCCCTGCGCCAACCCCTTCGCATAATCGGGAGCAGAAACCAGTGCCGTTCCCACACGCAACGTGTCGACCCCCACCAAGTTCAGAAAAAATTGCGACATCTGACACATCAGTCCCCGCAAAGGGAAAGCCACGATCGTGTCCAAAAAATAAAAAGGGTACGCAAACATCAGGAACGCATACGGAAAAGCAACTGCCTTCATCATCTCCCACCCAAATAGCCACAAAATCAAACCCCCAATCATCAGTTGCAGGGAGAGAAATCCCACAATCGTAATGTCGATCTTGTATCCAACCCAAAATAGTGCCAAAGCCGCCACCACCCCTAACACACCCCAGCCGGACGGCTGAATCACCACCTTCTCCAACTCCTTCGCTCGATGTAAAATCAGCCCGACCGAGATCAGGGGCACAATCATCCCATGATGCCAATCTGCAGTAGACGGATCCGTCCAAAACCTCTGCAGCATCTCAAACACACTTCGCGCTTTGCTCTCGAATCCGAAATTGTAGGGGATGAACCCGTACAACCCAATCACCACGGCAAACGCAACGGCCACCTCTATCCACAACGTCCGATCCCGCCACTGAGACCCCACCTCCCCCCTTCCCTCTTCCTGCTTTTCAGACATGCTTTAAACTATTCCTCACCACCTAAAACGGCAAGCCACCTCCCTATGCCACCCTCCGGTAGATCTCTCCCGTCTCCTCCGCCATTCTTTCCCAAGAAAACTCCGCAGCCCTCACCATCCCTGCTTTGCGTAACCCCTCACGCCTCTCCTCACTCCCCAAAATCAGCGCCACCGCAGCCATCATCTCCTCCTCTGAACGTGGATCGAAATACTCCGCCGCACCTCCACATACCTCAGGCAGTGACCCCGCCTTGGCACAAGCGACCGGACATCCACACGCCATCGCCTCCAGCGGCGGCAACCCGAACCCCTCATAAAGCGACGGATAAACCAACATCGTGCTTTCGCAGTACGCTTGCCGCAGCTCCTCCTCCGTTTTTGCACCCTCCCAAACCGCGCCCCCCTTCGTCACGGCTCTTTTGAGCTCCCCCAAATCCCCGCCCGCTAACCACCCCGCCGGCCCCACCACCCGCAATCGGAGATCCGGAAATCGCCCCGCCCTCAATCTCTCCCACACCCGAATTAACCTCCCCAAGTTCTTCCTCGGATGAATCGCACTCACAAACAGAAGCGTCGGGGGGCCCGAGACCTTCTTTTTTGCAGGGCGATAGACTTTCCTCGCCGCCTCATACGTCGCCTCCACCTGATCCGCGGGCAAATCCCATCTCTCCATAATCTCCGCCCGACAAAACTCCGACACCGTAATCACCTTTCGCGCCCTCTCCGCCGCTCTCCTCACCATCCTCGTGTAAAACATAGCCTCACCAGGACGAAACCACTCCGGATGCACCGCAAAGGAAATGTCGTGCACCGTGAGAACATAAGGCCCTTTCTCCCACGGCCTCATCCAGTACACCCCGTGATACAAGTCCGCTTTCAACTCCGCCCGAGCCAGAGGCAGGTCGCATAAATGTCTTTTGAAGAACCCCGAGCTCGCAATCTGCTTGGATTGCGAATGCCCACCCTTCGAAGCTCCTCCCGAGTCTGCGAGGTTAGTAGCGAAGGAGGGCTCACTCACGATCGGCGTCAACTCAATCCCTTCTGGCCCTACCTGACCCCACCCCTCCAACAACCCCCTTAAATACGTCTCGTTCCCCGTCTTGCCGCGCCCAATCGCTGTCGCGTCCAGCGCGACCCGAATCGTTTTTTCCCCGCTCACACCCTCACCCTGCCCAGTTCCACTTTTTTCCTCAATCAAACTTCCACCCAACCTAAAAACCTCCATCATCGACTTGTGGAGAACTCCCCATCCATCGTCGCCCTTGTCGCTACCCGACACCGCGCCCCACTCCTTGCCCGCCTTCTCAACTCCCTCGCCTCTCAATCCCTTCATCCGACTGCCGCAGTCATATGCGATAACGGGCCTGACCCCGCCACCGCCGACGCGGTAAAAAATTCCCCCCTTCCTTCTCACTACCTTTCTTCAGGAAAAAATCTGGGCTTTGGTGGCGGTCTCGCCCTTGCTGGCCAACACGCGCTCGAAAAATTCCCCTCTCTGACTCAGCTCCTCATTGTTGATGACGACGCCATTCTCTCCCCCTCCGACCTCGCCACACTCCTCTCCTCTATGAAAAAGCACTCCGCCGGCTCGATCGCTCCTTTTCTCGTCGATTCCGAAGGAAAACTTCAAGAAGCTCCCGAACCCGTCTCTTGGTCACTCGCCCGCGCCTTTCGCGCCGTGGGCCAAAACCTTTCCGCCGCCCGTGCACTCGCACCCTCAGGCTACCCCATGGCCTGGTGCATCGGCCCCTGCCTCCTTATCGATCGGTTTACTTGGCTTCGTGCCGGCCCGCCTCAGTCCGATATGATCGCCTACGGCGACGACGTTGAATTTTCACTCCGCCTCTCCGCCACCGCCCCCGCCTGGGCTGAGCCCTCCGTTGCAGTCATTCACGCTCCTCCAAAATCCTCCGACTCAGACGCGTCTCAAGCACACCGGAAAAAGTTTGGCATCCTCCTTCAAAACTTGGCGTTCACTTGCGTTACCTCTCCTCGTCCTCGCCACCTCCCCCTCTACCTTCCGGGTAACGCCCGCCGCTTTCTCAAAACCTTTGGTTTCACCCCAACGAATATTCTAGAAATCATCCGTCGCTACGCCCTAGGCCTCCTCGGCCTTCCACCAAGGCCCTAATTCCCCGCTTCATCTTAATCTTTCAACCTACCGCCAATCTTCCATACTAGACGCATGCTCGACGGCCTCAAATTCCTGCCCCTCACGCAACACTGCGACGATCGCGGCCGCGTCATGGAGATCCTCCGCAAAGACGACCCCCACTTTGTTGGCTTCGGCCAAGCCTACTTCAGCTCCATCTATCCAGGCATCATCAAAGCTTGGCACGCACACGAAAAACAGACCGACTGCATGTCCATCATTCACGGAATGGCCAAAATCGGCTTCTACGATTCCCGCCCAAAAAGCCCCACCCACGGCAAGACCCACAGCATCGTTGCAGGAGAACACCACCGCGTCCTCATCCAGATTCCCCCAGGAATATTCCACGGCTTCAAAGCCATCTCCTCCAATGAAGTCCTCCTCATCAACCTCCCGTCCGAACCCTACAATCGCAAAAAACCTGACGAAGTACGCCGCCCTTGGAACGATCCTGCTATCGGTTTTAATTGGGACGCCGAATTCCGCTAGTCAAACCCTGCGAATCCCCCCGCGAAAGCGGAACGTCACCCCATCGCGGAGCGAGTGCCCAGGATGGGCGGGGGCAGGTTCGAGGGGGCCAAGCTCAGCGAGCCTGCCGAGAC
>Ga0214923_10007764_pt1 | contig 11603 bp, 10 predicted proteins | sample LL1510_MetaG_FD_177993 | JGI IMG/M metagenome (GOLD analysis project Ga0214923, IMG submission 177993) | Freshwater microbial communities from Lake Lanier, Atlanta, Georgia, United States - LL-1510 | ecosystem: Environmental > Aquatic > Freshwater > Lake | place: USA: Georgia | collected... | reverse complement strand
CCAGTAGTCTGGATATACGAAATAAAATCGTCGGTGACTGCAGCGAGAGAGATATCGCCGACAAAAAGCTTTCGTTTTTCAATAAGATCAAGCAAGACCTCAATCGGCCCTTCGAATTGCTCTTGTTTTATCTGAAATGCTGTATCAGTTTCCATGTGTTCGTATAGTATACCCCATACAAAAAGAAACCGGCCATTTAATTGAATGGCCGTTGGCGTGAAAAAATATAGTAAAAGATAAAATGAACAAAAAGGACAAAGGGGTGATTTCTCAAAAGAGGAATCGGGTGATAGATATACATGTATATCTATCGGAATGAAAAAGTTCTATCGCGCTGACTCTGGGTCAGGTATATATTAGTGAACACGCGTATTTGAGGCCTTTAGTAGCTTGGATGAAATTGAATGTTCATCCCCTCATTATTTTGTGTTCATTTGAAAGAACTATGTGTAAATAGAGAAACTATCTATTCACACTATAGAGACGAATCAGGGCGCATTATATTACAAAAAATCCCCCAATAATGGGGGATTTTTTTATTTCTTCTCTACTTTCTTGAGTACTATATTGAGTTCGTCGAGTTGTTTTTGGGAGACGTCTGATGGGGCTTGCATCATTGGGTCTTTACCTTCGCCGGTCTTTGGGAAAGCCATGACTTCACGAATATTTGGTTCGTTAAGGAGGAGCATGAGAAAACGATCAAGTCCCCATGCGATACCTCCATGTGGCGGTGTCCCTGTTTTAAATGCATGGAGCATGTGGCCAAAGTTGTTTTCTATGTCTTCAGTTTTGTGGCCAAGAATTTCAAATACTTTTGAAAGTGCTTCGTACGTATGGTTTCGGATTGATCCGCCACCGATCTCATACCCGTTGAGACAGATATCATACTGCGTTGTGAGAATGTCTCCTATATTTTTTTTCTCCATCAAGTGTTCCATGTGCCCTGGAATCGGTCGAGAAAATGGATTGTGCGTAAACGTCCACTCGCCTTCTGCTTGCGGGTTGTCACTTTTATCAGTGCGCTCGAAAAACGGAAAATCAACTACCCAGCAAAATGCGAGAAGGTTTGGATCGTTTTTATCCTCTCTTATATCTGGTCTGTCGTTGCCGTATTTTTCCATTGCATCTTTGTATGAAATGCGTGGGAAAGGAATGGTCTGAATCTTTTTTTCCGGAAATTGTTTCGTAACAATATCAATGAGTAATGCTTCATTGAGCGCCATAACATCTTCGCGTTCAACAAAGCTCATCTCTACATCAAGTTGTGTAAATTCAGGCTGACGATCACCACGTCCGTCTTCATCACGCATACATTTTGCAATCTGAAAGTATCGTTCAATACCACCTGCCATAAGTAATTGTTTGTATTGTTGAGGAGATTGCGGAAGCGCATAAAACTTGCCCGGGTACAATCGAGCTGGGACGATATAGTCGCGCGCACCTTCAGGAGTCGATTTTGTGAGGATTGGTGTTTCGACTTCAATAAATTTCTCTGTGTGCAAAAAGTCCCGAATATGTTTGACGACTGCATCGCGCGCGCGAATATTTCGTTGCATTCGTCCGCTACGCAAATCAAGATAGCGATATTTCAATCGACTTTCTTCATTCACTTCTTTTGTATCAATATTGATTTCAAATGGCAGAGGTTCTGCTTGATTGAGAATAACAATATTTGTCACTTCAAGCTCAATGTCGCCATTTTGTTTGTCGGCAACAATATTGCGCTCTGGACGCTTGTTTACAATACCCTCAACAGCAACTACAGACTCAGGTCGGCAAGTCTTAGCGATCTCTATAACCTCAGCGCGATTTGGAAGGACAACTCCCTGGATTGACCCCGTCATATCTCTGAAGTCAAAAAAGACCATTTTCCCTTGGTCACGACGGACATCAATCCATCCTTTAATAAGAATTGTTTCGCCTGCCTTTGCGCCCGCTTCACCTATATATGTTCGTTCCATAGTTTTCCTATTCTACTCTAAAAATTGTAATAAAAAAAGCCTCGTAAAATCATTTACCCCACCAATATCTGGTTCTTGATCAGCTTCTGATATTCCGGATTGCTCTGTTCAAGTTCTTTGTGAGCTCCCTGTCCGACAATCTTCCCTTCTGCTACAACAAAAATGATATCTGCATCCATCACTGTTGAAAGACGGTGCGCGATGATTATGGTAGTGCGTCCTTTCGCGCTTCGATTGATAGCATCATGAATAAGCTTTTCATTGATGGAGTCGAGAGCTGAAGTTGCTTCGTCAAATATTAAAATCTTAGGATTTTTTATAAGCGCTCGTGCAATACCGATGCGCTGTCGCTCTCCTCCTGAAACTTTTATGCCGCCTTCACCAATCATTGTATCGAGTCCGTGATCTTTTAGTTTCGAAACAAACTCGTCAAGCGAAGCATCTTTTACTGCCTTTAATAACCTTTTTTCATCTACAGTTTCATTAGCCGATAGCCCAAACAAAATATTATCTCGAATACTTCTATCAAAAAGATCAATCTTTTGCTCTACATTTCCTATTTGAGAACGGAGCCAATGGAGATCAAGCTCTTTGAGTGGCTCTCCGTCAATGAGGATGCTTCCGCTTGTTGCATCATAATATCGACGCATAAGATTCACGATTGTTGATTTACCACTTCCGGAGACTCCCACAAATCCCACTTTTGCACCTGCAGGAATTTTAAAACTGATATTTGAAATGGTATGCTCTTGTTCTTTTTCAATATCAAGCTCTTCTTCCTCTTCTTTGGCGCTTTTGCGATATGGATATGCAAAGCTTACATTTTTAAATTCGATTTTACCCTTAAGATCGGATATCGTCTTTCCTCCACTGTTTGGATTTATGTCCGGACTTATTTCTAACAATTCAAAATATTTACGAATTTCTACAACCTGAAACATCAATCGCCGTTGCGTATTCATCAGCTGATTAATGTTATTAAAAATTGTTCCCGTCCAAGAAAAAAATGTTATAAACATACCAACAGGGTGATTGCCGTTTAATATAAAATAGACTCCTAATGCAATAGCTGAATATTGACCAACAATAAGGACAAACTTTGATCCATAATATTCTTTAATATAGGTAAGCCATGTTTTTATAGTAAAATCTGCAACCTTTTCATAGGCAGTATCAAACTCAGTTACTGTTCTATCTTCTTGCCCTTCAGCAATTACAAGTGTCGAATTTCTGAATAATTCGGATTGTAATTTGGATTGGGCTTGATTTTTTTTGCGCACTTCATCAACTTTTGGAAAGTATTTTTGATTTCTTTTATATGCAACAAGAACATGAAAAAGTGTGAAAGAGAGAGCTACCCCAGCAACTTTCCAATCAAACAGGAAAAGGGAAATAAAAGTAATAATTATTAAAATTCCTGTTTGCAACAAATCATAAATAAACATGTTAACAAGCTGTGTAAGAGAGTTTTGACCTTTATTAACGACTGTTTGTCGAACCCCTGAATGCTCATTTATATGTTGCCCAATAGAAAATTGAAACATTTTCTTTAGAGAAATATTTGAAAGCGCGACATCAATATTGACATCTAGTTTCTTAATATCAATATACTCCTTGATATACCAGATTATTTGTTGCTGAAGAATGGCAATACAAAATGATACAAGAATAAAGAAAAAAGTTACTCTTGTATTACCCGAGATTATCGCATCAACTCCTCTACCAAATAAATATGGTGTAAAAGTTGCAAGCGCCTGAACTAAAGCAATCAGTAACCCGGTTATGATGAAGTACTTCCAAAATGGACGAAAAAAATAAACTATTCTTTTTATAAAACTTTTTTTATTTTTCATACTAACTCGTAAGCCCTACCGCTTCATAGACTGCGTGGAGTTTTTTCATTGCGATGTCGTTGGCACGAACTGCGCCTTTGAGGAGAATTTCTTCGACGAGTTTTGGATTGTTTTCATACTGCGCACGTCGTTTGCGCATTGGAGTAACAAATTCGATAATGTCCTTGATAAGCAGTTTCTTTGCATCGCCGTAGCCAAGCCCTTGTGTGTACCGTGCACGAAGCTCCGCTGAATCATTGAACAGTTTGTGTACTTGATAGAGCACCATGTCGTCAGGATTTTTTTCTTCTTCAGGTCTGCGTGAATCGGTCGCAATACTCATCACAGCTTTTGTAATCTCTTCATCAGTCGCAAAAAGTGAAATAGTATTGTTGTAACTTTTCGACATTTTTTGTCCGTCAGTTCCTGGAACAGTTGCAACTGACTCGATGATTTTTTCTTCTGGGAGTGTAAAAAGCTCTCCATACTGATAGTTAAACTTTCCTGCAATATCACGCGCATACTCGATGTGCTGTTTTTGATCTTTGCCTACTGGCACCACATCAGTGTCATACAAGAGAATGTCAGATGCCATCAGCACTGGGTAGTCAAACGTCCCCACGTTCACTTCGCTTTTCTTCGATTCAGCATCTTTAAATGCATGGGCTCGTTCGAGATATGCGGTGCTCACGAGATTATTAAATATCCATGCGAGGCTTGTGTGCGCAGGAACGTCGGACTGTTTGAAAAGAGTAATTTTTTCTGGATCAAGACCTGCACCAAGATAATCGAGAACAAGATTGTGCGTATCTGCAATCATTGCGTCTTTGGTTGGAAGCCCAGTGAGAGCATGAAGATTCGCTACCATAACAAATGTTTCGTATTGGTCTTGCAAGTCAATGAATTGTTTGAGTGCACCAAAATAGTTGCCTATATGGATACGTCCTGTTGGCTTAATTCCCGATAATAAACGTTTTTTTGGCTCATTAGATGTGGATTGCATGTGCATATAGTACCAAAAATGGTGGATTTTTGGAATGCGGTGACAGTGCTACAATCATTGCATGCCAAAAGCACAACAAACACTCCGTATTCCTCCGCACGATATTGAAAGCGAACAAGCTGTTCTTGGCGCACTCATGCTTCGTCCTGCGGCACTCCACGAGATAACCGACCTCATTACCGCAGACATGTTCTATCTCAAGAAACACTCGCTGATATTCCAAACAATGCTTGAACTTTCACTCAATGCAGAACCAATAGACATCCTTGCGGTGTCTGCTCGAATGAAAGAAAAGAAACTATTTGAAACAGTTGGCGGAGCATCATACCTCAACGAACTCATAGGAAACGTCCCTTCCACAATCAATGTTCGCCATTATGCTGACATTGTGTATAAAAAATTTATCCTTCGCTCACTCATTGATGCAGGTGAACAAATTGCAACTCTTGCCTATGATGAGGGTGAACAAGATGTTGCGACAATTCTCGATACTGCAGAGAAAAATATTTTCCGCGTATCCTCTTCTCTTTCAAGCAAAGCGGCATTTACTTCGATCAAAAACGAACTTATACAAACATACGAACAAATACAACATCTTCATGAACACCAAGGGGAAACACGTGGAGTGCCAACAGGATTTCCCGATCTCGACAATCTTCTTGCAGGATTGCAAAAATCTGACCTTGTTATTTTGGCGGCTCGCCCAAGTATGGGAAAAACAACATTTGCACTTGATATCGCGCGCAATGTAGCGCTCTCAGGAAAATCAGTCGGTATTTTCTCACTCGAAATGTCTGCCCAACAGCTCGTCCAACGCATGCTCTCTGCAGAGAGTCGTGTGGATGCATGGAGCATACGAACAGGACACGGACTCTCATCTCACCACTTCACCGCACTTCAAGAAGCCGCAAGCAGACTTCAAAAAGCGCCGATTTACATCGATGATCAAGCAGGAAATTCGATCGTCAAAATGCGCTCCGTTGCACGCAAACTCAAAAGCGAACACGGGCTTGACCTTATCATGGTTGACTACCTACAACTCATGTCAACGAGCAAAAACTATGATTCAATGGTAAACCAAATCACTGAAATTTCTCGATCATTGAAACAGCTTGCCCGCGAGCTCGATGTCCCAGTTCTTGCTCTCTCTCAGCTTTCTCGTGCAGTGGAGAGCCGTGGAGGAAAACCTCGCCTTTCTGATCTCCGTGATTCTGGATCCATCGAACAAGATGCTGACGTGGTGATGTTCATCCATCGAGAAGATCGCTACAAAGATCAAGCAGAGAAAGATAACATTGTTGAGATTCTTGTTGAAAAACATCGAAATGGACCGGTCGGATCAATCAATTTGGTATTTGATGGCAAAACAACAACCCTTCTTTCAATCGATAAGCAACACGCAGCGAGCCTCAAGCCTGCATCGCTCGAAGACTTTTAATCTGGTATTATAGCCTTGCACTAACCATATCTGTACGTGATGGACTATCATATTGAACAACTTGCAAAATTATTTTTAAAATTCCCTGGAATTGGGAGCAGGCAAGCAAAGCGCTTTGCACAGTTTATTGCAAGTGCGCCAAAATCATACGTTGATGCCCTTGCTCATTCGCTCGTAACGACGCATGCCAATGTGGAAACATGCGGACAATGTTTTCGAATATTTGAAGGAGATAGTGCGCTCTGTGGATTTTGTAGCGATCCAACGCGAGATAATAAAACAATAGTCGTTGTTGAAAAATCATCTGATATTGAAAGTTTTTTAAGTACTGACTACAAAGGATTGTTCTTTGTGTTTGGAGGGCTCGTACCCATTACCAGCACAGCAGCACTCCAGGGCGTACGAATGAAAATACTCGCAGAACGTGTCAAAAAAGATATTGAAACCAACACACTCAATGAACTTATCCTTGCGTTTCCATTGACACCAAACGGAGATCACACCGATACAGTAGTTCGCGAACAACTCAGTGCATTCAATACCACTATTACTATTACGAGCCTAGGAAGAGGGCTTTCTATTGGTACCGAGCTCGAATATGCCGATCCGTTATCACTGAACGCGTCCTTAAAAAAACGAGAATAAAAAATCTCTCCATCAGTTGATGGAGAGATTTTTTATTAGATAGTTTGAATTTTGATTTTGAAGAAAGGTTGGCGGTGGCCATTTTTCTTGAAATATCGTGACTTCTGTTTGTATTTGATCACGATTACTTTTGGAGCGCGACTGATTGATTCGATAACTGCAGTAACAGTTTTTCCTGCAATCGTTGGAGTACCGATAACGGTTGTTGTTCCGTCGTCAGTAAGGAGTACTTGATCAAAAGTGAGAATATCACCCTTTTTATATTCTCCTTTAATTTTTTCAATGTTGATACTCTGTCCTTCCATCACACGGTATTGTTTGCCACCAGTGGCAATCACTGCAAACGCACCTGTTGCAGTCGATTTCTTCGGAGAAGGCTTTTTTGTTGTCTTTGTGGTCATTGCCATAGCCAAGACATTATACATATTCTCCTATTTCCTGCAAGAAGCGCTCAGTATCCTTATTTCCCTTGGGAAATAACTATCTATAATGGTACAATAATGGCACATGATTGCACGGTACCAGCACAAAGAACTTACATGGATTGATGTTGAATCTCCTTCTTCTGAAGAAATAAAGCACTTAATGGAGGAATACAGACTCCCAGAGCTCGTCGCTGAAGAAATGGTGAACGCAACACTCCGATCAAAGGTTGATTTGTATGACGATTTTATGTACGTCATTTTACACTTCCCTATTCTTCATACCCAAGCAGGTGGCGCAGGAGAGCAAGAAATTGATTTTGTCATTGGAAAGGATTTTGTTATTACTATTCGATACGAACCAGTCGAACCATTGAAAAATTTTGCTGCCCGGTTTGAGACAATGAAGCATATCGGTAAAGACGGAGCGCATGTACATGGCGGTCTTCTATTTATGAAGATGACAAAAGAGCTCTATACTCGCTCCCTCCACGAACTCGACGATATCATGAACACTATCAAACAAATCGAAAATTCAATCTTTCAAAACCAAGAAGTTGGTATGGTGCGAAAAATTTTGTGGACAAGTCGCAAACTTCTCGACTTCAAACAAGCACTGCGGTTTCATCGCGACATCCTTCGCTCATACGAAACAGCGAGCAAGAAATTTTTTGGGGATGAATATGAGTTTTTTGCTGGAATCATCATTGCGGAATACAACAAAGTCAACAGCCTCCTCGAAGGACTACGGGATACTCTTGCGGAACTACAACGCACCAATGACTCGCTTCTTTCGACAAAATCAAATGATATTATGCGTGCGCTTACCATTATCACATTTGCCCTAACGCCGTTTACTTTGATCACCGGCATATTTGCAATGTCGATGGATACATCAGTTATTTTTATAAAAACGCAAGCCGACTTCTTTTTTGTCATCGGAGGAACACTTTTTATCGCCCTTGGTATGTTTCTCTTCTTCCGTCATAAGCATTGGATATAAAAGATATGGCAATTTCACTTTACAATACTCTCACCAAATCGATTGATGTATTCGAACCGCTCAACCCTCCCAAGGTGACACTTTATGCGTGTGGTCCAACTGTGTACGATTTTACCCACATCGGACACATGCGTAAATATATTGGAGATGATGTACTCAAACGGACACTGCAGTACGTCGGATACAACGTGGAACACGTTATGAACATCACGGATGTAGGACACCTTTCTGGAGATACTGATGAAACCGGTGAGGACAAGCTCGAAAAAGGCGCAAAACGTGAAGGGAAAACTGTTTGGGAAATTGCGCAATTTTATACTGATTATTTTCATACAACGATGCAGGCAGTGAACGTACTTCCTCCGACATATGAAACAAAAGCAACTGATCACATCCCTGAAATGATCAGGCTTGTTGAGACATTAATCACCAAGAGGTTTGCGTACGAAACTGAAGAAGCTATCTACTTTGACATATCAAAGGATGCCGAATACGGGAAACTGTCTCGTCAACACCTTGATGAGAAAGAAATCGCTGTACGAGACGATGTCGTCATTGATCCAGACAAGAAAAACCCTGCCGATTTTTCACTATGGTTTAAGCGCGTTGGGAAATTTGCTGATCACGCAATGTACTGGACAAGTCCATGGGGAGATGGATTTCCAGGCTGGCACATCGAATGTTCTGCAATGAGTATGAAATATTTAGGAGAAACGATTGATATTCATACCGGCGGTATTGATCACATCCCCGTACACCACGAAAATGAGATTGCGCAAAGTGAATGTGCGACGGGGCATCCGTTTGTAAGATGGTGGATACATCATGACTTTCTACTCGTTGATGGAGTAAAGATGTCAAAAAGCCTTCAAAATTTCTACACCATCGACGACATCAGATCACGTGATATCGACCCGCTTGCCGTGCGATTACTCTTCATGCAAACAAGTTATCGCAAACCGCTCAATTTTACATGGGAGAGTCTACTGGTTGCGCAACAACAATTAAAAAAACTGCAGAAGTTCGTTGCAAAAACGAAAAATGTCACCAATACCATCGGTACTATCTCTTTAAAATATAAAGCATCGTTTCAAAAAAGCCTTGCTTCTGATCTCAATACTGCCCAAGTACTTGCAACGCTTTGGGCACTTATTGATGATGATTCACTCTCTCTAGAAGATAGGCTCGCGACACTTTTTGATATTGATACAGTGTTGGGGTTACAGTTAGATGCAGTTGCACCATTTGTTATAAGTGCAGAAGCACAACAACTCCTCGATGAACGAAACAACGCACGAAAAGAAAAGGACTACATTCGATCAGATGAATTACGAGTCGCACTTGAAGCGCTTGGGTACGAAGTACTTGATTCAAAAGATACTACTACCCTTTCGTAACAGGAAGAAACACGGTAAACATCGTTCCTTTATTCTCTCCTGCTGATACTGCGGTGATACTTCCGTTATGGGCGTCAATCACATTTTTTGCAAAATAAAGCCCATACCCCGTACTATCGACATTAATTCTACTTGAATTCTTTCCTCTACCACCACGAGTGAAGAGTCGTTTCTTATCTTCTTCCGTAATACCAATACCTGTATCAATTACTTGAATAAGTATCGAATTTTGTTGGTGAGACAATGTTGCAGTAACGGATCCTTCTGGAGTATATCTAATCGCGTTATCAAGAAGATTGTTGAGCACCTCTTTTAAAAGACGTCGATCCCCAACATATTCGAACTGCCCATCATCAACAGTATGAATGAGTTTGATTCCTTTCACTTGAGCTGCTTTTGTTGCTTTCACCAACACTTCATCAAAAAGCTCTCTAAAATCAAAAGGTTGCTTATCGTATTGCATCACCCCTTGATCAATCGAAGATGCGTGCAACACTCCTTGAATAAACTCGTTGCCTTCGGTAAGAAAATCAAACCCTTGTTGTGCCAAGCGCTTGCCTGAATCGCTAAGTCCTGGAGCATACTCAGGGTTAGTTGTAAGTTCAGAGAGAACAAGTCTTCCCTTTGTGAGATAGCCTTTAATTTGGTGATTGATGATATGTATCAAGTTTGACTGCCCTTCATTTGCGGTCTGTAAGTCTTTGTAGAGTGTCGCCTTTTCAAGTGCAAGTGCGATCACGTCGGTAATGCCACTGATTGCATTTTGTTCGTGATCAGAGAGCGTGTCATACGCTCGATTAAATCCTAAAACCAAAATACCGATACTCTTTTCCTGTGTTGTTAATGGGTAAAGGAGGATGTTTCGTATATGTGATTGTGCAGAAATATCGTAAAGTATCGGAGCTTCGATGGTCCCTGCCCAGATTTCTTCAAATCGATGCGCAACAGCGGAAACCTTTTTTGTAATAATGTCACTCAAGAAATGTTTATCGGAAACATCCTCAACGGCAAACTGTTTAAAGTTAATTTTATGCAAAGAAAGCACATCTGAAAGTCTCTCCGAAGTAGAAAAAGTAAACGGAATCAATGAATTTGTTGTTGATGAAAAAAGAAAAATTCCTACCATTTCCATATTCATATCCGTTCGTACTGTCTCTGAAATTTTCTCTGCAAGAACGTCGGGATCAAGAACGAGGAGACTGATCTGATAAAGTTTACGCAAAAGAGTGAGCGTCTTATTAACCACTGCCAACTCCATATTTCGCTTATACAACTCCGCGTTGATTACTTGCGGGTCATACTCAGACGAAGTCACGGGTTCTGAAGAAAGCGGATCAGTATCGTCAATATCCATATGGCATCATTATACCACCAAACGTGTAGGAATTTTATCTTTTGGCAAATCTGTCAATAAATCTTGTACTACATCTTTACATACCTCAATCGAAGCTCTTCCAAAAAGATGCTCATACTGCCCAATAAGGTCATTAATCACTATAGATGGTTCCTGTGCTGAAGACGCGATTTGTACTTCTCCATCAGTGCGAATTTCTATTCCAGAAATTTTCTTCGCCTCAGTATACGCAAGCGGACCAATGATGAGTGCTTGTTCTCTAATAATTCTCTGTGCCATTGTATCAAAAATACTCATAATGATTACGTCTCACGGTTTTTAAGAGTACAAAAACCAAGTACCCCAAACGTTAGTAACGCGGTACCAAGCGTAAGCATGAGATCTCCAAAATTGGCATTGTAATACGTACCAATCGTTGTAGTGTATGAAAATATCGTATCTGCGATAAACATCATCACAAGCCCAAGAAGAAGTGCAATGATGTCGTACCGATACAATCCCCCAAGGTAACGGAACGAGAGTCCGGAAATAATAACTGCGACAACGAC
>Ga0214923_10007763_pt1 | contig 11604 bp, 1 predicted proteins | sample LL1510_MetaG_FD_177993 | JGI IMG/M metagenome (GOLD analysis project Ga0214923, IMG submission 177993) | Freshwater microbial communities from Lake Lanier, Atlanta, Georgia, United States - LL-1510 | ecosystem: Environmental > Aquatic > Freshwater > Lake | place: USA: Georgia | collected 2015-10-15 | reverse complement strand
GCCAGCAGAAACGGTTAGGCCGTTGCCAATGGTGGTTGCCTGTGCATACAGAGGACCAGCTGCATGGAGGTAGCCAGCATTAACAGAACCAGTTACGGTTTCGTTGCCTGTAATGACCGTAGCGCCGGTGATGGTAGCACCGCCAGTAGAAACGGTAAGACTATTACCAATTGTAGCTGCTTGCGCTACTTTTAAGCCGGCTGAACCGTTCAATATAACGGCTCCAGTTACGGTCAAACTATTATTCAAATAGAAGCTACCATACTGCTTGGTGGTGCCGGTAATTGTTTCGCTACCAGTTATGCTTACATTGCTAAAGTAGCCAACGGCGCCAGTTGTAGGATCGTAGGTTAATACGTCACCGCTGAAAGCATTATTTGGCATTTTGCTCAGTGTGACATCTCCGCTAACCTGCAAGTTTCCAGCAGAATGTAGGCGCCCGGCATGTATGGTTCCTGTGATAGTTGTATCTCCACGTCGAATGAGCCTGCCGTATTGGTTTGTAGATCCGCTAAGTACTACATCGCCTACTACGGTTGCTCCCGCAAGCAATTGTGCTGCACCGGTTACGGTGAGCGCATTGTTTAAGCGTAAGCTACCAAACTGGCGAGTCGAGCCCGTAAGGGTCTCGTTCCCTACGATAGTGGCACCGCCGGTGATGGTAGCCCCGCCACCAGACACGGTGAGGCCGTTGGTGATGTTTGTGGAGCCTTCCAATAAGATACTTGCATCTAGTGCATAGTTGGTTACGTGCAAGTTGCCAGATACGAGTAGGTCGCCGCTGATGGTGCTGTTACCGGTAATGTTAGCACCATTTGAATCAACCGTTAGGCTATCTGTGCTGTGTAGCGTTCCCGTGATGTCAGCACCGCCAGCAGAAACGGTTAGGCCGTTGCCGATGGTGGTTGCCTGTGCATACAGAGGACCTGCAGCATGGAGGTAGCCAGCATTAACAGAACCAGTTACGGTTTCGTTGCCTGTGATGACCGTAGCGCCGGTGATGGCAGCTCCGCCTCCAGAAACGGTTAGGCCGCCAGCAGAAACGGTTAGGCCGTTGCCAATGGTGGTTGCCTGTGCATACAGAGGACCAGCTGCATGGAGGTAGCCAGCATTAACAGAACCAGTTACGGTGGTGTCACCAGTGATGGTAGCGCCGCCAGCAGAAACGGTTAGGCCGTTGCCGATGGTGGTTGCTTGTGCATACAGAGGACCTGCAGCATGGAGGTAGCCAGCGTTAACAGAACCAGTTACGGTTTCGTTGCCTGTAATGACCGTAGCGCCGGTGATGGTAGCACCGCCAGCAAAAACGGATAAGCCCCCGGCAGAAATGGTAGCGCCATTAGCGACCGTCAAACCGGCTGATCCGTTGATAACTGCACCACTAGCAGCGTGGACATAGCCTGCATTTAAAGAGCCAGTGAGGCATTCATTGCCAATAACTGTGGTGTTGCAAGCGATGTAGCAGCTGGTATGGGTGGATACGGTGCCAAGGCGGATTGTCTTGCTGTCGTTATAAGCGCCGGGGTTGCCAATGTGAATGTTGTTGTTGCTCGTTGGGCCCAAGTTATAGCCTGCTGCATATCCAAGGCCGATGTTGTTGCTACCGGTTGTGACCCCGTACAATGCTGTTTCGCCAACGCCAACGTTTTGAGTACCGCTGGTAATGCTATAACCGCTGCTGTAGCCAATCGCCAAGTTGGAATCAGCATTGTTACTACGCAAGGCGCTGGTGCCGATTGCAACGTTGCCGCCACCTGTTGTGTTATTCAGCATCGCATTTACGCCGATTGCGGTGTTGTGTCCGCCAGTAGTTGTATTGTAAAGAGCACTGTTACCGAATGCTTGGTTGCTTGGTCCCGTTGCAACTTTAAGCGCATTGCTACCGATAGCCGTATTGAATGTTGTGCCGCTGCCTCCCACCAAGGTGTTGTAGCCGATAGCAACGTTGCCGCTGCTAACGCCGGCGCCGGTCAGAGTGCCTGTACCGATACCAACGTTTTGCGTGGATGGAGCATTGAACTGGCTTCTGGATAGACCGCCGATATTTACAGCTGCGCCTACGGTACCCGAGATGTTTCCGCTCACCGTGAGGTTACCGCCAATGTTTGCATTGTTCGTTACGTTCAGGCCGATGCCGCTACCAGTGAGCCGTGCCCAGCCGGTGCCGGTTATGTTGCCATTAAGGGTAGTTGCTCCAGCAATTGAGCTATTGCCGGTGATTGCTGCTCCGCCGCTAGAAACAGTCAGCCCGTTGCCGATAGTGGTTGCTTGAGCGTACAAAGGACCTGCTGCATGCAGATAACCTGCATTTACTGAGCCTGTTACCGTTTCATTACCTAGTATGGTTGTTGTGCCAGCGATGTAGCAGGAAGTATGGGTGCCAGCAGTACCCAGACGAATGGTTGCCGACTCATGTCTGGCTCCCATGTGGCCTATGTGAATATTGTTGTTCTCGTTGCCGTTCATGTTCCAGCCGGCATAATGGCCTATTGCGATGTTGCCTGATCCGGTTGTAATATTCTGCAGAGCTCTGTTTCCTAGGCCTGTGTTAGCGGTGCCCGTGGTTGTGGAATTCAAAGCGGCGTATCCAAAGCCTGCGTTTTCCGTGGCACTTGTGGCACTGAAAAGTGATGAGAACCCGACGCCGGTGTTGTTTTGTCCCGACGAAATGCTTGGTGCCGTTAGGCGACCAAACGCAACGTTATTGTTGCTGTCAGAGCGGAAGGCGCTGCGATTAATCCCATTGATGTAGACGGCCGCGTTAGCAGTGCTTGTGATAGCGCCGGTTACAGCAAGGTTGCCAGCGATATAACACGAGGTATGCGTGCCGGCAGTGCCGAGGCGTATCGTGCTTGATTCGCCAGCTGCCCCCAGGTGTCCTACATAAATGTCGTTGCTTTCACTACCCTTAAGGGAGTTTCCAGCAAAATAACCTACGCCGATATTTGTGTTTCCAGTTACTACGTTCTGCAAGGAGCCGTAGCCAACGCCCGTGTTGTTGTTGCCAGTGCTTGAGAATTGGAGGGCGCGTACGCCAAGGCCGGTGTTTCCTCCGCCGGTTGAACAGGTATTCAAGGCTGCAAAGCCAGCTGCAGTGTTATTGCTTGCGTTGCCAGCGCTATAAAGAGCTGATGCGCCAATGCCTGTATTGTAAAGACCAGAGATGCTGCCCATGCCGTTTTGTGTGAAGCCAACGTTGCTGTTCGCGTCCGACTTAAACTGGCTGCGGTTAATTGATCCCAAGTACATTGCCATGCCAGCAGTTCCTGATAGGAACCCAGATAGGCTGCCGTTGGATACAATCACGTTGCCGTTGATAGTGGCCCCGCTGCTACCGATAATAGGACCGACACTGTGGATGTAGCCGGCGTTCAGTGATCCCGTAAGCGTCTCGTTGCCAGTAATTGTACTATCGCCGGTGATGTTAGCACCGCTGGCGGATACGGTAAGGCCATTGCCAATGGTTGCTGCTTTAGCGACAGTGAGGCCGGCAGAACCGTTGATAACTGCGCCAGCTGCTGCATGGACGTAGCCAGCATTGAGCGATCCGGTTAGGGTTTCGTTCCCAAATACTGTTGTTGGGCTAGCTATATAGCAAGCAGTGTGGGTGCCTACGGTGCCTAGACGAATTATGCTTGACTCGCTACCAACGCCGACGTTGCCCACATAAATATTGTTGCTTTCGTTGCCGGTCAAGTGAGTGCCGCTGTAAAAGCCAACAGCAATGTTATTGCTACCGGTGGTCAAACTTGCAAGGCTGCCACCGCCAACAGCAACGTTCTGGCTTCCTGTGGTATTTGTAGCTATAGCATTGTTACCTAAGCCAACGTTGTTATTCCCTGTGGTGTTATGGTTCAGTGATACGTTTCCAACCCCGATATTTCCTACACCACTTGTGTTCCATTGCAGAGCAAGGCGTCCAATACCGGTGTTGTCCGAACCGTCGGTGTTGCTGATTAATGCGCCATCGCCAAACGCGTTGTTTGTTGAGCCCGTGGTGTTGCTATAGAGCGTGGCGCCGCCAACAGCAATGTTATTGCTGCCGGTGGTGTTACTGTGCATAGAGCCAGCACCGATTGCGATGTTGGTTGCACCCGTGGTATTGCTTGCGAGGGCTTCATAGCCAAGGGCTGTGTTATTGGCACCTGTTGTATTAGCGCGCAAGGTATGAGTACCTACTGCTGTATTGGAATTTCCTGTTGTATTGTTTTCCATCGCAGCCTGGCCGACAGCCACGTTTTCGTTGCCGGTTGTATTCAGGTTAAGAGCGATTCGGCCGACCGCCACGTTTGCAGAGCCTGCAGTGTTAGAAGTGAGCGCGAGCATCCCTACGGCAGTGTTACTATCACCGACTGTATTTTGGTCGAGTGCCTGATGACCAACTGCTACGTTCCCGTCTCCTTCGGTTAGGGAGCGCATTGCGTCACGGCCCAGAATTGTGTTGCCAGCAGCATCTGATCGTGCTGTAAGACCATTGACTGTTCCGATACTGTGGATGTAGCCAGCCGTCAATGAACCAGTAACAATGAAATCCCCATCGATAATGTTGTTGTCGCCGGTGACATTAACGCCGCCTACGGTGAGCGAGCCGCCAATGTTAGCGTCGCCCGCAACATTTAGGCCAAGGCCGCTGCCGTTAATGCGAATGTTGCCGGTAGTTGTCATATTGGCGTTGAGGGAAAGATCGCCCACAATGTAAGCACCGCCGCCTTGTACATTCAAGCCGTCCTGAGCAATCGTAACGGCGCCGCTGGTTACTTCTATCCCATCAGCCAGGCTGATGCCGCCCGTGACGTCCATGCCATTGGCAGCAATCGTCACAAGGTCTTTGAAAGTAGAAGGGCCATAGAATGTTGGCGAACCGGTAACGGTCAGATCGCCATATAGGATTACATCACCTGCTTTAAAGCCGCCGTTGTCGTCTCGTCTGACAAGAGAGTTGGCCACCTTGTTGGAAGAGATTTTGCTGCGGTGAATGCCGCCAAAATAAAGAGCAGCACCCGCAGAGCCGCTGGTAGTATGGGCATACACTGCTGCGCCTGCGGTCCCTGTTAATCCGTTTGCGGTAATAAAGTTTGCTGCAAAGCTTCCATCATTGTCGCGTTTGATCAATTTATTTGCCTGGTTGCTAGCAGAGGCGCCAGAACCAATTACGTCCACAGTAATGGTTCCGGGGGCGATCTTTTTGCTTGAAACAGCGCCGTCAGCAAGTATCTCTGCTGTCACGGCACCAGAAGCAAGCTTCACGGTAGTAACTGCAGCATCGGCAATTTTGGAGGTGGTGACTGCTGAAGGAGCGATATTATTGGGTCTAATGGCATTGTTACCGATGACGGGCGTTACTTGGCTGGCGCGAGCGGTGTGTTCGCGTATTGTATGTTCGTGTTTATTTGCAAAACGGGTAAGAAGTTCTTCCACTTCTCCCATGCCCCCCTCAATCAGCGAGGCGGGCGCTGTTCCGTTTCCGGCCGCTAAGGCAGCAATGAGCTGGTCGATTTTTTCTGGCGTTTCCGTATTGGTAGCGCGTAGCACTTCGGTCGCCAGCACGAGTTTGTGGCAGGCTTGCTCATCAAGAATGACCACAGAATTTGTGGATGGTGGTGCTGGCAGTTCTGCCAGTGCCGAACTTGCAACTACACCAAGGGCGAGCGCTAAGCCGCCAAGCGATGTTCGTAACGACATAAGACAATCTCCTTTTGCATGCGCTACTCAGCCCTTGCCAGTAGCGTGCTTGGACATAAACTCTGATGGAGCAGCCTAGAAAAACAGCGCTACCTAGATCAATTATTTCGATCTTAAAAACAAAACGGCCCGGTCCTAGAGATTTCCAGGACCGGGCAGTTTTTACTATGTCTTAGGAGTAGGTCAATTCCTACGCAGCTTTGCCTAGTGCGGCAATTTGTGCCCGCAGGCATGCCAGTTCTTGCTCAAGCGCCGAAACACGCTTGTCTTGGCGCTGACACTCATTGATGAGCAGTGCTGGTAGCAAGTGATAACGGACAGTTTCAACCTCGTGGTCTTTGTTGAAAACGACCATTTCTGGCATTACTTCTGCAACTTCGTCTGCTAACAAGCCGTACTGAGGCGTCTTGCTGGTATCAGCTTTGTAGTGGAAGCTGACTGGGCGTAGCTGCATTAATTTTGTCGATACGTCGCCCATATCTTTGATGTCATCTTTGTAGCGTGCAGCGGAGGACAAGGTGCCGAGTTGACCGCTTGAATCAATTAATACTGTTACCGCATCAGCATTGTCCGTTGTTGTTCCGCGGATGCCAGCGATGAATGTTTTGTTGATGGAGGTACCAAGGCGCATTGCATTCACGTCGCCGCCTACACCCGCATGAGCAATCATTACGTTGCCGTTATCGGTGGTTGCCAAGCTTGCACCTGCGCCGCTGCCAATGCAGATGTTGTTACCGCCTGTGGTGAAAGACTTACCAGATTGGTAGCCGACGCAGACGTTGTCATCACCGGTAGTGATGCCATTACCTGCCTGGTAACCAAACAAGCTGTTGCGAGTAGATGAAGTGCCCGAGAATGATGCTCCTGCGCTGTTGCCTACCACTACGTTGAACTGTGGATCGCCAACGTTGATCTTGGCTGTGCCCAGAGTGAGCCCTGCTGAACCATTGATGAGAGCACCGCCGGCAACGTGCAAGTAGCCTGCGTTTAATGATCCTGTTACCGTTTCATCGCCTGTCACGGTGCTGTCACCAGTGATGGCTGCGCCGCCAGCAGAAACGGTAAGACCATTGCCGATGGTGGCGCTTTTAGCAACGTTCAAGCCAGCCGTGCCGTTGATCTGTGCGCCCGAAGCTGAATGAATGTAGCCAGCGTTTAGGCTGCTGGTAATCGTTGCAACCGCGGCAGTGTGGAGGGTGAAGTTGCCGTACTGGTTCATGGTGCCAGTCAGCGTAGCGCTGCCGTTCATGAGTGTAGAGCCTGTAACAGTGGCACCAGCGTTAGCGTAGAGTTGGCCCCCGGCGGTAATGGTGCTGTCGGTGATCAAGGAGCCGCCTGTTTCGCCTACCGTGCTGATGGTGATGTTGCCTTGTGAGACGCCCAGACCGCCTGTCACGGTGCTGTCACCAGTGATGGCTGCGCCGCCAGCAGAAACGGTAAGACCATTGCCGATGGTGGCGCTTTTAGCGACGTTTAAGCCAGCCGTGCCGTTGATCTGTGCGCCCGAAGCTGAATGAATGTAGCCAGCGTTTAGGCTGCTGGTGATCGTTGCAACCGCGGCGGTGTGGAGGATGAAGTTGCCGTACTGGTTCATGGTGCCGGTCAGCGTAGCGCTGCCGTTCATGAGTGTAGAGCCAGTAACAGTGGCGCCAGCGTTAGCGTAGAGCTGGCCACCGGCGGTAATGGTGCTATCGGTGATCAAAGAGCCGCCAGTTTCGCCCACGGTGCTGATGGTGATGTTACCTTGCGAAACGCCCAGCCCACCTGTCACGGTGCTGTCACCAGTGATTGCTGCGCCGCCAGCAGAAACGGTAAGACCATTGCCGATGGTGGCGCTTTTAGCGACGTTCAAGCCAGCGGTGCCGTTGATCTGTGCGCCTGCAGCGGAATGAATGTAGCCAGCGTTTAGAGAGCCGGTAAGTGTTTCGTTGCCAGTGATGGTGCTATCGCCGGTGATGTTGGCGCCGCTAGCAGAGACGGTAAGGCCGTTACCAATGACTGCAGCTTTGGCAACGTTCAGTCCGGCCGTGCCATTGATTTGGGCGCCTGCAGCAGCGTGTACATAGCCAGCGTTCAACGAACCGGTCAGGGTTTCATTACCTGTAATAACGGCGCCTGAGGCGGAGTGTAGGAATCCGGCATTCAATGAGCCCGTTAGGGTTTCGTTGCCTGTGATAACTGCGCCTGCAGCGGAGTGGAGGAAGCCAGCGTTTAACGAACCAGTCAGGGTTTCATTGCCTGTGATGGTGCTATCGCCGGTGATGGTAGCACCGCCAGCAGAGACAGTAAGGCCGTTACCAATGGTGCCGCCTTGAGCAACAGTTAAACCGGCAGAGCCGTTAACCACAGCGCCACCAGCAGCATGCAGACGACCAGCATTTAAAGAGCCGGTAATGGTAGTATCGCCAGTAACGGAGCTGTTGCCAGTGATGGTAGCGCCGCCGGCAGAGACGGTAAGGCCGTTACCAATGGTGCCGCCTTGAGCAACAGTTAAACCGGCAGAGCCGTTAACCACAGCGCCACCAGCAGCGTGCAGACGACCAGCATTTAAAGAACCAGTAATCGTGGTATCGCCGGTGACGGAGCTGTTGCCAGTGATGGTAGCCCCGCCTGCAGAGACAGTCAGGCCCGTGCCGATGACAGCGCTCTTGGCAACGTTCAGCCCGGCCGTGCCATTGATTTGGGCACCTGCAGCGGAGTGGATGTAGCCAGCATTCAGAGAGCCGGTAAGTGTTTCGTTACCTGTGATGGTACTATCGCCGGTGATGTTGGCGCCGCTGGCAGAGACGGTAAGGCCGTTACCAATCACAGCGGCTTTAGCAACGTTCAGTCCAGCCGTGCCATTGATTTGGGCGCCTGCAGCAGCGTGGAGGTATCCAGCGTTTAACGAGCCCGTTAGGGTTTCGTTGCCCGTGATAACAGCACCACCAGCAGCATGCAGACGGCCTGCGTTCAGGGAGCCGGTAATGGTAGTATCACCAGTAACGGAGCTGTTGCCAGTGATGGTAGCGCCGCCAGCAGAGACGGTAAGGCCGTTGCCAATGGTGCCGCCTTGAGCAACGGTTAAACCAGCAGAGCCGTTAACCACTGCGCCACCCGCAGCATGCAGACGGCCAGCATTTAATGAGCCAGTAATCGTGGTGTCGCCGGTGACGGAGCTATTGCCAGTGATGGTAGCACCGCTAGCAGAGACGGTGAGGCCGTTTCCGATGACAGCAGCTTTAGCGACGTTTAGGCCAGCAGAACCGTTGATCTGTGCACCTGCAGCGGAGTGGATGTAGCCAGCGCTTAACGAGCCGGTAAGGGTTTCGTTACCCGTGATGATACTATCGCCTGTGATGGTAGCGCCACTCGCAGAGACGGTAAGGCCGTTGCCGATCGTTGCTGCTTTAGCAACGTTTAGGCCGCTAGGGCCATTGATGGTGGCGCCGGCAGCTACGTGTAAGGCGCCTACATTGGTAGTGCCTGTCAGGGTAACGGTGCCGTTTAGTGTAGTATTGCCTGACACAACCAAGCCTGATGCGCTGTGCAGGTAACCAGCGTCTAGTGAACCAGACATGGTTAAATCGCCTGCTAATGAAGCATCGCCTGTGATAGCGGCGCCACCGTTGGCATTTAGAAAGCCGTTAATAGTGGCATCGCTGTCCATAACTAGGCCGCCCCCGGTTTCACCAGAAGCATTAATGAAAAGATCGCCGCCGTTTATGGATACGTCGCCCGCGAAGGTGCTATCACCCGTAACCGATGCGCCCCCTGACGAAACGGTTAAACCGGTCCCGATAGTTGCAGCTTTTGTAACATTCAAGCCGCCATCGCCAGTCAGAGAAGTGCTACCAGTGCAGGTGAAATTGCCGTTAAGGCGGATAGCGCCATTGAAAGTCGTGCTACCCGTGATTTTAACATCACCTATGAGTTTTGGTGTCCCTAGCAGGTTACCCGTAACGTTCCCTGTCAGATTACCTGTTACGTTTCCGGCCAATTTGCCTACAAAACCTGTTTCCGCCGTGATTTGTCCAGCGGAGAAATTGCCTGACGCATCGCGTTTTACCAAAGTGCTTGGCGTGTTGGCGGAAGAAGATTTGAGGGTCGAAAAAGCATCAGCAGACATCGCTGCAGACGTCACTGAGCCCGGTGCCAGCTTGTCGGCAGTGATACAGCCACTTGCCAAATTCTCGCTGGTAATAGTGTTAACATCCAGGCGTGTATTGTCGATTGCTCGTGGTGCGATGTTTAGCCTGCGAACAGCGCTTATTCCTATGCTCGGATTAAGGAGGGGGTTGGAGGGTGTAGCGCGGATTTGGTTCAGTGCTCTTACCAGTCCCTCTTTTGCCTGGCCTGTTGTGTGGGTGTTTACAATGTGCTCAGCTTCATCAAGGCTAGCTTTAAGCTCTTCGGTTGTGACCGTGTGGTCATTATTGTACAGGTGCTCGAAGAGTGTTTTAAGGTGCTTGGGGATGGATAGTTTTTTTTGCTCCATCAGGTGAGCAACATCAACCAGCGTTGTAACTTCGTCGTCCTGCAGCATGCGCGTTAAAGCTTGGGTTTCTGCTGGTTTTGCCAGAGAAACAGGTGCAAGCGTTGCTTGTTGCATAGACAGCGAAAGCATCAAAGCAAGCAACGTGTAATGCTTTATGCTGGACATACTTTCTCCTTTTTTAAAATGGCGTCAATTTGCATGACTGTATAATGGGCTGATTGTAAGAACTGGCCTGGCGTGAATGCAAGTTTTATGAAAATAGAAGGGGGACGCTTGCATCCCCCGGGTTCGCTTGTTGGCAGCTAATTTTCGTTTCTCATACCTAGTTTTTCTTCGATGCGGTTTAGTCTTGCTGCCAGGTCATCCAAAGTGTCGGCTCTTGCTTCAACCATTTGCAGGCGCTTCTCTTGATGTTGATAGGCATTTAGTAAGAGCGGTGGAAGTAAATGGTAACGCACTGTTTCCACCTCATTGTCTTTGTTGAAGATCACGAGCTCCGGCATGACCGTTGCTACTTCATCAGCAATCAGACCGTATTGCTTCGTTCTTGTTTCATCCGATTTGTAGTGGAAGCTAACCGGGCGTAGCTGCATGAGCCTTGCTGCGCTGTCATCCATCTCTCTAATGTCGTCTTTATATCGTGCTGCTGAGGAAACGGTGCCTAGATGTCCGCTGTCATCAATCAAAACGTTAGAGGCTGTACCGGCACTTACGGTAACGCCATAAATGCCGCGAATATAGCATGACGTATGCGTGGTTGTGGTTCCCAACCGAATGGTTTGCGATTCGCCAGGTCTGCCTCGGTTGCCAATATAAATGTTGTTGCTTTCGCTTCCAATCAATGAAATTCCTGAGCTGGTGCCTAGGGAAATATTGCTGCTGCCAGAACCAAGGTTGGTTAATGCGTTTAATCCAATACAGACGTTTCCTGCGCCACTTGAGTTTGTTGCTAACGCTTGGCTGCCAATAGCAACGTTGTTGTCGGAATTAACCGGTCCGCTGAGAGCCTGATACCCAATTGCAATGTTGTTTTGGTTCGAATTCATGCCTGCCAGTGTTGATGTGCCAATCCCAATGTTTCTGCTGCCTGAAGTACAGTGTTGTAGTGCTAGGTATCCTATGCCAACGTTCTCGTCGCCCCCAGTACAATTTGGCATCGCAAACGAGCCAATTGCCGTATTAAAACTGCCTGATGTGTCTTTTACCAAGGCACTATAACCGAACGCTGAGTTGTTGGAGCCTGAGGTATGTGAGTCAAGCGCCAGCGTGCCGCCCATTGTATTGTTCACCGCAACGCTGCTTAGCGTCGTGCCGCCCCCGCCGCTGCCGGTAATGAGGGTGCCATTGACGGTAAGTGTTCCTGCGATGCTGGCAGATCCCGTACTGGTCAGGTTTCCATTCAGCGTGGTGTTTCCAGTGATAGTAGCGCCGCCAGAAACTACAGA